>OKSA01002214.1_pt1 | contig 16179 bp, 12 predicted proteins | sample 1601181 | NCBI WGS metagenome assembly OKSA01 (sample SAMEA3541538, study PRJEB24748) | human gut metagenome | biome: human gut; feature: human-associated habitat; material: faeces | place: China | collected 2012
AAACGCCCCAAAATACTTTGGAGCGAATTTTAAGCTGCCTAGCACACTGCCCTATGTAATCTTATAGCGTATCTAGACCCTAACTATTTTTATATAGTCCATTATATTAAATGATCTTCATGAATTAGTAGTATATTTGGGTTTTCCTTTGCGATATCGAGCATACGTTTTGTAAAACCACTTTTACTAAATAAGCCATAGATAACGTTATATTTTGGGAAAGATTTGCGTATTTCTGCGGCGTTATCTACTTTTTCTTTTAACGTAAAGTATACGGGGGCATCTACTGGTTTTGTATGATATTTACATTCTCCAACAAAAACTTGTTTATTTTGATGGTCTACAGACATGACATCGATTTCTGTATCTCCATCATAATCATTTAACCAATAAGATCCAATGCGGGATGGTACAAATGAAATTGCGTTGTTACTGCATAGTTTTGCGAAAATGTCCTTACAGATATCTTCATAAGCAAAGACAACAAATTTTTCTTTAAAATCTTTATGAATTTCGTCTAGTACAATTTGCATATTGTCTAATTCCAATTCACCTTTGTAAGGGTAGACATAGCAAAACCAAAAACGAAGGAAATTATCTGCAATGAAATACAATCCTTTACGTGATTTTTCTGGATTCTTTTCTGTGATTGGTGTTCGTTTTTCAATGAAACCAAGATTCGAAAGTGTAGATAGATAAGGTGTAAGTGATGAAGATTCTTGTCCTAATGCACTTGCAATTTTACCGAGTTTATGATTGCCGTCTGCAATTGTCTTAATAATTGAAAAATAGTTTACGGCTGTTAAGGATTCGCTTTTTAATAAAAAATTGGGTTCTTCATATAAAAAGCCATTCTTAGAAAAAACGGCATCTTTAAGCTGTTCTTCTAAAGGTCTTCCATCTTCAAAAAATTCTAAATATTTTGGTACACCACCAGTTAGAGCAAATTGTTCTACGGCTTGTTCAAAAGGAAGATTTTGTGTTTCATAAATACTAGTGAATGGTAATGGTGTCAAACGCATTTGTGCTGTTCTACGACCATATAGTGGGCTATCATAAGAAAGTGCATGTTTTTGCATCATACCAATCAAGGAACCGGACAGAATCAACATCACGTTACTGTCTTTTAAAAATTCGTCCCATGCATTTTGTAAAATGGAAGGGAATGCTGAATTTGTTCTCACGAGATATGGAAATTCATCAATGACAAGGACTTTCTTTTCTTCTGGTTTATAGTCAGCAATTAGTTGAAATAAATCCAACCAATCTGTAAATTCTATTTTTTGTAGCAATGTGTTTTTTGTAGTACGAGCTATAACATTAGCAAGTCGTTTCATACTTTGGCTTTCTAATTCCTCGGTCGCAAGATAATAGAATGCAGTTTTATTCTTTAAGAACTCTTTGATCAGTGTTGTTTTTCCAACACGACGTCGTCCATAAATAACCACAAAGCTACTGTTACGATTATATTCTGTATTTAATGTATGCAATTCGTTTTTTCTGCCTATGAATCTCATGATTACCCTCCTTATGATAAATCAACTTATGATAAACTCGTTTATATTATATAATCATAAGGTGATTAGTCAAGTTTCTTCATATAAGAAAAAGCTGACAAGTATGTGGGATTTGTCAGCTTAAGTTGGTTACAAGCTAAGGATTAGTACTCAGCCAATTTCATTATAACATCTAAATGCAAAAAAATAGAGAACTAGCTATGTTTAGTTTTTGGGAAGGGCTAGTCCTCATGTCGAAAAGTGTTAGATGTAAAAGATTGGGCATCTTTAATTTTTATCTAACGGATAAATTATAACATAGCTTAAAATGAACACAATAGTAAAATATAACTAAAAGTATTTTAAACACATTAAAAAGGATTAAATAATATACAACAAAAATATGAAATATAACCATGTAATTATTTCTTTATTTTATCGTGACAAATGAAGTTTGTGTTGTTATTATACTTGTAAGGGTTTACATGAAATTCGGGGTATAATATGAAATTTTTTAAGCGTCAAAAGAAAGATAATATTGAATTGGATGAAGTATATAGGTTGCTTAAAGGATACTATAGGTGTTCTTATAAAGAGGGATATCCTTTTTTGTTTGTGAGCGATGATTTTTTAAATACTTTACATTGGACGCAAAAAGAAATTGAAACTAAATTTGATAATAAGTTAGTGAATATGTTACATCCTGATGATAAAATTCATCTCGAAAAGGATAGAGATTTGTTGAGGAATCAATATAAGGTTGGTACTTGTCAGAATGTGGTTTTTCGTTTGAAAGGTAAGGATGGGTATCATTGGGTATCGGATTGTTATTTGGCTTTAAAACAAGATTCAACATTTTTCTTTCAGGGAAATATTACGGATGTTACAAGTTTTATGTTGGATAAAGAAAAAAGGGCAGAGGAGCGTAACCAAATGCTTACGGCACTGACAATGGAATATTCGACTGTGATCATGGGTGACTTAATGGAGAATACGATGGTTGTCGTTAAGCATGATGGGCATATGTATGATCATGGTGGGCTTGATGATTTTTCAAGTGAGGATAAGATGAATTATACACGTTGTTTGCATGATTTCTATAATCGTGTGTTAGTAAAAGAATCGTGTCCAGACTTTTTAGATATTTTATCTCCCGTTCCTTTTATGAATGCACTTCTTAAAAATGAGACGGTAGAATTGCAGTATCAGATTTATCCGAATTCTAATGGATATGAATCTTTATATGCAAGAGCAATTCGTTTATATGATGAAAAGCATCATTTTCGTTTTGTGATGGGATTTCGTCCAATGGATGGGGTTCGTAAAAAGGAAAATGTTTTAGAACTTCAAAGAGAGATTATTGAAGGAATTAGTAAGGATTATTTTTCTGTACTTTTAGTGGAGTTAGATCAAGGACAAATCTATTCGTATCGTGAAGCGGGTAGTAATGGTAAGCGTATTGCGGATTTTTGTCGGTCTTATCATGATCGTTGGACTGAATTGTTACCGGCTTATGCCAAAGATTTGGTTTCGGATGCTTCAAGAGAAAATTTTTTAGAAGAACTTTCATTTGAAAAATTGAAGTCTTGTAATGAAGATTATTCTTTTACTTATGAATATATGTCGGATGAAGGTGTTTTATATTACCAGGCTCGTGTTTCTTATGTAAAGAAAAAGGATCGTACAAGAGCGGTTGTGATTGGTACAAGAGATATTGATGATTTGATTCAAAAGGAGCGTCTTCAAAAGGAACAGTTAAGAAAGGCTTACATTCAAGCTGAAAATGCAAGTAAGGCCAAGACGGATTTCTTAAATAGTATGTCACACGATATTCGTACGCCTATGAATGTAATTCTTGGATATAATCAATTGATGAAAAAAAAGCTTACAGATCCTGTTTTGGTGGATTATCAAAAGAAGATTGAGCAATCGGGGAATTTGTTACTTTCCATTATTAATGATGTATTGAATATGGCGCGTATTGAAAGTGGTAAGAGTGTGTTAGTTGAAAGTAGTGAGTCCATTGTGGATATGGTTGAAGAAGTATCGAATGTCTTTGGTGCTATGGCCAAAGAAAAAGAGATTGTATTCGATACAAAAATGGATATAAAACATAAACAAGTATTGTGTGATTGTACGAAGGTGAAGGAAATTTTAGTGAATTTGATTGGCAATGCCATTAAATATACACCAAATGGTGGTCATGTCACAGTGGATATAAAGGAATTTGAGTGTTCAAAAGAGGGTTATGGTACATATCAAATTCAAATCATAGATACGGGTATTGGAATGAGTGAGAGTTTTATTCCAACTCTATTTGATGCATTTACACGTGAAGCAACAAGTGACATTATTGGTACAGGGCTTGGTATGCCTATCGTAAAAAAACTAGTAGATATGATGGGTGGTACGATTGATGTTGAAAGTGTGCTTGGAAAGGGTAGTACTTTTACAATTACAATCGATCATAAGCTTGGAAATGAAGAAAAAGATAAAGTGAAACAAGAGGATCTTGTAGTTTCTAAGCATTCTTTAGAAGGTAAACATGTATTACTAGCAGAAGATAATGAATTGAATGCGGAATTTGCGAAGATTATATTAGAAGATTGTGGCTTACATGTAGACTTGGCAAGAGATGGTTTGGAATGTGTTTGTAAAGTGATTCAAAAACCGGTTGGTTCGTATGACTTTATTTTAATGGATATTCAAATGCCAAATATGAATGGGTATTTAGCTACACAAAAAATCAGGTCGATTCCAGAAAAGAATACGATTCCAATTATTGCGATGAGTGCGAATGCGTTTGATGAAGATAAAAAGCAGGCACTTAAAGCGGGAATGAATGGATATATTTCTAAGCCAATCGATATGGATAAGCTTCAAAGTCAAATTATAGAGATTTTAAAAGAGAAAGCGGGCCAATAGCTCAATGTCTTTAAATTAAGAAAGCATGAAAAAGAGAGTACATTTTTATTTTGTATTCTCTTTTTTTAATTCTTCAAATGCGAAAGCAAAATCATTATCATCATAATTCGATAAAAAATATATTTTGTTGGAATCATTTGATTCTACAATAGTTACTCCATAATTTTTTACTAATCTTGATAGTCTCCATAAATTAGTATTTTTCAGTGTTAATGCTTTTGTATGTATTAATGCACCATCTTTAAAGGTTTCAATTTTATCAATTAAATCAACAATCTGATTTCTATACATGTCCATAATATTAGATTCAGAATCTTCAACACGCCAACTGTTAAAACTAAATGATGAATCATTTTTTTGCACCATACCTATATTCATCCCCTCATTAAAATCAGAAATTAAAATTTCAGTATTAAATACTCTATTATCATTTCTTGCGTCTTTGTTATAATTAACAGATCTGACTACTCCTCACCGCAAGCAGTGAGGGTTCTGAACTGACAACATTATGCAGCAATCGTACATTATTTTCAAACTTTGGATTCCTGTCTTTCTGTTGGAGCAGTGAACTCTACAATCAAGCACTACATTTAGCACATTAGCGATTGTTTTCTGTATCTCTACATGGAAGCATAGTCAATCTCCCATTTAACATGTATTTAATTTACTCTTATTCCACTGTTCATGACTTTGATCTGATTCATTTGGATATATTCAAAGGTTTTTCAGTTGTTTTTTCCATTCACCAGGAAGGGTAATATTGATCTGAACATTGTTCGTTCTAGGTCTAGCCATGATATCAACTCCGACCTATTTATACATATATTATAAATTTTTAATGCGCATTATACAATGCAAAAAGTGGCTTTCATCTCCACAGCAAGCTATGGAGCTTTCGCCACTTAAATATAACTAAAAAGACTTGACCAGATTTTGTATAAATTCTGTAATATTTATGAACAAACTCATCTAAAAATATTTGAGCGCTTTCTTGCAAAAATGATAGATCAATATTCCACATATTATAACCTTTCCTAATAATATGCAAAAGAGGCACATAAAGTGCCTCTTTTGGATGACCGTTGTCCCTGTATTGTTTTTTTTTTTTTTTAAGGGCCCAGGGTGACGATGGCGTCATCAGCGCTCCAAGGCTTTACTTGATATTAAATCAAATATTCCTCGCCTTTTTATTTTGACTATATTATAGCGCATATTGTAATTTATTTCGACCAATGAGATTTAAAATTTTGTAGTTTTTTTGTAGTTTGTGGAGACTTAGTTCAACTTAAATAGGAAACTGGATATGCAAATTACAAGCGATCCAGCAATAAGTATTATATCACTATATGTTTAAAGAGACAAAGTTATAACATTTTTCCATAATATGATACAATGAAAATGATAACAGGGGTGAGTAAGATGTGTTGTGATGGTGTCATACAATATTTAGAAAAAGAAAAGGTTTCTATACTTATAAAAGATCGACATACATGTTTAGATTTGAATGATAGTAATATGTATGTTTTAAAGAAGGGTATTGTCAAAGTGAGTTTGATCATGCAAGATGAGCGTGAATTTAATATTACCTATTTAAAAGGTCCGGATGTGGTTAGTTTGTATTGTGATTGTTTGACACAATTTAGAGATTGCCTTCCAAAGATTCGTATTGAAAGTGAACAAGCAGAGTTTTATCGTATTTCAAAAGAAAAATTCTATAAGCGAGTTAATGAAGATGCGAATCTTCAAAATTATGTAAATACATACTATCGCAATCGATTAAAACTAGCAATCACAAGAGAACAAGTGATGATCATGAATTCAAAGGCGGGGGGGGGTACTCATCCATATATAGAAAAATACTATAAGTAAAGCATAAATAGAGTGTACCACTTAAGGAGCCTCGTAAGGAGCCTCATTGAAAACGTATACAATGAGGCGTATAATGGCCTCGCTTAATTGTGTGAACATAAGAATTTAGTTAGATTTGCTTAAGATAAAGTAGAAATGCATATATTATCTTAACATAATCTTAATGTGTAGATAGAGATATGGAAAAAAGGGATTTAAGACATTTAAAGCGAAAAGAGTTGATTGACCTCATTGATAAGATGCAAACAGAAAATGATCTTGTATCAAATGTTGAGGTTAAAGAAGAGCTTGGTCGTTTAAAAGAGAGAGAAAAGTATTTTAAGCATTTACGTAAGACTTTGAGTGTACTTGTTGTTGTGGCTGCCATTTCTGTGTTGGTGGCAACACTGTGGCTGCCTGTATTAAAGATTTATGGTTCGAGTATGGATCCTACTTTAGAAAATGGGCAGGTTGTGGTGTCTATAAAGACAAAGAGATTAAAGTCTGGAGATGTTGTAGCATTTTGGCAGGGCAATAAGTTGTTGGTAAAGCGAGTAATCGCAGGTCCTGGTCAAAAGGTAGATATAGATGTGAATGGAAAGGTGTCTGTGGATGGTAAAGCTATTCATGAAACGTATTTGGATAGTGAGTCATTAGGAAATACAGACATAGACTTTCCCCATCAAGTAGAAGATTCTCGTTGGTTTTGTATGGGAGATAACCGCGAGAGTTCAATAGATTCTAGAAGTGCTGCAATAGGGGATATTTCAGAAGAACAAATTGAGGGTAAGGTATTATTTTCAGTTTGGCCTTTAAATAAAATTGGAATTGTAAAGTAACAGAAAGTAGGTGTGATTGTGCAAGAGTATTTAAGGCGTTTATTAAAAGACAAAGCGCGCTTAAGAAAATGGAAAAGAGTCATGACAGCACTTTCTTGTATTGTGGTTGTTTGTACGGTCTATGCATTATCTTTACCAGCTCAAACATTAACTTGTGATAAGGAAGAACATACACATACTGCAGAGTGTTATGATGAAAACAATCAATTGATTTGTGAAAAAGAAGAGCATACGCATACGGATGATTGTTATAAACAAGAAGAAGTAAATGAACAAGAAGAAGTTGTCAAGGATGAGCCAGAAACAAAAATAAGGATGAACAGGTATCTCAAGAAAGTGAAGAAGAGACAACAACGACTACCACTACAGAAACTACAACAGAAACTACAAAACAACCTTTTGATTTAAGTTCGGATGCAAATAAAGAGAAGATTAAATCTGTTGATGTGTATTTTAAAGATGCAAATGACAAATGGCAAAGTTTGAATGAAGGAAATGCTGATCCAAATAGTACGGAACTTTATTTGAAAGTAGAATTTGATGAAATTGACACAGAAGTGTTATTAAAACAACACGATGGTATACTTGTATACAATCTTCCTGCATGCATGAGGGATTTCGAAAAAGCTGGAAATGGAATTCTTAAAGCTGGAAATGAAGATATAGGAAAGATAGAAATTGAGAATAATAAAGTGAAAGTTACTCTTGATAAAAAATATCTTAATAAATTGGTGACAAATTCTAACAATCAATTAAATGGTTCATTTTATGTGAAGGGTCAGATTGATTTAACAGAAATAAACAAGAATAATGGAAAAGCAACATTGGTTGTTGGAAAGAAAACAGTTATTTTAGATTATGGCAAGGAATGTATAGAAAAATTTGGTAGTGTAACAATTGATAAACAAATATCCAATGTGGATAAAGTAAATAATTATTTAACTTATACAGTGACAGTTACAGCTGGTAAGGATGGTTGTAATAATTTATATGTAGTAGATAAGTTTACTTCAAATTCTAATTTAGTAAGTTATTTAGGAAATATTAGTTCAACTGAAACCACATTAACTAGTACAGATAATAAAAAAGATCCATTTGAAAAAATTAATGATTCAACATCGCATGGGAAAATTTATAAAGCGAAAATTCCAGATTCTACTACAAAAATTCCTGATGCAGGTGTAAGTGATATTACAAATCCTTGTATTGTTTGGAATATTGGAGATATGAAACCAAATGAAAGTCGTACACTTACTTATTATGTGAAGTTAAAGGATAAAGAGAGTTTAAATGGAAATACAATAAATAATAGTGCGCTTTTATATTCACAAAGTTCTACAGATACTTATGATAAAGGAATAGGTACTGCTAAATTTACTCCTAAAATAGATTATAGTAATCAATTCACAAAAACAGTAGATGGAAATATCACTAGGAATAAGGATGGTTCATATACAATTCCATTTAAGTCATATATTTCTATTCATGAAGCTACGAGTAATTATACAATCAAGAATCTTCAATTCTATGATTATTTGAAACATGATTTAAATACGGAAATAAATGATGATTTATTACAATATATTCATTTTAATAAAAGTTCATTTAAATTATATAAGAATAATGATACTAATCCTGTTGATGCTTCACAATACAATATAAAGTGGTCAACCGATAATACAGAATTTAAAGAGTGGAATGATAAAGATAATTTTAGAAGTTTTGTACTATCTGGAAATGAGGATACTCCAATCAATTTAAGTCCAGGTAAGAGTTGTTATATTACATATAGCGTTACTGTAAAGCCTGAAGCTTTTGCTAAGTTGCATACAGATTCAATCCATGCATTTAACCGTTTCATTGCACATGCGGATAATGTGAATAAAAGAGATGATTTTGCGGGTGGATTTGAGGCTTGGAATTCTATCTCTAATATTAAAACATATGAATGGAATGGAAAACAGGTAGAAAAAATCGCAACGACAACACCTAAAACAGAAACAATGAGTGGAGATAGATTTATCTACGAAAATGAAAATAATAAAATTACAGATGATTCAACCTTAAATACTAGTTTTACAATTCCTGAGGGAAGTTATAAATATACGGTTGAAACAAATAAGACATTGAATGATTTTAATGTTAACGAAGTAAAAATGACAGATACTTTAACTTCTAAACATATGAAGTATGTTGGGTATATGAAGGTGGATGCTTTAGAAGCGGAAGTGAATTCTCAAAAATTGCAGTGGGATGAAGCATCTCAAAATTATAAGTTACAGCCAACATATAATGTAGTAGAGACTAAATGGGTCAAGATAGATGGTCAGAAAACCTTTAGTTTAAAACCTTCTGAATTGGGTTGGACTGATAAAAATTATGCGTATCGTTTCACGTATTATGCAAGGCCAGATGATTTAAGTACTTTTACAGAGACAAAGGTAAAGAATAAATTTACTCTTGAGGGTGTTGTTAAAAAAGGAGATGGAACATTTACATTTAATAAAGAGGATGTTTCTAAAGAGACGACATTAACAATCAAGGGAAATTTAAATTTAACTGCGAATAAACAATCTTGGTACTACAAAGAACCAGATTCGAATACTTGGACGAATGGTGAGCTTTATTGGGTAGTGGATATTGGTGGTACTCAAATTAATAAAGACATGGTATTCCGTGATTTGATAAAAACAGGTGATGGAATAACACCGTCAAATTTACGGGAAGGTTCTTTGGTAGGTATCTATAAAGGTACGTTACCAGAAGGAAAGAATATTTCAGATTATAAAGACATAGAGGAGTTAAAAAACAAGAGTGGTTTAACTCCTATAGATGATAATTTCATATCTCAATTGAATGGTACAAATGAATTATTATTAACGGCTAAGGAAAATATTCCGCTTGGTAATGAAAAGGTTTATATGATTATAAAATCCGAACCTTCTGAATTGCCATCACCAACAAATAATCGTGATACAAAGACATTTAAAAATAGTATTAGTATTGAAGAAGATGGTGAATATGTTTCTGAAATAGTTGCTGAAAAGACTTTATATACTTCTCCAGAAATTTTAAAGGAATTAGGACAAGTCTTTAAATATGATGGAACTACAGTTACAACACTTCAAATAGGTGCAGACAAAAAAAACAATGGAGATGCAGATCCTAACAAGATTGATACTAAGTTACTAGACAATAGTAAAGGTGTATTTATATCATGGGCATTTAAAGTGAACTATGATGGACAATTAAGTGGAGCTTATGATGTGATAGATGATATACCAGATGGCATGGAGTTTACATATATGCGTGTCAAGTGGCATGGAGATGATGCTTCAAAAGTTACATCAAAGAAAATAGAGAATCTTAGTGGTTGGGAATTCAGAGAAAATGATTCGCCAAATGATAATAAGAATTCTGAACATACAATCTATTATGTAAGTAAAGATATGAAAAAGACTATGATTCGACTGGGTGAATTTAAACCAATGAGTATAAGAGATAATAATTCAGTGGATGTACAAGTTGTTTGTAGAATCACAGATCCACAAGTATTATTAGGTGCTCAATCTAAGGATTTTATAAATAAAGTTACACTACAAAAGGATGGACAAAATATAGCCACATCGTCCAGTCAAATACCTTTTAAATTGGCTGACACGGATAAGAATATTGATAAGAAATTAGCAAATTGGAGTGGACAAAAACTTGATTTTGAAATCAATACGAATCAGCTTGGTCAGACACTACCAACAAATGATAATGGTGGATTAACACTTGTGGATAAGTTGGGTGATAATCTAAAGTTGGATACTACTTCAGTTAAAGTTTATAAAAATAATGATGAAGAAGTAACAGGTTGTGTAATAGCATATCAAGATAATACTTTAAAAATTAGTAATATTCCAAATGATATTCCAATAAAAATAAAATATACAGCGACTGTAAATGCAAAGCCAGATGTTGATGTGAATATCGCAAATACAGCGTATTGGAAAGGTTATAAAGAAAATAGTGGTAGAACTGTACAACAAGATTATAAATACTTTGTTAGCGGAACGATTGGATCTTCTTCTGTAGTAAACTTCAAACTTACAAAACAAGATCAGAATAATTTGAGTATAGTACTAGATGGTGCAACTTTTAAAATAGAAAAGTGTGAATTCGATAAAGATGGAAAGATGACTACATCAGACATCTCAACTGCAACAACAGATGAGAATGGAATAATTACCAAACAATTACAATATGATACTCTTTACAAAATAACAGAAACAAAAGCACCAGATGGTTATGTTCTAAATAATACACCAATCTACATTTTGGATGTAAAAAACAATAATAATTATGAAGATACTGTAAATAAATATATAACAGATGGTGATTTGAATATATTGCACATGCAAGAAAACTTTGATATACAGGTAACAAATCATAAGGGTGAAATTACTGTAGTCAAAAAGTTTATTAATGATGCAGCAGGAAAATCAAATAAGCATGTGAGTGGAACATATACATTTGGATTGTATGATGATCCAAATAAATTGGATAAGCTACAGACAAAAAGTATTATTTATAATGCTAGAGACACTCAAGATAAATCAGTTAAGTTTGAAAATCTAGATTTAAATAAAACATATTATATTTATGAACTAGATGATCAAGATAAACCGATTACGGATACATCAAAAGAAGTAACAATAAACACTATGAATTATCAAGTGGTTTATAAAAACGAAACTACAAATATGGATACAAGTAGTGCAAAAAACGGTGAAACAATTGTAGTAACAAACAAGAGCCGTACAAAGATATTACCTTCAACAGGTAGTATGGGAACCCTGATTTACAGGTTATTAGGAGCAACGTTGGTGGTTGTTAGTGTAATATGCCTGTCAAATATAAATAAAAATAAGAGAAAAGGAAATAGGAGAAAGAGATGAAATTAATTAAAAAGATTGCAGCCATTATGTTTGCGTTCATGATGGTATTCTCATTAAGTACAAACGTAAAAGCAACTAGTGGCTCACAAGCTGAGAACCCACAAGGAGGTTCAATTACAATCACTAATGCTATTGAAGGTCAAGAATACAAAATTTATAAGATTTTAAACTTAGAAAGTTATAGTTATGATGCAGATCCAAAAGATGGAGCTTATTCATATACAATTGCAGATGGATGGAATGATTTCTTTGCTGATAGTGGACAAGGAAGCAATTATGTAAACGTAAAAAATGGTTATGTGACATGGAAAGATGGAGTAAATGATGCAGAAGCAGCAAATCTTGCCAAAGCAGCAATCGTATTTGCCAAAGATAAAGACAATAATGTAACTGCATTGCAAAATTTGACTAAAACTACATCTAAAAATTCAAATGGCACATTTACTGTAACTTATTCTGGCTTAGATTTAGGTTATTATTTAGTTGAATCAAATGTTGGTGCACTTTGTAGCTTGAATACAACAAATTCAACTGCTGAAATCACAGAAAAAAATAGTCAACCAACTTTAGAAAAAAACATAGTTAAAGGTGATGACGAAAATCCTAAGTATGTTAAATCGACAACAGCTAATATTGGAGACATTCACAACCCTATTCATTACCATGTACAAATAACAGTTGGAAAAGGTGCAACAAATTATGAATTCCATGACAAAATTGATTCTGGATTGCAATATTGTGAAGCTCTTAATAAGTTATTTTTGCAAATAACAACAAGTAAATATGATTCAACTGGAAACCTAGTGAAACCGGATTCGAATGAGTATACTTTAAAATATGATTCAGAAGATAAAAAAAGTTTTACATTAACATTTAATGATTCATTTATACAAAAGTTATCGGCAGATGACAAAATCTATTTAGATTATTCAGCTATTGTAACATCAGATGCACAAATGGATACAGCTCTTAAAAATACTGCATATCTAAACTATGGTAATAATCAGAAAACTAGAGAAGATCATGCTGATGTGTACACATATAAAATTCCAGTATTTAAATATACTTTAAAAGATACAACTGAAACTAAATTATCAGGTGCAAAATTTAAATTATATAGAGGTTCAAAAGATGTGAATAATATAGTTAAATTTGATAGTAATGGAAATACGTATACATACAATAAATCAGGTACTGTAGAAGAATTAGAATCAGGTACAGATGGATATGTAAATATTAATGGATTAGCAGCTGGAACATATACTCTAGAAGAAACAAAAGCTCCTGATGGATACAACATATTAAAAGATACAATTACTATAACTGTTAATCAGAAATCAGATGGTACAAAAGAAATTATAGCAAATAATGTAGATGCTACTGGAACTGTCAAAGTATTAAACAATAAAGGTAAATTACTACCATCTACTGGTGGTATGGGTACAACACTTATTTATTTAGTAGGTGGAGCACTAGTACTAGGATCAGGTATTGTATTGGCTAATAAGAAAAGAGCGAAAGCTAAATAGTTTAATTGATTAAATTATGTTGTATGGGGGGAATTTGTTTTCCCCTTCTATACAACAATAGGGAGAGGGTTGTAAGATGAGAAAACATATGTCAACTATAATTGCGATACTTGTTTTTATTACAGGCTTGTCCTTATTGTTGTATCCTACGGTAAGTAATTATTGGAATTCTTTACATCAAAGTCGTGTTGTCGCAAATTATTCGGATACGATGGCTAAGTTATCTAAACAGGATAAGCAGGCTGAGATTGATCGGGCTGTTGAATATAATTCTAGGTTAGCAAGTAATGGTGGGCGTTTTACTCCAAGTGATTCTGAGCTTAGTGAATATAAGAGTCTATTGAATGCGGATGGTACGGGTATGATGGGATATATCACGATTCCTAAGATTGGTGTGAAGCTTGCGATTTATCATACGGTAGATGATGCTGTATTACAGGTGGGTGTTGGTCATTTAGAAGGTTCGAGTCTTCCTGTAGGAGGTAGTGGTACACATTGTGTTCTATCTAGTCATAGAGGACTTCCGAGTGCGAAGTTATTTACGGAACTGGATCGTATGAAAAAGGGAGATGTATTTTATCTTCATGTATATGATCGGGTTCTTGCGTATCAGGTGGATAATATAGCGATTGTAGAACCGAATGATTATGGTTTATTAGAAATTGAAGAAGGTAAGGATTTATGTACTCTATTTACTTGTACGCCTTATGGTATAAATACACATCGATTATTAGTTCGTGGCCATCGTGTAGAGAATGTGATGGATGAGAAAAATTTAACGGCAGATGCAGCAAGGGTAAATCCTTTGGTTGTGGCTAGTATTATTGGTTTGATTCTATATGGGATTGGTTATGTTGTATATCGAATTCGAAGGAAGGGAGTGTAGGTAATGAAAAGAATAGTTTGTTTCGTGTTTTTAACTTTATTATGTTGTCTTTTACCTATGACTCTATTTGCGGATTCTGATTTCATGAATTTGGTTGTTAATTGTCCAGTATCAAATATGCAGGTATCTTTATATCGAGTGGCGGATGAGAATTATAATTTAGTTGATTCATTTTCTCGTTATTCCATTGATTTAAAACAAGATGTACAAGGAGCTGCCAATGCATTAGAGAATCGTATTTTAATGGATGGTATTGAGGCGGATACTTGTGTTACTTCGGATAGTGTGGGCAATGCTAGTTTTACTGGTTTAGAATCAGGTATTTATTTAGTGGTTGGAAAAGAAGTTTTTCAGGATGGTGTATTTTATATGCCACAAGTATCCTTAGTTTCTTTAAGTGGCAATTTGAGTGTGGATTTAAAATATGAAATGAGTGATAAGCCTAGTCGTATTCATGTATTAAAGGTATGGAAGAAGGATAATAAGAAGTCTCGTCCTAAATCGATTGAGGTATGTTTATTAAGGTCAGATGGTATAGTGGTGGATAAAGTGATATTAAATTCAGATAATCAATGGACGTATACTTGGGACAATCTTTCTACTTTATATACATATCGAGTAATGGAAACTAGTGTTCCTTCTGGCTATAAGGAGAGTTGCACTCGTGAAAAGGATACGATTGTTTTAACGAATACGGGTAATTTAACGGATAAGGTTGAAAAGAAAGATGAAGTACTTCCAAATTCAGGTCAATTGTGGTGGCCAGTTCCCGTATTATTATTTGTGGGTCTTGTGTTGTTTGGTTTAGGACGCCATTTGAAAAATGAAGAATAGATTGTATCGATATTTTTCTTGGATTGGAATCTTTTGTGTTGTGTGTTCCATTTCTTTATGTGCATATAATGTATATGATTCGTTTCGATCTTATTTTGTTTCTAAACAAAAGATGAATGCGTATCATGTTGTAAAGACAAGTGTTGGCTCTATACCGGATTATGTATTAAATCCAGATATGGATATGCTTGAAGTGGATGTGGATGGAATTTCTTGTATTGGTACTTTAGAAATTCCTAGATTGGATTTGAATCTTTGTGTTACAAGTACATGTAGTGATGAAAACATGAAACAACTTCCTTGCCGATATTATGGTAGTATTTATAAGAATAATATGGTGATTGTGGCTCATAATTAATGGTTTCATTTTGGTAGGTTAAATACATTAAAAAGTGGGGATGAAATTATTTTTACGGATGCTTCAGGAAATTGTTTTAAATATAGTGTTGCCGCAATGGATGTAGTAGGACCAGAAAGTGTAGCTGAAGTAACCAATGGTAAATGGCCACTTACGTTAGTCACTTGTACTTTGGATAGTCAAAATAGAATTGTAGTAAGGTGTAAATGACAGGTAAAAAAAGAAGAGTTCTATAATTATGATTTTTAAATTAATTAATTTAAATGAGGTTGGTTATATTTTTGCTTAATCTATGCAATTTGTTGCATCTTGTTTGCTTTTTGAAATGTTATAATTAAGTGGCGAAAACTCCATAGCTTGCTGTGGAGATGAAAGCCACTTTTTGTATTGTATAATGCATATTAAAAATATATAATATATGTAGAAATAGTTCGGAGTTGATATTATGGCTAGACCTAGAACAAATAATGTTCAGATCAATATTGCCATTCCTGGTGAATGGAAAAAAGAACTGGAAAACC
>OKSA01002221.1_pt1 | contig 16130 bp, 10 predicted proteins | sample 1601181 | NCBI WGS metagenome assembly OKSA01 (sample SAMEA3541538, study PRJEB24748) | human gut metagenome | biome: human gut; feature: human-associated habitat; material: faeces | place: China | collected 2012
TGTTGAACGGGGTGCGGCAGCGGCCCAGCAGGTCGGAGGTCATTTCCTCGAAGTGGGCACGGGTCAGGGTCTCGTCCAGGTGCACCGGGGTGCCGTCAGGGGTCATGGCCAGGTACTGCATGGAGATGGAGGTGCTGGTGGAGCTGGACAGTTCCTTCTTGGCCTGCTCGGCGGCTTCCTTCAGACGCTGCAGGGCGATCTTGTCCTTGCTCAGGTCAACGCCGTACTTGTTCTTGACTTCGCCGACGAGCCAGTCGATGATCTTCTGGTCCCAATCGTCGCCGCCCAGGTGGTTGTCGCCGTTGGTGGCCTGCACCTGGATGGTGGAGAAGCCGTCGTCGTCCTTGCCGATTTCCAGCAGGGACACATCGAAGGTGCCGCCACCGAGATCGAAGACCAGGATGCGCTCGTCTTCCTTGCCCTTTTCAAGGCCGTAGGCCAGTGCGGCTGCGGTCGGCTCGTTGATGATACGCAGGACGTTCAGGCCCGCGATGGTGCCGGCGTCCTTGGTGGCCTGACGCTGGGCGTCGTTGAAGTATGCCGGGCAGGTGATCACGGCGTCGGTAACCGGTTCGCCAAGGTAGGCTTCGGCGTCGCGCTTCAGCTTCATCAGGACCTGGGCGGAAATCTCCTGCGGGGTCCACTTCTTGCCGTCGATCTCAACGGTCCAGTCGGTGCCCATGTGGCGCTTGACGGAGCTGATGGTGCGGTCGACGTTGGTGACGGCCTGGCGCTTGGCGACTTCGCCGACCAGGATTTCGCCGGACTTGCTGAAAGCCACGACCGACGGTGTGGTGCGAGCGCCTTCGGCGTTCACGATAACGGTGGGCTGGCCACCTTCAAGAGTTGCGATGCAGGAATTGGTAGTACCCAGATCGATGCCAACTGCGCGTCCCATATTTGGTCTCCTTTGCAATAGGTTCGCTATACGTTCTTTTCGTTCTTCGCTCGAGTTTCGGATCGCCGTTTCCGGATTGCCGTCTCTCATGCTTTCCAAAACTTGAGCCTACACCACTCAACTTTGAATCGCAAGTTATTATTCCCAAAATCGCAAAAAATCTTGAGCACACCTCACTCAACTTTGCGCAAAACCCAAAACCGCCGGCGCTGGGGAGCATCTCAGCGGCGGCGGTTTTGGGGATTATCGGAGGTTATTCAGCCAATCAGCGGTCGTTCTTGGCGGCCTTCGCGGTCTTGACGAGCATCGCGACGGCAACCAGCATGGCGATCGCAATCGCCACGGCCAGTACCGCGGTACCGGTCTTGCCCAGCAGAGCGGCACCGAACGGACCGGCCTGCGCGCTGTCGGAAACCTTGCCGGAAGCGATCACGCCGTCCTTGTCAGCGCCCGCAGCGCCAACGCCTGGCTTGCCGTTGTTCTTGTCGGCGGAGTTGGCAGCTGGAGCCTGGAAGTCAACGGTCACGGCCTCGCCGGACTGGCGGCCGGTGACAGTGAGCGTATATTCGGAACCTTCGGTGACGCCGTCCAGCGCGATCGGAGTGGTCTGTGCGGTCTTGACGCGCACGCCGGAGAGCGGAGTGGAGGAATCGGACACGGCCACGGTCTTGTCGTTCTTGTCCTTCAGCTCGTAGCTGAGCACAGCGTCGCCGTTGAAGCCGTCGACGTCCGCGGTGAACTTGCCGTCGGCAGCAGAGACCTTCACAGTGCCGTTGTCAGACAGTGCCTTCTGCGATTCGGTGGAAGTGGCCAGTCCCAGAGCGCCGGCGATCGTGTAAAAGTTGTCGGTCTGGTCGGTCAGGCCGATGACGCGCTGCGCGCCAGGACCGGAAGCCGCGATACGCAGCTGGGTGCCGGTGTGCTCCATGTCGCCGCCGTTGTAGCCGCCGTCGGTGTCGCGGGAATCTTCCTGCGCGGTGCCGTAGGAGACGACCATGTTGTTGCCGTCAGCGGTCTTCAGCACGGTGGACAGCGCGTAGGCCGGCTGGGCATTGAGGATCTGGGAAGTGTGCGCGTGGTCGGCGGTGACGATCACGAGCGTGTTCGAAAGATCCACGTTCTGCATGGCGTAGGCGATGGCCTGGTCGAAGTCGTCGGTCTCGCCGATCTGGCCGCAGGCGTTGCCTGCGTGGTCCTGCTTATCGATCGAGGCACCCTCGACCTGCAGGAAGAAGCCGTTCTTCTGGCCGTTCGGGTTGTCGTTCAGCAAATCGAGCGCCTTCTTGGTCATGTCCTTGAGCGAGGAGCCCTGGTTGCCGAGCCAGTCGGCGTTCGGGGTGCACACGGTCGGGTTGGCGTCCTTAGCTGAATCCTTGGCGGTGGCCTTGGACGGGTTGAACTTGGTCGGCATGTTACCGTCGCTCATCAGGGCGAGCACTGGCTGGCCGTCCTTGTACTGCAGCGCGTTCATGGCAGCCGGATCGTTCTCGACGGTCTGGAAGCCCATTTCCTTGGCCTGCTCCCACACAGTCTTGCCCTTGTATTCACCGCCCTGCACGGTCTGACGGAAGTACTTGGAACCACCGCCGATGGTTACGTCGGCGCGTGTGTCGAGCAGCTGCTCGGAGATGGAGCCGATGCCGCCGTTTTCCTTAAGCTGGTTGATGAGGCACTGCTTGGAGGCATTGTTGGACGTGCCGTCGGTCTTGCCCTGTGGGCCGTAGCAGGCACGTTCGGACGAATGCGATTCCAGCACGGCCGGGGTAGCATCCTGGATTTCGGCGGTGGTCACATTGCCGGTGGCTTTGCCGGCCGCCTTGGCCAGCTCAAAGAGGTTCAGCTGCGGGTTACCGTAGACGTCGACATCGACGGCGTTGTTGTAGGTCTTGGTGCCGGTGGCCCAGGAGGAACCGGAGGCGGAGGAATCGGTTACGGGGGTAAGCTTGCCCGGGTTGGGGTTAGCTACCAGTTTGCCGTCGTCATCCTTGCCGACAGCGCTGTCCTTGCTGCCGTTGCCGACCGAGAAGGTGGTGTACTGGCCAGTACCAGCCTGCACGTCACCAAGCGCGCTCGGCTGGCCGACCGCGTCAAGTCCGTCGAAGTGGCCGTTGGCGCCCTTGAGATAGTCACGGGCGACGGTGATTTCGGAATCGCCCATGCCGTCGCCGATGAACAGCACCACGTTCTTGGCTTTTTTGTTGCCGATAGCTGCGATGCGTTGCGCGCCGCCGTGCTGCGCCAGTTCCGCAACGGACTTGCCGTTGGGGCTGTAGGTGGCGTCAGCTGCGAGCGCCGGCGCGGCAAGCGCACCGAGCGTTGCGACGGAGGCGAGGGCCGCGATTGCGCCCGTGAGAGCCTTGTGCTTGCTCATGTTTCTTCTTTCTTCCATGCAGTTTCGTCTGTGCCGTCCGGTTTCGTCGATTCGTTGCGATCGAGGCGGTTTCCCGATTCGGTTTCCCGATTTCGGAGTCCCGTTTTCGGCTATACCTTCCAGCTATGCGGAACCTTTCCGCAACTGCATTTGCTTGGATCTTTCGATTCCACTGCTCACGCTATGTGCCGCAAGCCAACGCACACCGCACTACAGAAGAACGACAGATGAACACTCATCGCCATATGATGACCGCAACATATCCACCGCATGAACAGGGGGAATACGGCCAATAAAATCGCCATATTCCGTCAAACAACACCCCCACCGCACCCCACAAGCCAAAATCCCCCACTGGCTGGATAAATCCAACCTCTCAGACCCCACTCACACGCCAAAAATCCCAGTGACTGGATAAAAACCACCTCTGACGCACCACTCACGCGACTAAATCATCCAGCCACTGGGAAAAACACCCGCGCCACTCAGCCCCGCGCAACCCGCGCCACGCGCGTGGCCTTTACGGCCACGAACACGGACCGCACCAGCAGCACGCACAGATAGCAGGCGAACATAATCGCCCCAACTCGTGGCGAAACCTCCCCCGCAATCCACGTGCCGAGCGGCGCGGTCACAGCCGCCGTCACACCAATAATCAGCGCGGTTTTCACATGCGCTAGCCTGCGCTTCAAGTTCGCCGCGCTGGTCGTGATCGAATTCGGAAACATTGCCAACAGCGAAGTGCCGCGCGCAACCAGGTCGGACGCGCCAAACAGCATCGACAGCGACGGCACCGCAAGCGCACCACCCCCGATGCCCAGCAGTCCCGCCAACGTGCCGATGATCACGCCCAGCAACGCCAGGCAGATGCCGGTCGTTACGCTCATGGCGATCTGGTGGTCGCGCGACGGAACGAAACTCACCTGATTGATCACCACAAACACGAGAAACGCTACGAAAATCCACCGCAGCACCAATTCCGGCAGCCGTGACAGCAGCCAACTGCCGATCTGTCCGCCAATGAACATGCCGCAGAACAGCAGAGCTGCGGCGAGCCAGTCGACGTGCCCGCCGGTCGCGTACGAAATGACGCCGGAAATGGAGGTCGGCACGATCGCCAGCGTGGACGTGGCGGCCGCGTTGCGTTGAGATAGCCCCAGCCAGACGAGCGCGGGCACGATCACCGTGCCGCCGCCGATGCCGAACATGCCTGACAGCACCCCCACCAACATGCCGACCACAATCAGCACGATGATGCTGCGCGCCGACCCGTCAAGCGCCGTCTCCCCCGCTCGCGATTCCATCTTTTGCGATTCCGTTCGTACGGCATCCGCCTGATCCGCAGTTTCCCCTTCATCACACATGGCAGCTCCTTCCACGTCTTCCGCGCCCGATACTACCCACCTGCCGCGCGCAGCAATCAGCCGATTCCATAATTTTGCGATTTCGCCGCCGCAGCGCCCGGTTCACGCGCTTTCTCGCTTATAGATGGCGGATTCGCGGGATCGACGGATGGTATCTCGCTTATAGATGGCGGCCCCTTGCGGAAACAAGACATCTAGGGGGTATGCATGCTACCCCCTAACGACCTATTGCCCAAACCGACCCGCCACCTATAAGCGAGATACCACCGGACGCCCGGCCGAATCCGCCATCTATAAGCCAGATACCCAGCCAAAACCACGACCGCACGCCTACACCCACGCCTACACCGGCACACCCGCGCGCCTACACCCGCGCAAGACCCATTGCACACACCCCCGTACGCACACGACCGCGCGCGGACCGACAAAATCGCAAGTCATGAGCGAAAAGGGGCATCAAAAGCACCCAAAACAGCCCGAATCACACCCCCATCCGCTCACAGACAAGCAAAACCAGCCCAACTCACAAGTCGTGAGCAAAAGGGGAGGCCACCCAACATCAAAACAGCCCGAAACATCCAGAATCGTACCCCCATCCGCTCACAACCGCGCCAAAACCGTCAAAACCGCAAGTCATGAGCAAAAGGGGCATCAAAAGCGTCCGAAACAGGCCGAATAATACCCCCATCCGCTCACAACCCATGCTTCAGCACGATTCAGGCCATATGCGCACCGCAACAACACCCCTGCGCAACATCAGACATGCACACGCACGCAAACACAAGTACACACACTGAAACGCAACACGTACCACAAGCACACAAACACCACGCACCACATACCGAGCACGACCAGACGCACACCCCCGCACACCGGAGAAGCGATGTCACCGGCCTGCGGCGGCGCTAGGCTAGACACTACCCCCGAACACCAGACGAATGGCGCGCGCCGGCCCCGGCGCACAACCCGTGCCGCACAATCCAGGAGCGTCGCCATAGCCGCGCGAGCCCCACAAAAGCGCAGCCAGCCACAAACACGAGCAGTCCGATCACCGCAGCCGCCACGGCTGTCATTTCGCCCGGCTCGTCGTATTGCGTCTTGTCTGGCACTTTGGGGTTCGGAATCCGGTGCCCTCGCACGAGCAGCCTGTGTGAGTTGACACCGTACGGCGTGCACGTGATCAGCGTCGCGTAATCGGCCCCGGACTCAATATTCAGTTTGCTGATTTCGCTCGGCAGCACCACTGAGATCTGGTCCACTTTGTACGTGTACGTTTGGTCGAGCACGTGGAATGCGAACGTGTCGCCTTTTTTCAGTTCGTCGAGGCCGGTGAGCAGTCGCGCGGACGGCAGGCCGGTGTGCCCGGAGACCACCGCGTGCGTGGTCGCTCCGCCTACGGGCAGCGATGTGCCGGCCAAATGTCCGGCGGCGATCTGCAATACGCCGTCACTTGTGCCGTGATAGACGGGCAGTTTCACTTTGATGCGCGGGATGGTCACGTATCCCATGATGCCGGTGCCGGTCACGTCGAGCGTTTCATCATATTCGCGCTTCTGCGCGTCGGTCATGTGCCACCGATCGCCGTTCGCGGCGAGCCGTTCGTTGTATTCGTGCGCCGCTTTCAGCATGGCCTTGCGTTCGGCGCCGGACATGTCTTTGGTTTGTTCCACGTAGCCTGCTACGGCGTATGACTGGTGCATGCGGTTCCACCAGTCGCTGAATGTCGGATACGCGATGAGACCCAGCGCACCGATCATGGCGATTGCGGAGATGGCAATCATCACATTGAGCAGCGCATTCGATTTCTTATGCTTGGCAGCCGGTTTAACCTGCGCACCCGGTTTAACCTGCGCACCCGGTTTAACCTGCGCATCCAATTCGACTTGCGCAGCTGGCTTGGCGTCCGATTCATCCGTCACGTTATTTATGCTACGCCCGCTTCCGCAAAGCCGTCTTGGCAACGATCAGCAGCACCAAGCCCGCGCCCAAGATGGCCACGGCAATCCAAGCGGCCTGCTGCACGTCGGCGCCGGTGTGCGGCTGGTCCGGCGTGGTGGGTGGCGTGTGCGTGTTGGTGATTTCAGTGGAGTCGCCTTCCACATCGGAGATGGTGGTGTAGCCGTCGGGCACCGCCGCTTCGACCACGGTCCATTCGTGGTCCGCGTCGAGATCCGTCCACGAATGCGTCCACTTGTTGGACTCGTTCAGCTTCACGTTTTCCACGGGCTCGCCGTCGCGCAGGAGTTTCACGGTGATGGATTCGGGGCGCTTGCCGTCGGAATTGTTCCGGTCATTCCAGATTTTGCGCACAGTGCGTTCCATGGTTTTCGGCGGTTGCGCCACACATTCGGTTTTCGGTTCGATACTCAGCACACGCGACCCGCCGGAGACGCCGTCTTCGGGCACTGCGACGAGCATACTGCCGGAAGAGCACGTCCATGTCTGGTTCTTTCCGGAAGCGTTGGTGACCTTCACGTCAACACTGTCGGACACGGCCAGGTACAAGCCGTCGGACAGTCCGGTGAAGGTCAGGTGTCCGGAAGCGTTGGTGACGCCGGTTGCCGTGGCGTCGGGTTTGTTCACCGCGATGAGTCCGGCGAGCGTATTGGCCATGTCTCGCCACACCTGCGCGTCCTTGCCGGTCATCTTCGACCAGTCGACGGGGTAGGCGGTGGAGTCGGTGAACGGTGCGACGGGTTCGAAGGTGGCGCCGCCGCTTGCCGGGATCTGCCCGACTTTGTAGAGGTTGAAGCTGGCGTCCGAAATGGCGAAGTTGGTAGAATCGTCGCCAGTTTCGGAGTCCGAGCTCTTATGGTGGTACGAAATGGCGATGCTGCCGCTGGCAGAGTCTGTTGTTGGAGCCGCGACGGCATCGCGAGTAGTGAATGCACAGGCTGCCGCGGCGAATGTGGCGGCGATTGCGCAGCATGCGGCGATGACGCGGCTTGCGATCGTGCGTTCCTTCATTGCCGACCCCTCTTCTGTGGATTGGAAAGTAAGCATGTTTGATTCGCCCCCCAACGGCAAACCGGAAAATATATGGAGCCAGGCTGGATACTCAAGAAAATTAGGCAGTGTACAAGGGATTGAGGTGGTCCAGCCCAGCATATGTGGGTTCAGTTATTATTTAATTTTCAGTTTTTAAATTATGTATTGCGATTCCCGTAAGCCGCTGCTGACTTGCGTCAACGCGGCTCACGGGTTTTGCATGGTTACTTCAGATTCTTATGGAATCCGGAGGATCAGGCATTGCGACGACGCAGAGCCATCACCAGGGTCGCGCCAGCAAGCACGAACACGGCGATGCCAGCCACGTACAGCATCACAGTGCCCATACCACCGGTGGACGGCAGGTTGGAGCCCTTCTGGTTCACAACATCGGCGGTAACCGTACCGGTAGTGGTGTTGCCGGCAGTGGTGTTGATCTTGAGCACCGTAAGCTGCGGGTTGTCAGACTCGACGTCATGGTCAGCGGTGATTTCGAAGAGCGTGTCGGCGGCGGTGTTGAAGCCTGCCGGAGTCTTGGTTTCCACGAGCTTGTACTTGCCGTCATCAACGCGCTTGAAGGAAGCGGTGTACTTGCCGCCCTCGGTCTTGGTGATGGTCACCTCGCCACGGTCAATGGTGTAATCGTTCGTGGTGCTATCGAACTTGTAGAGCTTGAACTTCGGCAGATCGTTCTCAGCCGGGGTGCCACCGTTGAAGGTCTTGTTGATGTCCAGCTGGTAGGTGAACACAATGACCTTGTCGGTCGGGGTCTTGCTGGTTTCGCCTTCGCCGCCAACATTCGGGTTGTTGGAGAACTCAAGGGAAGCCTCATTCGGGTTGCCCGTAGAGCCGATCACAGCGTTCTCGTTCAGCGTGGACGTGTATTCGACGGTGAACTTGCCACCGGCGGCAACGGTGATTGCGTTGTCTTCAGCATCCTTGACGGCCTTCGCGTCAGCGATGGTGATGTCGAAGGTGTCCTTATCTTCGGGATTCTCAGTGACAGTGTAGGAGCCAGCGCCAAGAGTCTTGTCGCCGTACTTGACGACCACGGACTTCTTATTGAAGGTCAGGCCAGCGGACTGCTGATCGTGGAAGACCAGCTTGTAGGTCTTGTAGGCTGCGAAGTCTGCTTCGTTCGTCGGCAGGGTAGCGGTCAGCTGGAACGGCACTTCGTCGTTCACATCGTAATCGGCGGAATCCTGCCAGTTGGTCTTATCACCAGTGGAGTCGTTGACGTCCTTGACCTTCTTTTCGAAGGTCGGCTTGTCGGCCTTACGGTTCACGGTCACCGGGCCGTTGACCTGGACGATGAACAGCGTTGCCGCGTCGTTGCCGGTCACAGCATCCTTATCCTTAAGCAGGTAGTAGCCAGCAGGAGCGGACAAAGCCGTCTTGGCGGAAACCTCGCCATAGGCAGTACCAGCCAAATCAACGTACGGGGTGATGGCTGCCAGCTTTGCCGTGTTGTCAGCATAAGTACCCTGAGCAATCTCAGCAGCAGCATCGGCAGCGGACTTGTTCGCCGTATTGTTCTTGTTGAAGTTCTGGCCGGCCTTGATATTGCTCAGCGTGCCTTCGCTCAGATCGCCGGTGAAGACCTGGTACACGGAGTAGGTGTGCGTGTCGGTCGTCGGCACGGTGATGTCGTAGTTGTTTTCAGCCGCCATGGCGGTGGAGGCACCGGCGAAACCGGCGACGGCCATTGCCGCGGTGGCTGCCACAGCGACGAGGCCTTTGAGAACCTTATTCATTGTTCCCCCTTTCTTTCTTGTTTGAAATCTTGAATCTTCAGTTATGTGTGTTCAGTTATTGCCTAGTGGGCATTGGGTCGCTACGCTACGGTCCAGCCCCCCTGCCCTAGACGAGTTCATCATTGCCGCCTCCTGAGGCTCAAGGCCAGACCGGCCACGGCAATCGCCACTGCGAGGAATCCCGCAGCGTACATCTTGTTTACTCCCTCGCCGCCTGTACCAGGCAGAACGACGCCGGGGGTGTTGGTAATGGAACCACCGTCAACGGTGAATGCGGCAGACTTCTGATAGTCGGCGGTAGTCTCCGGCTTGAAACCGGAAGACGTGTACCACGTGCCTTTCACGTTCGCGCCTTCGGCCGGCCCGATGCGGAACACGTGCGGAGTCGTATCGATGTTGTACCCGTCAGGAGCCTTGGACTCGATTAACTGGTATTCACCCCACTCAAGACCAACGATGGAGAACTTACCGGCGTCGCCATCACGATCCGTATACCATTCCGTCTGCGCGGAGCAGGTCTTCTCACTGCTATTCACGCAATCCTTGATGGTTGCGATAGGCGTGGCGCTATCACCTTCCGTGTATTCGGCGTTGCCGTTGGCGTCCCACGAGAAGTTCTTGGTCTTGTACAGCTTCCATTCGGAACCGGCCAGCAGCTTCAGTTCACTCGAATCGTCGGTCTTCTGCCAGGTCGCCTTGCCGGTAAGACGCGGGTTCTCGACCTTTTCGGGAAGATCGGAGCTCGTGACCTGCCCATTCTTGATAACGATGGTGTAGGTCTTCGCCTTGCTGGCGTCGAAACCGTTCGGGGCGTTGATTTCCTTCAGCGTGTAGGTGCCATTCGTAAGATCGGACACCTTGAACTGGCCGCCCTTCGGATCCTCATCCTGCCGCGTGTCAGCTGCCTTGGCAGTCGTGTTGGTAATAGCGCGCACCACCGGCTGATCGTAGAACACTGCATTCTTCACCGCGGAACGATGGGAACGATTCTCCACGTATGCGCTGGTCACCGTGCAGCCGGAGGGGACTGTTTCTTTTTGGAAATCATTCCACGCCTCCACAACCTGAACATCCTTACCCGTAAAGGTAAACATACCGTGATCCGCGGCGGTGTACTTATCGTCATTGGGCAGATCGAACCCTTTAGCATTGCCAAGATAGAACTGGTAATTTGTTGTAACAGAACTCTTCGGCAGCTGGAAACGCACATAGTCACCGCACGCGCTGGAACTTTGCACATCGCCGCTCCAGTTATTGCTGTCCGTGCTCTTCTTATATTTCAGCCAATAGTCGTTCCACTGCACGTTCGACTTCTTGAAGTACACGGAAACCATCGGCTCCGTCACCTTGATCTTCAGGGTGGCCTTCTCCCGGCTATGCTGCTCGGTGGCGGTGATGGTCACATAGCCCGAGGTCACCCGATTGGCGGTCACCCTGACAATGGTGCCGGTCGTAGGAGTTACGGAAACCTCATCCGTATTGCTCGAAGTCCAGTTCACCGTGTTGCCTTCAGGCGCCACGGTAGCCGTCAGCGTCATGGTCTTGCCCTGTTCCAAGCTGATTTCCTGACCTTCGGTGTATTTGTCAATGCTGACCGAGCCCACCACGGTTACGCCGGTTACCATAACCGGGAACGTCACAGTCTTGTCGCCGGCCGTGAACACGATGTTCGTAGTGCCGTTGCTATACGGCTGCAACTGCGTGCCATCGCTGGCAATGCCTGCAACGGCAGGGCTTTCGGACTTCCACTGCACCTTCGTGGCGAGCTCCTTGCCATCCTTATCCACGGCAACATAAGAAATGCTTACCGGAGTGGAATTCGTGAAGCTCCACGAACTAACTTCAGTTTCATTGATCTTGACCACGATGTTTGCGATTTCGCTGTCGGAATCATCATCCGTAATAGTCCACGACTGGTCGGGATCGCCCTTCTTGGTCAATTCCCAAGTGGAACCCGCGAGCAACGTGTTCTGGTCTTCTGCGTCAACCTTCGACCATGCGATGGAAGTACCGGCACTCACGTTGACAATGGCGCCATTGTGCAGCTGCTTGGCGGTGTCATCGGTGATTTCAGCGCCAGTAGCGCTGTACACCTTGTCGATGGTTGAAACGGTATCCGTACTGTCGTGCGTGACGATGCGATAGATGTTCGTGTTCAACGCATACTGGCTGCTGCCGGTACCGCTTTCCTTCAGGTAGTATGTGGCCTTCTTTGCGAGACTGCCCAAAGTGACGCTACCGTTATCCGCATCATCCGCATCATTCCAGCCGCCATCGGCAACCGTGGTGATGGGGTTCGTGCCATTCATGGCATTATCCCTCGTGCCGTACACCGTCCACGAAGTACCTTTCAGGGCTTTGCCCTCGGCATCGACCTTATCCCACTTGATTGCGGCGCAGGAGGTGGTCATCTGCCCATACCAAGACAGGTTATGACGTTCCTGATCCATATCCACTGCAGAGGTGGAATATTTGCCTTCGGCGTTGACGAAATTGCCGCTGTTTGTGGTAACGACATCCTTGTTGTACATTTCAAAATCGCCAGTAGTCCACACACGACCATTAGTGGAGACATGCGACTGGAAATTGCCCTTGGCACCAAAATCATTGCCCGTTACCATAACGGAACCCATCCATGCGGCAGACGGATCATCAGTTACATTGACGCCATACCAGTCTTCCTTGTCGCCATGCTTCTGATCCTTGTACCAGCCGGTGTTGATGCGCCCCGACCCCTTACCACCAAGAATCGTAAGGGTATTGGTGTTATAGAAGTTCCACATCAGCTGGCTTGCGCGCTTGCCGTACTCCTGCCCATGCGTATTGTTGTAGCGGTTTGTGCCCGTCGAATTCATCATGACGTAGCCGTCGGAGATATCAACGTCGTTCCACTTGAACTGCCAGCCATTACGGAACTTCACATCATTGCCATTACCGTTGATGTTGATGGCGACCGAAGCATTGTCGGAGATGTTCTTGAAGTTGAACACCACGCCGGCATCACCAATGCTATTCAGCTTTGATGCGTCTAAATTGAACACCTGCAACTCGTCTTTGCCATCGCCGGTCAGCGTGATTTCCGTCTGACGGGAGTTGTTCTCAATATCGAACCGGTAAACGTTGTTTGCGTAAGTGTTGTAGCTGTATGAATAACGTTTGCCTGTGTAATTATCCTCATTGCCCTTCGTAACAGTGTTGCTGGAGGAAATCTTCGCGAGCTTGCCAGACAGCGTAGTCACATAATTCTTATATTCGGAATATGTGTAATCCGAACCCGTCGAGGGGTTCTTCACTCCGGAAATAACGGTGTTGCTCTGATTCCAGTTGACTTTGCCGTTGCCGCCCATGTCGTACACGGAATACTGTTCACCGTTCTTCCAAGTGTTGCGGCTTTGCACTGTGGTCTGATTACCAGCAATGTTCGCGTTAAAGTTATGGTCATTCGTCTCGCCGGTAGCGCCATTCCCCGCTCCGGTTCCAAGCCAGCTGGATCCCTGATTAGCGTCATCCGTCCAGCCCTGAGCACCACCGAACCAATTCAACTCGGAATTGGTGCTATTGCCGCCAACCGAAAGCACAGTCGAACCGTCCTTCGGACGGAACTGCGAACCAAAACCGACGATGCCCCAACGAAAACCACGCGAACGATTGAATGAGCCATCCTTATTCCAGATGTTCCAAGCCTGCTTCATTGGATGAAGCAAAAGCTTTCCGTTCACAGCGGTCAAGCCTTCGGCCTCAACAGCGTAAGAACCCTCAGGCGCATTGTTGTTATTGGCAGAAGTAATGCCCGACTTCTTGCCACCTACATACATGTCACCGCCAACGAAAGTAGCGATACCTTCATCGTTACCGCTGCCGGAGGTCTGATCGCCTAACGGTTCTGTGGTAGATGTGCAGATTGCGCCGTCATTGCGACTTTCGTCAGCTTTGGCATTGTAGGTGGGGAGGAGGGAAGTTACTGCTACGGTGGCCATCATGGCTACCGCTATGGCGGCGGCGGTCAGGGAGCGGGTACGCGAAAGCACGCGACCGGTTGCCGATCGCGTTCCTGCATAGTGTCGTGGTGCGTTGCCGACACCATTACGCCATTGCCTCATCTTGTCCCCTATCCGCAAAGTGTTCACCCTTCTGAGTCCCTCAACTCGAGGGTTGATATCCTTTGCATAATGCCGTTATCACTTCTGTTTTACGTATAGCTTCTGCGCTGTTCCCATCTCCGGCAACACAGCCGGAAACCTCTGTTTTCCCTTTTTCTCTGACCTACGGTTTACTATGATAACCTTTGCAGTTATGAAAACAAAATGAAACAGAAAGAACCCACACCCCCTCCCCCGATACGTTTTTTCGTCCCCTCTCACGGGGACAACGCTTTAAAGCCTGATATTCAACGGTTTGTCAACGATTGCAAAATCAAAAAACACATGCTGATCATTGAATGAAATTCATCATTCATCAGCCCCCGATTGGCGTGTCATGAAACACATCACTGCAAATTGTTTCATTTTTTTCCTGAAAACGTATGCCACACACCGTGACTACAGTGGGGGTATCCCTTATCAATCCACCCCAGGCCATCACAATCAGCCCGTCGGCATTGACGGGCTGCGGAAGGGTAATGAGACTCGGCTCTCAGCGGCCAGTGCCGTACACGGAATCGGTGCCGCGTAGTACGAGCTGGGCGCGCACAATCTCATGCGCGTTCTCAAGCGGCTTGCCTTCGATAAGCTTCATGGCCTTTTGTGCGGCCGCGCGACCCATCGCATACGGATCCTGGCGCATGGTGGTCAGGTTCACAGTGTCGGCGTACGGCGAATCGTCGAAGCCGATAATCGAATAGTCACTCGGCGTGTGGTGGCCGTAACGTTCCAAACGCAACACCAGCGGAATCGCCATCATATCCATCTGGCAGCAGATCGCGTCCGGGAACTCGTCCAACGCAAGCAGCGCGGTCAACGCCGAGTCGGCGAAGGTCTTGCCACGCGGCACAGAGACGACGCGCCACTTGAAGTCATGGGAGGCCCCCATCGTCTTGCAGGCGCGGATGAAGCCCTGTCCTCGCGCATCGATGGAGGAATTAATGGAATCGACCGCATCGGAGCACACGTACACGATATTCTTGTGCCCCAGATTGATCAGATGCTGGGCGGCGGTGAACATGCCGTCCTCATCGTCGATGGAGATGGTGGCGTCGAAGCCGTTTTGCGTCGGCGTATTGATGCCAATAATCGGTACGTGGATGCGCTTGAGCTGCTGGATTTCCTTCGGCTCCACGCCGAACGATGTCACGAATACTGCGTCCACGTTGCGGCGGACCGGCAGATTCGTGAAGAAGTCGCGGCGGTTTTCGGCGGTGTCGACGTGCTGGAACAGCGATACGTCATACCCGGCATTATGCATGACGGATTCGATTCCAGCGAACACTTCCGTATTGAACCAGCTAGTGATCTCTTCATTCATCAGCATCGCCACACGGTACGATTGACCCGATTTCAACGATGTCGCGGAACGTGAGATGTTGAAATCAAGCTTGTCCGCCGTTTCCAGCACCTTGCGGCGCGTACGTTCGGACACCAGTTCCGGCCGCGTGAACGCGCGCGATACCGTGGAAATCGACACACCCGCGGCCTTGGCCACCTCGCGAATGCCTGCTCTATCCATCTCTCAACCCCTTTGCGGTTTCTGCATCATAATCACAAACGTTCCCAGCCTTGGAAACACTCGCTTGAGCGGCGATGCTCTCTCAATCTGTTTCTATCATACTGCGAACGTTGTCAAAAATCACGCCAGTGTTGCACAAATCGCACAAATTATCAAAATAACCGGGTAAACCGCGTAAAAAGCCCATTTCGTCCACTGATGCTTATAGCCCAGCTTGCCGTTGTAGTAGTGCACGAACGCCACGCCCACGCCCGGCGCGATCATCATCACGGCGCCGAACAGGCCGGCTGTGAACATCATCGAATTCTCATACTGGCGCATCAGAGCGAAAATCAGCACGAAGCCAAGCGTCACCGAACCGATGCTCATCATGTGCTGGCGTAGGCCGATACGCAGCAGCAGGTCCCACAGCAGACCAATCACCACCAGTCCGACCGACAACAGCACCTTCATGGCCTTCTGATAGCGCGACGCCACCCAGTCGAGCGCGGCAAGCACAACAAACGCAACGAACAGGCCGAAAACGGGATTCTGCGAGCCCAGGTCGAAAGCCTTATGCGATGTGGCGAGGTCGTACGGCACCTCGCACACCACGGCGAGAATGAACAGCTGCAGGCCGTACGCGACCCGGCTGTGCGTTTCACGGAAACCCTGCACCAGCAGCCACGCGTAGATCGGAATGGCGAACCAGGACACCACTTCGCTCAGGACCATCGCCGTCAGCGACGTCATATTGTTGGTATCGGAGCCGAAGAACAGCGGCACGATGGTGGTGCTGCCGGCGGACAAGGCCAACGCCACCGCGCCGATGACCTTAAGTTGGAACACCGTCAGTCCGCGACGTTTTTTCCTGTTGCGGCGAGCGCCGCCGAATCCGATTTGGTCGGTCGAATCGGTTCGAGCTCCCTGCTCGGCATAGCCTTCCATATGTCCTCCTATTGCGATTTTTCCGCGCGTCGCACGTGGCACGTGCACCTTACGCACGCCTTACGCACGTATGCCTTTTACGACTTGCGACTTTCCCGCACGCCACAGCGGCTTCCCGCACGTCCCATGCGATTTAAGCTCAGCGCCCACCGCGCGCCTTATGCGTC
>OKSA01002222.1_pt1 | contig 16128 bp, 10 predicted proteins | sample 1601181 | NCBI WGS metagenome assembly OKSA01 (sample SAMEA3541538, study PRJEB24748) | human gut metagenome | biome: human gut; feature: human-associated habitat; material: faeces | place: China | collected 2012
CCGAACCAGCAGTTGATCTGCATGTTGAGCATCTGCATCATGCCGCTCAGCGGGGTCTGCGAGTCGTGCATCGAGTTTACCGAGCCGTTCGACGTGACGGTCGTCGTCATGCCCCACATGGCCGATGCGGCCGAGCCGATGCGGATCTCCTTGCCCTCCATCGAACCGAGCTCCTGCGAGATGCCCATGCCGTCGATCTGCCGGCTGCCGCCCGTCTCCTGCCAGACGGAGAGGACGACGCCTGCGGTATAGGCCAGGAGCATCACGCCGAAAATCCATGTCGCGAGACTGCGTCGGCGCGTGTAGAACCCGAAGGCGAAGACCATCGCCATGGGCAGGATCAGGATCGACCAGCATTCGAGGATGTTGGTGAAGGCGTTGGGGTTTTCGAGCGGGTGCGCCGAGTTGGTTCCGAAGTAGCCGCCGCCGTTGGTTCCCAGCTGTTTGATGGGCACGATGGCTGCGGTGGGACCCTGCGAGATGACCTGCTCGGTGCCTTCGAGCGTCGTGAGCGTTTGCTTGCCGTCGAAGGACATCGGCGTGCCGTTGATGACGAGCAGGATGCCGACGGCGAGCGACAGCGGCAGCAGGATGCGCGTCACGCTCCGGGTGAGGAAGACCCAGAAGTTGCCGATGGTCTTCTTCGTTTTGCCCGCCAGCGCCTTCATCATTCCGGCCATGGCGGCCATGCCGCAGGCGGCGGTGACGAACTGGAAGAGCATGATGACGAACAGCTGCGTGAAGTAGGACAGGCCCGTCTCGCCGCTGTAATGCTGGAGGTTGCAGTTGACCATGAACGAGATGCAGGTGTTGAACGCCAGGTCGGGCGACTGTCCCGGGTTGCCGTCGGGGTTGAGCGGCAGCCAGCCCTGGAAGACCAGCAGCAGCATGCCCCAGAAGAACCAGAAGAGGTTGACCGTCAGGAGCGCTTTGAGGAACTGTTTCCAGTTCATCTCCACGGCCGGGTCGATGCCGCAGAAGCGGTAGATGCCCCGTTCGACGGGAGCCATGAAGTCGAGCCACGTGCGTTCGCCGCGGTAGACTTTGGCAATGTAACGCCCCAGCGGGTAGCAGAGCGTCACCAGAAGGGTCCATTGCAGGATTACGCCTGAAATTTCGGTATTCATCGGTTCAGAATTTTTCGGGTTTGACGAGCACGTACATCAGATAGACGAATCCGAGGATGCTCAAGATAAGGAGACTTGTAAACATAGGGCGTCAGATCTTTTCGAACCAATCCACACATTTGAAATAGAATCCGTAGCACAGCGCACCCAGGGCGCAGAGCAGCAGGAACAGCATGATTTCATTCATCTCTTCGTTTTTTTGAATTAGACATTTTTTTCACGAACCCGCACAGCATCAGGTCCAGCAGCAGCATTGCGCCGCAGAAAATCAGTAGGAGGATAACGATTGCCATTTTGCCGTCGGGGTTTGTTGCCCGTAAGCATACGAAGGGGATGCCGGAATTTATGCTCCGGATTCAATGCGTTGACAGGCAGTTGTTTGCCGGATAGGTATGGGCGCCGAAAAAGAGGGCCGCCTTATCATTTTGATAGGGCGGCCGTTCTTTTGGGTCGGTGTGCCGGAATCCAATCCTGTTGACAACCAGTCGGATAGTGCCCGGACGAATGTTCTGGCACAGCCTTCGTATGCTACCGGGTACAAACCGAAAGAAGAAATCGACATGGTAATCGTGATCCTGATCCTGATATTTTGCGGCGCAATGCTGCTGCTGTGCCGGATGCTTTGCGGTTTTACGAAATTGTTGTCTAACTCAAAAAAGCTGAAGCGATGAATGCAATCGTACTTTTCATCCTGCTGTGCGCCTTGGGGGCGTTGTGCTACTGGTTCTATTTCAAATGTGTGGATTGGTTTGAAAAAATCTGATTAAAAATGTTTACAGGACTGCTTATTCTGAGCATCGTCGGATTCGTCTACCTGATGTATGTGCTCATAAAACCCGAAAAATTCTGATTGTCTGACCCGTAAAAAGATAAATAAATGAATACGGAAATATTAGGCGTTATTCTGCAATGGGTGGCCCTTGTGGTGCTATGTTATCCGCTGGGACGCTACATTGCCAAAGTATACCGAGGCGAGCGTACGTGGCTCGATTTCATGACACCTCTCGAAAGGGGCATTTACAAGGTTTGCGGCATCAATCCCGACGAGGATATGGACTGGAAGAAGTTCCTCAAGGCGCTGCTGATGGTCAACCTTTTCTGGTTCTTCTGGGGCATGGTGCTGCTCTGCTGCCAGAGTTGGCTGCCGCTCAATCCCGACGGTAATGCCAACCAGACACCCGACTTGGCATTCAACACCTGTATCTCGTTCATGGTGAACTGCAACCTGCAGCATTATAGCGGTGAAAGCGGTCTTACTTATTTCACGCAGTTGTTCGTGATCATGCTCTTCCAGTTCATCACCGCAGCGTGCGGTATGGCAGCCATGGCCGGTATCATGAAAGCGCTGGCGGGCAAGACCACTAAAGCCATCGGTAATTTCTGGGTGTTCCTCGTCAAGAGTACGACCCGTATCCTGATGCCCCTGTCGCTTCTGGTCGGTATTCTGCTGGTGATCAACGGCACACCGATGTCGTTCGACGGCAAACAGACCATCACTACGCTCGAAGGCAACGAGCAAGTCATCTCCCAGGGTCCCACGGCGGCCATTGTGCCTATCAAACAGCTGGGCACCAATGGCGGCGGCTATTTCGGCGTCAATTCCTCTCATCCGCTGGAGAATCCCAACGCCTTCACGAACATGCTGGAGTGCTGGTCGATTCTGATTATCCCGATGGCGATGGCTTGGGCTTTCGGGTTCTATGTGCGTCGCCGCAAGTTGGCCGCCTGGATCTTCGGCGTTATGCTCTTCGCCTTCACGGCTGGTGTCTTTGTTTCCGTTCCGCAGGAGATGGGCGGCAACCCCAATATCGACGAAATGGGCATTGCGCAGGATCTCGGCTCGATGGAGGGTAAAGAGATCCGCATCGGTTCGGCGGCTTCGGCCATGTGGGGCATGGTGACGACCGTCACGTCGAACGGTTCGGTCAACTCGATGCACGACTCACAGACTCCGCTGAGCGGTATGATGCAGATGCTCAATATGCAGATCAACTGTTGGTTCGGCGGCGTAGGCGTAGGCTGGATGAACTACTTCGCCTTCCTCATCATCGCCGTCTTCATCAGTGGCTTGATGGTGGGGCGCACCCCCGAATTTCTCGGACACAAGGTCGAAGCGCGCGAAATGAAGATCGCCACGCTGGTCGTGCTGATGCACCCCTTCCTGATCCTCGTCGGCACGGGAATTTCAGCCGCCGTAGCCGCTGCCAACCCGGAGATCGGCTGGCTGAACAACCCCTCATTCCACGGCCTGAGCGAAATGCTCTACGAGTACACCTCGGCTGCCGCCAACAACGGTTCGGGATTCGAGGGATTGGGTGATAACACGCCGTTCTGGAATATCATGACCGGCATCGCACTGATCATGGGGCGTTATTTCCCGATCGTGGGACAGGTTGCCATCGCCGGACTGCTGGCATCGAAGAAATATATCCCCGAAAGCGCTGGTACGCTGAAGACCGACACGGGCACCTTCTCGCTGATGACTTTCGCTGTCATCATCATCGTCGCCGCCCTTTCGTTCTTCCCGGCACAGGCTCTGGGCCCCATCGCCGATTATTTAAGTTTCTAATCCGGATTTGAAAAATGAAAAATCGAGTAAATAATTCGTTGTTCAACAAACAGCTTGTAAATGCAAGTTTCGTTGAGTCGTTTCGCAAGCTCGATCCGCGTGTGATGATCAAGAACCCGATCATGTTCACGGTCGAGGTCGTAACGTTCGTCATGTTGCTGCTGATCGTCTGGATCGCCGTGACGGGCAACACGTCGCAGGGATCGCTGGGCTATAATATCGTGATCTTCCTCGTGCTGCTGGCCACGGTGCTCTTCGCCAACTTTGCCGAGGCTATCGCCGAGGCGCGCGGCAAGGCGCAGGCCGACTCGCTGCGCAGGACCCGTGAGGAGACTCCTGCCAAACGTATCGAGAAGGATGGACAATCGCACATCGTCAGCAGCTCGGCGCTGCGCAAGGGTGACGTATTCGAATGCGTCGCGGGCGACACCATCCCTGCCGACGGTGAGATAATCGAGGGACTGGCGTCGATCGACGAAAGCGCCATCACGGGTGAGTCGGCTCCGGTGATCCGTGAAGCCGGCGGTGACAAGAGTTCCGTCACGGGCGGTACGAAAGTACTCTCCGACCGTATTCTGGTAAAGGTGACCGTACAGCCGGGCGAAAGTTTCCTCGACAAGATGATCGCCCTCGTGGAAGGTTCCTCGCGGCAGAAGACGCCCAACGAGATCGCCCTGACCATCCTGTTGGCAGGCTTTACGATCGTGTTCGTCATCGTCTGCGCGACGCTCAAGCCCTTTGCCGATTACGTCGGCGCCAACATCACCGTCGCGGCGTTCATCTCGCTGTTCGTCTGCCTGATTCCGACTACCATCGGCGGCCTGCTTTCGGCCATCGGCATCGCCGGTATGGATCGCGCCCTGCAGGCCAACGTCATCACCAAGTCGGGCAAGGCCGTCGAGACTGCCGGCGACATCGACACGCTGCTGCTCGACAAGACCGGTACGATCACCATCGGTAACCGCAAGGCCACGAAGTTCTATCCCGTAGGCGGGGTGAATCCCAAGGAATTTCTCCAACTCTGCGTCCTTTCGTCCGCTGCCGATGAGACACCCGAAGGTAAGTCTATCGTTGAGTTGGGGCGTGAACAGGGTTTCCGGTTCAGCCAGACCGATCTGATGGGTATACATATGGTGAAATTTACGGCCGAGACCAAATGTTCCGGTGTGGATATGCCCGACGGGCGCCGCATCCGCAAGGGAGCATCGGAGGCGATCCGGACGATCGCCCAGAAAGCGGGCAACAGTTTCTCGTCGGAAGTGGAGAAGATCGTGCGCACGATCTCGGAAAACGGCGGTACGCCGCTCGTAGTCTGCGAGAACGAGCAGATTAAAGGTGTGATTGAACTGCAGGACATCATCAAGACGGGTATCCGCGAACGCTTCGAGCGCCTGCGCAAGATGGGCGTAAAGACCGTGATGGTGACGGGTGACAACCCGCTGACGGCAAAATACATTGCCGAGCAGGCCGGTGTGGACGACTTCATCGCCGAGGCCAAACCCGAAGACAAGATGGAGTACATCAAACGCGAGCAGCAGGCCGGCAAACTGGTGGCCATGATGGGTGACGGCACGAACGATGCCCCGGCGCTGGCACAGGCCGACGTGGGCGTGGCGATGAACAGCGGTACGCAGGCCGCCAAGGAGGCCGGCAACATGGTCGACCTGGACAATGACCCCACGAAACTGATCGAGATCGTCGAGATCGGCAAGCAGCTCCTGATGACGCGCGGCACGCTGACCACCTTCTCCATCGCCAACGATGTTGCGAAATATTTCGCCATCGTCCCGGCGCTGTTCATCACCTCGATCCCGGCTCTGCAGTCCCTGAACATCATGCACCTGCATTCGCCCGAGAGCGCCATCCTGTCGGCCGTGATTTTCAATGCGGTCATCATCCCGCTGCTGATTCCGCTGGCGCTGCGCGGCGTGACGTACAAGCCGATCGGGGCTTCGGCCCTGCTGCGCCGTAACCTCTTCATCTACGGCTTGGGCGGTATCATCGTTCCGTTTATCGGCATCAAACTGATAGATATGTTGGTAAGTGTATTCTTTTAACGTGTTGCAATTATGAAAAACCTTTGGATTTCGATCAAGATAACGCTGGCGATGTGCGTCGTGCTGTTCGTCGGTTATGTATTGGTACTGCGCCTGATAGCGTGGGTGGCATCGCCCAATGACGGGGAGGCTCCTATGGTGACCTACAACGGCAAAGTCGTTGGTGCGGCCAACGTGGGCCAAGTCTTTACGGATAGCATCTATTTCTGGGGGCGTCCCTCGGCCGTGGATTACAACGGCGGCGGCTCGGGCGGCAGCAACAAGGCTACGACCAATCCCGAATACCTGGCCGAAGTGGAACAGCGCGTGCAGGATTTCCTCGCGGCGCACCCCTACCTCTCCCGCGAGGAGGTGCCCTCGGAAATGGTGACTGCCAGCGGTTCGGGCCTCGATCCCGACATCTCACCCCGCGGCGCCGAAGTTCAGATTCGCCGCGTCGCCGCGGCCCGCGGTATGTCCGAGGCTGAGGTGAAGAAGATCGTCGAAGAGAATATTCACAAACCATGGCTCGGCCTGTTCGGCACCTACAAAGTCAATGTATTGAAACTGAATGTGGCATTGGATACTGCACAGAATAAATAGCCTATAGACTTATGAAAAAGTTGGATAAATGGACTAAACGGTGGCTGATCGTACTGATCGTATTTTTGGTCGCCTTCCTGGTTACAGACCTGATCTGATACTTTGTCGGTTATCCGGTTTTCGTAAGTCAGACTTCACAAACCCTGCATTTCCCGTCGCGTACGCCCGAACCCGGGAACGGGTTTCGGGACGCAACGGACGAAAAAACAATCTCGAATCATTAACAATCAACGAAGAAATCTCTTAGCTATGAAACGTATTTTACTCGGAGTACTGGCCGCTGCGGCCCTGTTTGGAACGAATCATGTTGCCGCTCAAGAGAGAGGAGTGTCGTTCGGCGGCGGTACCGATCTCGTAAGTTCGTATTACTGGCGCGGCGTCAAGGAGTCTGGGCCGGCCCTGCAGCCCACGCTGACCATGACTGCCGGCAACTTTTCGGTAACCGCATGGGGATCGATCGATTTCAGTGACAGCGGCTACAAGGAGATGGATCTCACGCTGGCCTACCAGCTGGGGCCTGTGACGCTTTCGGTGGCCGACCTCTACTGGACCGGGCATGACGACGACCGCTATTTCATGTTCAACAACCATTCTCCCCACCGCATCGAGGTCGGTGCGAGCTGGGTCGTATCGGAACGGCTTCCTTTCACATTGTCGTGGTACACGATTCTGTTCGGCGCTGCCGACCGGAACTTTGAGGGGGAACGTGCCTATGCCTCCTATTTCGAGGTGGCCTATCCTTTCACGGTGAAGACGATCGACATGAAGGCCGGCGTGGGTATGGTTCCCTGGAACGCCGCTGCGACCTACAACTGCGGTGATCGTGATTTTTACGTGCAGAATGTCTTCCTCAATGCGGGCAAGAACTGGGATATCAAGGGTGCCGGCGGTATGAAAATTGGACTTTTTACCAATCTGATTTGGAATCCGACACTCGACGATGTTAACTTTGTCGGCGGATTCTCATTCAGAATGTAAATGCCATGGATACACATGACACCCGGCGAAGTGCCGAGCACTTTCTCAATTTGATCAAGGAGTCGCATCGCGGCAAGTTTAAGGTCTATATCGGCATGAGCGCCGGTGTGGGCAAAACCTACCGGATGTTGCAGGAGGCACACCAGTTGCTCGATGCAGGTGTCGATGTGCGTATCGGATACATTGAAACGCACGGTCGTGCGGAAACGGAAGCCCTCGTCGCAGGGCTTCCGCTCGTTCCGCGCCGCAAGCTCTTTTACAAAGGCAAGGAGCTCGAGGAGATGGATACGCAGGGCATCATCAACCTGCATCCCGAGATCGTAGTCGTTGACGAGTTGGCTCACACCAATATCGAGGGAAGTGAGAACCCCAAGCGGTGGCAGGACGTAATGCAGATTCTCGATGCGGGGATCAGCGTCATTTCGGCGGTCAACATTCAGCATATCGAGAGCCTCAACGAGCAAGTGCAGGAGATCACCGGCGTCGAAGTTCACGAGCGCGTGCCGGACAGCGTGCTGGCGATGGCCGACGAAGTGGTGAACATCGACCTCACGGCCGAAGACCTAATCGATCGCCTGAAGGCGGGCAAGATCTATAAGCCCGAAAAAATACAGACAGCTCTGAATAACTTTTTCCGGCAGGAGCACATTCTCCAGCTGCGCGAACTGGCCTTGAAAGAGGTGGCGCTGCGCGTGGAGAAGAAGGTCGAAAATGAGATAACCGTCAATACGGCACAGTTGCACGGCCGCATCCTGGCAGTGATCGACAGCAGTGAAAAGCGGGCTCGGAAGGTCATTCGGAAGACGGCACGCATGGCTACACACCTTAATGCCGGGTTCACGGTTCTCTACGTTCAGAGCGACCGCGAAGCTCCGGACAGGATTCCGCTGGCAAGGCAGCGTTACCTGATCAATAACTTCAATCTGGCCCAGGAGCTGGGTGGAGAGGTGATGCGTGTACATTCGAATAAACATATCGATGCAATTGTCGAAGCGTGTATCGACAGGAAGATTAGCAATGTATGTATCAGTAAACCGGAGTTTTCTCTTTACTCATTGATTATTACGGCTATACGATTGCGTTTTTTGTTGAACCGCCTGTCGCGTTTAAATATTGACTTAACCATTTTATCATAATTTATGAAACTGCGTTATCGATTGACACTGGGTATCGGTTTCCTGTTTGCATTGATTGTCTTGCTGGGAGTTCAATCCGTCGGCTACGTTCGTCATCTTTCGATGGCGTCGAAAGAAATTCTCGCGGATAACTACAATTCTCTGCATTATGCCAAGGATATGTTGCAGTCGCTGGATCGTATTTCCCAGGATTCCGCTTCCCGGAAAGCACTTATTCGCAGCCTGTCGCTCCAACGGGAAAATATCACCGAGGTCAATGAACGGGAGATCACTGCGGCGCTGGACAGCAAGATTACGGCGCTGACGGACAGTGTAACGGATTCCGAACTCAAGCTCATCCGGGACGACCTTTACCGCATTATGGAACTGAACATGGCTTCGATTCACATGAAAAGTTCCGATACGGCTGTAAGTGCTACGGATGCGATGTGGTCTTTAGCGATCGTATCTGCACTCTGCGCCTTGCTGGCCATGATTTTCCTAATTCGTTTTCCGGCTATTGTGCTGCGGCCTATCGACAAGCTGAAACAAGGGATCACGCAGATCGCCAACCATAACTACGATCAAAGGCTCGATTTCGGCGACAACCGGGAATTTGGGGAGGTGGCGCAGTCGTTCAACGACATGGCCGCCAAACTCGACGAATACCGTCGCAGTTCGCTCGATGACCTGATGACGGCCAAAAAGCGCATAGAGGCAATAGTCAATACGTTGCACGAACCGATTGTTGGGTTGGGGCCTGACCGTAAACTCCTTTTCATGAACCGTGAGGCACTTTCGGTACTGAATCTTCGGGAGGATGTTTTAGGGCGTAATGCTGCCGAAGTAGCGCTTTCGAATGATTTGCTGAGGCGTCTTGTCCGCGACCTTTACGAATCTAATAAAGAGAACGACAAAGAACCGCTGAAGATATACGCAGACAACAAAGAGAGCTATTTCCAAGTGGAGAACACGCCGCTCTACATTACGCCTGTGGGCGGTACGGAGCAGCAGTTTATCGGGAACCTGATCGTCTTGAGTAATGTAACGAAATATAAGGAGTTGGATTCGGCCAAGACAAACTTTATTTCGACAGTCTCGCACGAGATGAAAACCCCGATCTCCTCGATCTTGATGAGCCTGCAACTGCTGAACGATACCCGTTTGGGGAAACTCAATGACGAACAGAAGCAACTCGTAAGCAGTATTAAGGACAGCAGCGACCGTTTATTGAACATTACGGGAGAACTGCTGAACATGACACAGGTCGAATCAGGCAAACTCAAACTCATACCTAAGATCGTAAAACCTATCGAGCTGATCGACTATGCCGTACATGCCACACAGGTGTTGGCAGAACGATTCCATTGTTTCGTGGAGATCGATTATCCAGATAAAATCTCGAAACTCTTCGTCGACAATGAAAAGATCGCGTGGGTCATCACCAACCTGTTGTCGAACGCCATTCACCACTCACCCGAAAAGTCGCGTGTCATCGTCGGTGCCGTACAGCGCGAAAAGGCGGTGGAAATCTATGTGCGCGACTTCGGCCGTGGCATAGACCCGCGTTACCATAAGAGCATTTTCGAGCGATATTTCCGCGTGCCGGGTACCAAAGTGCAGGGCAGCGGGTTGGGGCTGGCCATCTCCAAGGAGTTTGTCGAAGCCCACGGCGGTACGATCTCGGTCGAAAGCCAAGTTAATGAAGGTAGCCGCTTTTCCATCCTGTTGCCGGCCTGATCGATCCGGTTAGGTTTTTGATATATATGTTTGGAGAAGAAGTTGTCCTTAGGACAACTTCTTCATTATATACAAAATCGAGTCTTAATTTAGGGCTGAATTTGAAAAGGTGACTATATACTCAATCCCCTAATAATTGGGGTGTAGCGTAATTTCAACTCCGATGCTTCCTTTATCTCATTATTCGAATTGAAAATAAAACTCACTAATTTTATAATGATTGATTCGTTAGTCTGAAATATTGGCTTTGAGATGATCTGGAAGCGCCGATAAAACTGTCTCGTATTCGCTAAACCGAATTGCTTATTCGAAGTTGATAGATTGGGACTGCAACCCCGGGCGTGGATTGCACCCCCGTTATTCGTGTTATTTCAGCGAGGATGTTTATTAGAGTGCAAACGCACCGAAAGAGTTGCACATTGTCTCTTCGGCCGACTACATGGACATATACGACGAATAAACTGCGAGCCAGCTTTCACGCAGTCTTTTCGTATATCGATTTACCGTCGTATTATTTATCTGTTTAACCGCATCCGGGGCAGTCGTCGGCCGAACTCGAATACACAAATATAAGAAATGATCGATAAAATAATGAAATTCCATCCGATTTAATTGCAATTCCGGGAGGGGCAATCCATCGTCTTCCGAACGAAGATAACGGACAGAAAACGCTTTGTTGTTCCGTTTTTATCCTGAAAAAGATTTATAGCGATACGTATTCGACCGGGGTTTTCCATCATCTGCCGATTGTCAGCCCGATAATTTCTCATAGTATTTTCAGCCATAAATAGTTCATCCTAAAGCGCATAATTCAATGAATTACGACTGTCTTTGTAGCTGAAACTCCAAGAATCATCGACAATATGGCAAAAATCACAGTAAAAGATACGGGAGTTACGATTATATCGGTCTATGAGAAGACTATATCAGCCTGACAGATCCCGACCTTGCGGAACCCCACGCGGAAGGCTGCGGCTTCGGCCGTGAGCGTGTAGAGGTTCGGCGATTATCCGCATGTTCGATGAAGATGGATATCTGTGTGCGTTTTAAGATTTCGCGCGATACCTTTTCCAGGTTTCGCAATATGTATCCCTCGGTTTGTAGAGCTCACCGGGAGAAGGAGGATCGTCGTATTTCAGGATTCGGTAAAAAAGGGCTATATATATCCGATGGGGAATCTTGTAACGGGAATGGTTGAAGCTTTAAGTCCGAGGATGCTGTGGTTGATAATTTTCTGAGACCGGCAACCGACCTGTCGAGGGGATTACCTGGTCTGAGGTCATTTTGTACGAACACAAAAGCCATGATGTCGGGTCATGGCTTTTGTCGTTGGTTAAAACGTCACCTTGACCCGTCTAAAAAATGTAACAGCCCAATTTCTCAGGCTGTTACATCCTTTTAAAGGAAGTCCCGATAAGGGGCTCCCTTTTTCAATTAAATCAGCGTCATGCGCGTGCGCAGCATGTCGAGTACCTGTGTTTTGAGCTGCCGGGCGTTGATCGGCTTGGGCATATAGCCGTCGAATCCGCTCGAGAGTACCTTCTGTTCGTCGGATGCGAAGGCGAAAGCCGTCACGGCGATGATCGGCACGTCGGCCGATTGTTTGCGGATCTCGGCCGTGGCTTCGTAGCCGTCCATCACGGGCATGTTGATGTCCATGAGCACCAGGTGCGGTGTGTGCCGGTTGAATAAATCGACTGCTTCGCGGCCGTTCCAGGCGTGTACGAGCTTGTATTCATGGCGCAGGATCGACTCGAAAAGACGGTAATTGCTTTCGTTGTCCTCGGCGATGAGGATTACGAGCTTGTCCTTCTCGACCGTCGGGACGGCCTGCAGCATCTGTGCCGGGATCTTTGCTGGTTCCTGTTTGCCGGGGACGTACGGAAGCGTGAACCAGAAGGTCGAACCTTTGCCCTCTTCCGATTCCACACCGATATTTCCTCCCAAATGCTCTACGATCGTCCGGCAGATGGAAAGCCCGAGCCCCGTGCCCTGCTTGAACGAGTTGAGTTTGACGAAGCGCTCGAAGACTGCGTCCTTCCGTTCGGCGGGGATACCGCAGCCGGTGTCCGCAACCCAGAAATAGAGTTGTCCGGCACGGAGTTCGTAGCCGAAGCGGATCGATCCCCGGTGCGTGAATTTCGCGGCGTTCGTCAGCAGGTTTATCATCAGCTGCGAAAGGCGGTTGCGGTCGGTGCGGACGTGGCAGGTTTCATACCGCTGTTCGAATACCAGCTCCACGTTTTGGTCGGTTTTCAGCCTCATGACGTTCTCTTTCTCGCGCATCAGCTTGTTCAGTTCGAAATCCGTATGGACGAATTCGAGCGTCCCGGCCTCGATCTTCGAAAGGTCGAGGATATCGCTGATGAGTTGCAGCAACAACGTATTGTTGCTTTCGATGATCGACATGTATTCCTGCTTTTCCTGCTCTTCGTCCGTCGAGGCAAGGATGCCCGAAAACCCGACGATGGCATTGAGCGGCGTGCGTATCTCGTGGCTCATGTTGGCCAGGAATGCCGATTTCAGGCGGTTCGACTCTTCGGTACGGTCGCGTGCGGTGAGCAGCTCCTGCTCCATCTGTTTGCGTTCGGAGATCACGAGCGATGTCCCGACCAGCGACAGCGGCCTGCCATCGCAGTCGCGGGTTTCGACCGTGGCCTGTGCCTCGACCCACTCCATGTGCCAGTGCCCGCTCTCGTTGGATACGACGCGGAACTCTTCGCAGACCTTCTCCGTATGCCCTTCGATCAGGTTCCTGTAAGCTGCGCGGACGCGTTCCCGGTCTTCCTTGTGGACTTTCGAGAAGTAGCACTCCTCGTCCACCGCAAGCGAGGCGTTGTTTGCCAGCGACATTCCGGCGGCCATCTTGGCCGCCTTGTTGAGGTCGCACAGGATAGTGTGGTTCGTAAGATTCCACTTCCAGGGGATGATGTTGGCCACGTTGAGCGCCAATGCGAGTTTTCGGTTTACCGAATCCACCTTTTTCTGGGCGTTGTGCAGGGCCGTGCTGTCGATGCAGAAAATGTCGACCGTATCCTGCTGGTACGAGGGGCAGATGACGACCTCGTAGAAAATATTCACCGGCTTGTGGTAATAGGGGAAGGTAACGCTCCGCTTTTCTTTCAGTACGATGTCGATGATCGGCATGAACTGGGGCATCGACTCCGGGAAAACCGTCGACCCGGATTTGCCCGCCACTTCGTCCAGGGGGTAGAAGGAGCGTTCGAAGTGGGCGTTTACATCGACATAAACAGTGTCTATGGCCGTCCCTTGTGCGTCGAATACGACCCGTTCCTGCATGTACAAGATCGGCATGTTGTTGAACAGGTGCGAGTATTTGGCCTGGGTTTCCATTTCTTTCTGGTGGGCTGCGTCGACCTTGCGCAGGACGGCGATCCTCCATTGCTGGAAGATGAGGAATAACAGGAATATGCTGCCGCAGACACCTATCTCGGTTTTATACCGCTCCATGAACGAGGACGGTTTGTCGAAAAACAGGGTATTCGTCGGGCAGGCGTTCGGGGAGATGTTGTGCCGGAGCAGTACCGGGTAGTTGAAGACGGGTTGTGCACCGGCCAGGGTGTAAAAGGGAATGTCGCGCGGCTGCTTGCCCTCCAGCACTGCATCTATGGTGGCGATCAGCCGGTCGGAATATTCGTTCTCGCCGTATACGTAACCCCCGATCATGCCGCTGCTCTTGAGTCCGGTCGGGCGCAGCGAGAACAACGGTACGGACGAACTGGCGATGACCTTGAACGGGTTGGTCATAATTTCGTTACGCCCTGACATGTTCTTCAGGTAATGCCACGAGGAGAAGAGTACGCCGGTCTGTTTTACATCGATCGTACTCAGCGAATCGAGCAGTTGGTCGATCCCGATCTTGTCGGCCGAATAAACCGTGTATTTCATGCCGGGGTATTTCGAGCCGAGCAGCTCCGCGAGGTCGTGTTCCGTTTGCCGATTGACGTAGCGTGCGTCGTCTATGAATACGAGCCTGTCCATGCCGGGCAGTATGCGCTTCATCAGGTCGATGCTTTGGTCGAGATAGGCCGGCGAATAAAGCAGGGTCAGATTGTCCTGGTCTGCCAGCGCCCGGAGGGGAACCTGTTCCGATGCGGGGATGGGCTGCCTTTTGAGGTAGTATTTATCCGGCCCGATGAAATCCTGTTCGGCACATACGATGGTCGGGATATCTTGCCATATGCTGTTGATGAAGTTGCGCAACAGGGCAGCCGGGGTTCCGATCAGCACCAGGGCCTGGGGAGGTTTTTTGCCGTATTCGCGCAGGAGATTCGCCTCGAATGTCCTGATGTCCTCGGGGGAATCCACCAACAGCAGGGTCATATGTTCGGTGTAGAGTTCCAGGTTCTCGATCTGTTCGACGTGTGCCGTGATGTCTGCGATGATACCTCTGCTCCACGGGGTCGATTCCGCATAGGTGTTGATTACCAGTATATAATCGCGTTTGTCACCGGGAGGTCTGCTGACGGCCGGTGAGAAGGGGTATGTTAAAATGCAGCCTAAAAGCAGGGCCCATACGAGGGGCCGGAACCGGAGGCCGGGCCGGGTGGTCGGCATGTTCATGGGGAAAAAGGGACGCAAGGTAGTAGTGTATGACGCAAAAATAGCGGGAGGGGGCTGCCGGAAGACAGCCCCCTCCCTTCTTATGTAAAGTTATCGGTTCATGACCGGTTTGATGTCCTTGATGCGGAGTTGGGTGGTAACCGTCCCCCGGTAATGGTTCTCTACGATCTGGTAACATACGTCGATCGGGCGTCCCGAGCGCACCCATTCGTAATGCGTGGGTTGCTGGAAGGCGATCGACTGGATCTTCGTGTTGGGTTTCTGCCGCTGGATCAGATCCATGCGCAGGTGTTCGCACTCCACGCCGACCAGTTTGGCATCGCCGTGGTTGCTTACGCCGTAGGTCGCGAAGACCGGCGCCGTATTGCCCGGGCCGAAAGGCTGGAAGCGGTTGAGGTCTTTGCGGAACGCGGGGGTGATGTCCGAGAAGAGCAGTTCGCTGTCGATATCCACCTGCGGCATAAGCATCTGCGGGTCGATGTTCTCCTCGACATAGGCGTTGAACCTGCGCGTGAATTCCTCGACGTTCTCGGGTCGCATCGTCAGCCCGGCGGCATACATATGCCCGCCGAAGTTCTCCAGCAGATCCGAGCACGACTCCACGGCCTGGTAAAGGTCGAAGCCCGGTACCGAGCGTGCCGACCCCGTCACGAAGCCGTTGCTCATCGTCAGCACTACTGTCGGCCGGTAATAGGTCTCGATCAGGCGCGAGGCGACGATTCCCACGATGCCCTTCATCCACTTGGGATTGTAGATCACCGTGCTCTTCAGCTCTTTCATTGCGGGGTTGCGCTCGATAAAATCGTGCGCTTCCTGTGTCACCGAACGGTCGATCGACTTGCGATCCTGGTTGTAGGCGTCGATGACGTTCCCGAACTCCGCGGCGATGCTTTCGTTGCCTTCGATCAGCAACTCGACGGCCGCATGCCCGCCCGAGGGCGAGGCGTTTTCGTCGTTCTCGTCCATCCGCATACGTCCGGCGGCGTTGATACGCGGCCCGATCTTGAAGACGATGTCGTCGATGGTGATGTTGTGCTTGTCCAGGCCGCAGATCTTGATGATCGACAGCAATCCTTTCGACGGTTCGCGGTTGAGGTCTTTCAACCCGAAATGGGCAAGGATACGGTTTTCGCCCACCAAGGGTACGATATCCGAAGCGATGCTCACGACCAGCAGGTCTAACAGCGGGCTGATCTGTTCGAACGGGATCCGGTTTTTCTGCGCATAGGCCTGCACGAGCTTGAAGCCTACGCCGCAGCCCGACAATTCGTCGAACGGATAGGAACAATCGACCCGCTTGGGATCCAGGACAGCTACGGCACGGGGAATTTCCTCGGCCGGGAGGTGATGGTCGCAGATGATGAAATCCACGCCCT
>OKSA01002226.1_pt1 | contig 16121 bp, 14 predicted proteins | sample 1601181 | NCBI WGS metagenome assembly OKSA01 (sample SAMEA3541538, study PRJEB24748) | human gut metagenome | biome: human gut; feature: human-associated habitat; material: faeces | place: China | collected 2012
CCATAGTAATGGTAATACCTTTCATAACTTTTGTAAATTGTTTGTCCATAAATTCATTGTTAACTTCCAGAAATTTTACAACTAAACTGAGCTTCTCCTGATATAACCGATACAGATCAAAAACACGCTATTTAGTATCCGTTCATAAACTCATCCAAGTCTTCTAGTGCTTCTCTAAATTCCGGGTTTCTTTCTCTTGATATTAATTGCGATAGTTGCATTAATTGCCAAGGATCTGGTTCACATGCAATATCATACGACATATGAACCATCTCCCATAGAAAATCAGCCTTTTTTGTTTTTGGATGATTCATACAGTATTCTTCAATTATAATTCTAGAGTATTCGTCCATGCCTATTCACCTCTTTTTTCTTTCCCTTGAATAAAATCTAAGATTTCCACATAACTCTTGCTACTTCCTTCGATTGCTTTCAATAACTCTTCACTTTGTATTGCCTTCTGTTTTTTGTGAAGTTCCTCCAACTCTGCCGTCAGCCGATCGTACTGCTCGCGGTTCTTGCTAATTGCCTTTTCTATTTTCGCTATTTTCTGCTCTAAACTTTTCTTTACTGATATTTCTCGCCATTTTTATTTTTCTCTTAAATTTTCACTAATGTAATTCGCTTTATATTTAACCTGCTCTGCACTAATTCCAAATGCACTCAGCATAACTTTTTGTGTTTTTGACACTGCATGATCCAATCGGTATATCTTATCCAGTTGCCTTGTCATTTCGATTTTCTCAAGTTCCCGAATTGCTGCCGGAACAGTAAGATAATTCGGTTTCTTAACCATTTCAGCTGCTTTATCCTTTAATGCTTTATACATCTTGCATCGGATAATCAAGGCAATAAATCCAATAAATATTTTATTTGATGCAGCTTCCTCAGAAGCAACTCGCAGACAGTTATTACCCATGTAAGATTTATCTGCACGAAATACTTTTTCCGACGCATCTCTATTCTTATATAAGGTAATTGCTTTTTTCGCATCCATTTTTTCAGATGAGATAATTGCAAAATAACCACACAGATCCAGTTCATCTCGAATCACTTGTAACTTTGGCTCTCCGTAAACAAAGTAGCCTGTATCTTTATTGTAATGCAGATGGAAATATTTATGGAATGATGGTCCGAATTCAGCAATCTGATTTCAAATATCCTAACATCTATTTAAACAGCCCTTGACATAACTTTTTTTGAATACCTCCGAAAAGTTTTATTTTAGCTCCTGATTTAGAAATAATATAATCCGCCGTTATAGGAATTTGTCTCCACGACAATTTATGTTCTGGATATTCTTCAACAAATTTGATTGCTTCCTCCTGACTTGCTCCATAAACGATTCCTTCCATACATGCCCAAATTGCAGCAGAAGTACACATTGGACATGGCTCCAAAGTTGTAAAAAGATAGCACTTTTTTAATTTACGTCTTTTTAAAATTTTCGATGCCTTTCGTATTGCTGCTATCTCCGGATGATTTGTCGGATCTAATTCTTTTCTTAATGAACTTCGTGAAGAAGAAATAATTTTTCCCCTGTCATCGGTAATAATTGCTCCAATAGGATACTGATCATCGTCCATATTTTGTCTTGCTATTCTAATACATTCCAACATTACTTTATTCATCATTTTTTCTGTCACTATACCAATCTCCTAATCAACTGGTCAGAATCTTCGCTTCCCGACTCCAAATATATAGATCCATCTGGTTCAAGAACATAATATTCTTTCTCATACATATCATTGTAATGTATCGTTATCTGTCCCTTATATTTTTCTCCCAGGTATCTTACCTTTTCAAGATTTTGCCGAAGCATAAAAACAGTAGCATGATTTTCTTCTATAAATTCTCGTCCTCTTTCACGCGGAATCAACGTCTGAATCGTAACTTTGTCTACACCAATTTTTATAGCTTCCACAACCACCTGTTCCACCATATGAACATTCTCATTCATTAAAACCATATGTATTGTTACCGGAATATTATATGACACTAATTTTACAATATTATTATAAGTTCTCTGATATGCCCCTTCCGTCTGGGTTATAAAATCATGAAATGATTCGTCTCCATGTAAACTTGTAACAACACGAATCGGATATTTTATAAGTTCTGGTATTATTTTATCTACATCATACAGATTACTATATACAATGGTATCCATTCCAAGATTTACACTATATCTCACAATTTCCATAAACCCTGGATGTCGCGTAGGTTCTCCACCTCCTAATCTGGCTCTTCTTACTCCGTTATTTTTTAACAGGCAGAGACATTGCTTAACAACATCTGTACTTAACATTAACGTATTTTCACTACATGCAAGACAAAATTTACACGAAAGATCACATTTGCGATTTAACCGAATACACACATTATGCGGCATTTTCCATACATTTTTTCTTGGTTCTGAGTATAAATCCGTATATCGGGCAGGTGTAAAAATATATCGGGCAAATGTCCTTCGTTCATTCTTATTATGCTCTTTTTTTTCGGCTTCCCGCTCCATTTGTTCAAGAGTCATCCATTTATAATGTACCCCATCAATTTCAAACTCATTATTTTTTAGTAATTCGGGGAAGCTATCAATATATACTACATAATAAGTATTATAATAAGCACGCACAGTATTCCAGTCTTGAGATATTTTAGGTTGGTAAATCGATGCCTTTTGATATAAATGTATTACGTCCCTAGGTATTTTTAACGCTGCTCCAATTGCATTTTTCAAACTTTCTTCATCTCTCTCTGCCGCAGTGGGAAAAGAAAGAAACATATATTCATTCCATTTTCCTTCAAAATACTTCGTAAGTATACGATTTGATTTATATCCCATAAAGCTATCTTTGATTGCAATCAAAGAATAACGATGTGCTGAAACATCTAATTTCACTATTTCCCGATATAATTTTTCAGCATTAAATTTTGTTTTCAAGGCTATGATAACCTGAGCCAAGCCATAAATGATCTGTCCAATCGCAAAACACCAAGATACAATATTTAATATATTATTATTAATTTTTCCCGAAACAATGGTATACACAAATGCCAACCCACTCGCTATAATGAGACTTCCCTCTGCGCAATTAAAACCAATATGATTTTTATGTTCCAATAATTTATTATGAAGGCTTTCTTCATTTATTTCTAACACTAGATCCCCCTCTCCTTCCATTGTTATTATACGATAAAAGATGAATTATTCCAACATTTCATTCAACCGGTTCCATTCACCTTTTCATTTTCATTAAATATTCTTGTGCCGCACCGTAATATTCAGCCAGTTTATATGTCTATGTAACAAAATACCACCAGGGACACAAAAAAATCCACTATTCCCCTCCCCAATGGGCAAATGTTATTACAATTAACATCATCTATCTCCACACAAAATTATTTCCACCTCTCCACAACTTATCCCTTGCCATTTCCCCGCATATGTACTATACTTTATATGTTTTACAAATACCATAAGCATTACAAAAACGTTATTTTAATTAACATTTACACAATTAAAATGCATAAATAACAATTCAACCAAACAAAAGAAAGGATCATACCGCATGAAAAAACTATCCACCTCTCTCCTTGCCACTCTCGTAGCAACGAAGAGAAAAGAACTGAAACTTACCCAGCAGGATCTGGCTGATGCCACAGGCATCAACCGCGCCCAGATTTCACGTCTGGAAAAGGAGGATTACCTCCCATCCATTCCACAGCTGGAACAGCTCGGTGAAACACTTGGATTCGAGCCGGATGAAGTGTTCGTTGACAACAGCAGCAACAAGCTTCCATCACCATCACCGCTGAATATCGCAGTAGCCGGAACCGGATATGTTGGACTCTCTATTGCCACTCTGCTTGCACAGCACAATCATGTCACTGCAGTGGACATCGTTCCTGAAAAAGTAGAGATGATCAATAATAAGAAATCACCGATCCAGGATGATTATATTGAAAAATATCTGGCTGAAAAGGAACTGGATCTGACTGCTACATTAGACGGCGAAGCAGCTTATAAAAATGCAGATTATGTAGTTATCGCTGCACCGACAAACTATGACAGCAAGAAGAACTACTTTGATACTTCTGCCGTAGAAGCTGTCATCGAGCTTGTATTAAAAGTGAATCCGGAAGCCATTATGGTCATCAAGTCTACGATCCCAGTTGGCTATACAGAGTCTGTCCGTAAAAAATATAATACATCAAATATCATCTTCAGCCCGGAATTCTTAAGAGAATCCAAGGCATTGTACGACAACCTGTATCCAAGCCGCATCATCGTATCTACAGACAAATCCGATGAGCGTCTGGTAAATGCTTCCCGCACATTTGCGGCACTCCTTCAGGAGGGCGCTCTGAAAAACCAGATTGATACATTATTCATGGGATTCACAGAAGCCGAAGCAGTAAAGCTTTTCGCAAATACTTACCTTGCGCTGCGTGTGTCTTACTTCAACGAATTGGATACCTATGCGGAAATGAAAGAGCTGAACACTCAGGAGATCATCAACGGCGTATGCCTGGATCCTCGTATCGGAACACATTATAACAACCCTTCATTTGGATACGGCGGATACTGCCTGCCAAAAGATACCAAACAGCTTCTGGCAAACTACAATGATGTGCCTCAGAATATGATGTCTGCGATTGTGGAAAGTAACCGTACAAGGAAAGATTTTATTGCGGACCGTGTACTTGAGATTGCCGGTGCATACAGCGCCAACAGTACCTGGGATGAATCAAAAGAGAAAGAAGTTGTTGTCGGTGTATATCGTCTGACCATGAAGAGTAATTCAGACAACTTCCGTCAGAGCAGTATTCAAGGCGTAATGAAACGTATCAAAGCCAAAGGTGCAACTGTGATCATCTACGAGCCAACACTGGAAGACGGAACAACCTTCTTCGGAAGCAAGATTGTAAATGATCTGGCGAAATTCAAAGAATTAAGCCACAGCATTATTGCCAACCGTTATGCCAGCTGTCTTGATGATGTAGCTGACAAAGTATACACCCGAGACTTATTCCGCAGAGATTAATTTTTATTTTTAAGAGGTAAATGATTATGAAAGCAAAGAATGTAAATTTAAAAAATAAAACAATTCTCGTAACAGGTGCGGCCGGATTCATCGGCTCCAACCTGGTACTGGAACTCTTACGTACAACAGAACCTGTCCACATCGTCGGTATTGACAATATGAATGATTATTACGACGTGTCTATCAAAGAATACCGTCTTCAGCAGATTGAAAATGAAGTTCAGAAGCACACAGACTCTTCCTGGAACTTTGTTAAAGGCTCTATTGCAAATAAAGCACTGATTGATCAGCTCTTTGCAGATTACAAACCTACAGTTGTGGTAAATCTCGCTGCCCAGGCAGGTGTACGGTACTCCATTAGCAACCCGGATGTATACATTGAATCCAACTTGATTGGTTTCTATAATATTCTGGAAGCATGTCGCCACTCCTATGACAATGACGCTGTCGGAGTAGAACATCTGGTATACGCTTCTTCTTCATCTGTCTATGGTTCTAATAAAAAGATTCCATATTCTACAGATGACAAAGTTGACAATCCGGTATCCTTATATGCCGCCACAAAGAAGTCAAACGAATTGATGGCACATGCATATAGCAAGCTCTATAACATTCCATCTACCGGACTCCGCTTCTTTACTGTATACGGTCCCGCTGGGAGACCGGACATGGCATACTTTGGATTCACCAATAAGCTGCGTGCCGGTGATACAATCCAGATCTTTAATTACGGTAACTGCAAACGTGACTTTACATTCGTAGACGACATCGTAGAAGGAGTAAAACGTGTCATGCAGGCCGCTCCCGAAAAGAAAAACGGCGAAGATGGACTTCCAATCCCACCATACGCCGTCTATAACATCGGAAACAACCAGCCGGAGAATCTGCTTGACTTCGTAGACATCCTCCAGCAGGAACTGATCCGTGCCGAAGTGCTTCCTGCTGATTATGACTTTGAAGCACATAAAAAGCTCGTCCCAATGCAGCCCGGAGATGTACCGGTCACTTATGCTGACACTACTGCTCTGGAAGAAGACTTCGGATTTAAGCCTGCTACAAGTTTAAGAGAAGGACTTCGCAAATTTGCCGAATGGTATAAGGTGTTTTATCAAGTATAAAAAACAATCCCCCTTCGGATTTGATACTATCCGACAGGGGGATATCCTTCTAATCCGCCTTTCTAACCTTAGACTTTTCTATATTCTTTTTCTTCCCATTCTTTTATTTTAATAAAATTATTTTCAAACGATTCTTGCGGAATGTGCAATCTTTTCAAACTGTCAGTGCCGTCTGGCACCGCATACAATTCGCTCGTTTTTTATGAAAAGATTTGATTTATCCCCATTTTTCTCACATAGTCAATCCACTCATAAATATCCTCAATATCATACAAAGTATTCATATCGTCATCTGTCGCCTTTTTTAGTGCCAAGGTCATCAATGCATACTCGTTTTCCAGCAAAGTATCAAACACACCTTGATCATCCGTATTTATTGAAACACAAATATTTTCACCAACATTTTTTTCTTTCAGTTTTCGAGAATTAAATCTTAGAATCGGATGCTCTTCATACTTCCTTATTGTCCCAATTAAGTAATTGGAAGAAGGATTGGTTTCAATACCTATTCCCTTATAAGCCAGTTCATTAATCATTTTATCCTGCATGTTGCGAACTAATTTAATATATTCATCCGTTACTTTAAACTCAATAATTTCATTTCCCTTTTCCCTGACCTTTTTATTAAAATGATACCGTGCAAGTGGTTCACTTGGAACGGAATATACAACTCATTCTGGTGATTATTCAAAAACTGTTCTCTATCCATTAAAAAATCCAATGTATAATCCCTTATTTTTTGGCAAAAATACACGACCTTACATATTGTACTTTTTCCTGATGCTTGTGTTCCTATAAAAACCTACATATTTTTATCCAAATCTACAATTGCTTCTTGAAGTGGTCCAAATTTACTTATACGAATTTCTTTCATCTTCCATCTCTCCCTTGAAAATTCATCTTCCATTATGATGCGTAATCGTTTCTCGATTATGCTATATATTTACTCAGATTCTATTTCTTTCCAAATAAACCTTTCAGATTGCTTTTTTTATAGCATTAAAACATTAGACACAATTTCAAATATAGCAACCATAGCTACCGCAATTGACAATCCCCACATAATCGTACGAATATTTCGGAACATATCATAAATGGTAAGCACTATCACCCCAATATTTATAATAATTTTCACAATTTAAGTTTCTTTATTTTTCTATTCCATATGGTTGTTCCATAAAGCTCAGCCTAATACTCTGTTCTCTGATATTATTAATCCACTCATATATCATCGAACGTTTATATTTATTATGACCATTTTCATCTTTTGCCTTTTCAAGTGCCAAAGCAAGCAGCGCATACTCATTATCTAAATAAGTAGAAAATATTCCCTGGTCATCTGTATTAATGCACACGGGCAACTGAGGGCATTCCTCCAATTCCTCCTGTGAAGTTGTTAAGCCCATGTTATAAAATTTGAATATCGGATGCTTAACATACTGATCATAAATACCAATAAAATAGTTAGATGAAGGATTGCATTCTATTCCTATTCCTAATGTTGCAACCCAGCTGACCATTGCTTTTTGAACATCCCGTATACATTCAATCATTCTGTAACCAATTTTCTTTTCTATTGATTTACGGCCTTCCTTTTTCACCTTACTACTATAATGGTACATATAATATAAATACGCACATGCCGGGCGGTAACGAAGCTTATAATCCCGAGGATAACCTCTGTGTACCGAATATCTGTTCCATTCCGAAATGTCATCTAACTCACAAAAATATCCTTTTTCATAACATTTGGGATTGTCTCCCCGCAATTGATACGCCGCATAATAGTCAGAAATATCAAATCGAACATACGCATTGTCACCTTCTGGATTCAATAATCGATTTCTACCTTTATAATATTCATCCGCTTCCCTCAAAACTTCTTTAAAGCAATCTTCATTAATGTATTTTCCATAAATCTCCCGAAAATACTTATGATATTCTTTTTCGATAAGCACAATTATATCATCATAACCATGAATGCCAAAACGTCTCAATGTATAATATATCCATACAAGATTATCTAAATAATCTTGCTGATTAATCAAAATTCTATAGTTCTTTAATTTATAATACTCTTCTACATCTGTCCCCAAGGCTAATGCATGTCCCAGCCTGGAACCACAATTAAGCTGCAGAAAACAAATTGCCTCATCAATGGAACGCAGTCCATCAATTAAATCCAGATAATCTTCACCAACATGATACGTCATGGATAATTGTTTTACTTTACTTTGTATACTCATTTGATTCTCGTCCCAATTTTCTTCTCTTGAATACACAATATGATTTCTCAGATATCTGTATGTCTGCGAAAAAACTTCTGGTCTACAATAAATTTCTTTTGAACAGGCATCTATCCCTTTCACACGTTCTGCCTCTTTCGGATATCGCTCTCGAAATTTAACAACTTCCTGAGCCTGCTTTCTCAAGGACTCTCTTTTTCCGTGATGACGGCAAAACAAATCACTTTCACATGTATCTAAATCATCTTTTTCTTTTATAAAATGAAACACATAAAAGAACATTTTCTTTATATCTGAATCATTCCCAATGATTTTTTCATACTTTTCTATGATTTTTTTATTTTCCAGTGCATTCTTTTTAGGTGTAATTCTTGCCTCTAGATATTTAATATTTTGATTTGTTATCGTTCCTTTAATAGCCATTTCAATATAGCATTTTTCAAATCCAGTGCCTTCAATAAATGACTCTTTTCTATCTTGAAAACGTTCGAAATTATCAAATCCAAGATTAGTATTCGTCTGCACCAGTTCTGAACGCATCATATCTTTAATAACTAAATATGCATAAAATAAATTATAATATTTTTCATATTCTTGATTTTTTTCATATATAAAGCTGAACATTTTGTACATTAACCAGCGTTCACCTGACAGAATACTATTCACGTTCTTTTCCAGATAAATCAAATCTCCATTCAACGCATAATCCAGTACAACACGACTATATTGATTTTCTTTTACGCGATCTATTTTCTCCTGAATCATCTCCTGCTGACTCAATATCTTTTCTTTACTCCGGAGCAATTCCATAAATTCCTGTTCATTTTTAATATAATCAAACAGATTTTCCACTTTTTCTTCCTGTCTCTCGTGATAAAAAAAATCCATTCCCACAACTTTATAGTACAAAAATACTCGAATTAATGCCGCTTTTAAATAAGATACATAAAATGAATCCGTCTCGGTTCCCCAATTATATATTGTTGACAACCTCTTTTTTCCATATATCTCTATCTCTTTTCGAAATTTGTTATTTGCAACATTATTCATCATGCTTAACCATGAGAGAGGAAATTGAGGTGCCGATCCTTTCAGGTGAAAGTGATTTTCAGCCATCCCCTGTGAAATAATCTTATTCAAGTATAAATTATTATGACGAATGATCGGTCTCCATGTAAATGTTCTTTTTCGATTAAAATCATTTCTGTCCCGATATGCCATATATGCTGTTGTAAAAACGTCCTCATCTAATTCGTGCGATGTCATTCTCCAGCGCAATAAATTTTCATACCTGCAAACAGGTTCTCCGTCAAGTTCAATCAGCATCTTCACTGCAAATAACAAGATTACATCAAATACACTAAATCCCTCTATCTGATTTTCCTGCATAAATCCCCTGATATACTCCGACTCTGCTTCATATTCATTACTAATATAAGAATACAGGTTTTCTAATTCATCATTTGAATAATTCTTTACATAATAGCTTGATAACTGAACAAAATTTTGCAATGTTATATGATTATAAAATACATTACCATTCAATATCTCACTTGCAGGTATTTTACTCAATGTAATACTAAGTATCGACCGGATGTTGTCCATTAAAACAATCCCTCCATCCACGCATCCTCTTCTCCTGGATCTATCCTTGGAACAGATGTTAAAATACTATTTCTCAACATTTTACAAAATTCAGCCTCACCTAATTTTTTTATTAACGTACCTTCTATATCTAGTGTATTAGAACCCATATATTTTTTTAACGATTCCACAAGTAGTTGAAAATATTCCCTTACTATCTCATCAATTCCATTTTCTGTCACTATACTATCATGTCCCATATTTTCCTGAATCGTTTGTGCTATATTGATAAGACATTCCATATTTTCAAATGGAAGAGAATGTTGATTCTTTTTTTCTATGTTTACTATATTATATTGCTCCAGTTCTTTTTCAGTTTTTTTAAACTGCATAAGATCAATGAACTTCGGAATAAATTTAAAAGCAATCCCTTCTTGAAACTGCAAATTTAACAAAGCATTAGAAAATGAAAATCCTCCTTTGCATTGTCTTGGCAAAGTAAGTAAAATACTTTGATCATTTTCCATTCTCTTTTCCCAAATAACTGAATTTTCTTTCACATCCAAATTATAAAATAATAACATATACTGATAATTTATAATCTGTTCTTTATTATTTTCCAAAAACTCTCTTACACTTTTTTTGTCATTCGGATTGCAATTGCCCGTTAATTTTAATTGCAAACTCTTATTTATATTATCCGACTTATATCTTGCAATCTTATTTATTCCTCTTACCTCGGTTCCCTGATTATCGATTATAGTTATAAAACCTATCTGTTCGCTTTCCCATTCTCCCCAAATCCCTTTGCCAAAATATCGATTTAACAACTTGATTTGTTCTTTTTTTTGAGTCTGGTCAATACCTTCTCCTATTTTTTGAAGAATTATTTTTATTTTTAATGTGAAATAAATACTTGTCAATATTCCTAATATTACTGCTTTTAACTCCAACCCTTGCGTATAGGAAATCAGTTTAAGAACATCTCCTACCTTTGGGGTATGTACCTTACTTACAGCACTATCTTCCACATATTTAAATAATGCATTATATAAGATACAAATTCTACTTTCCACGCTGACTTTTTCTGCATCTATGAAATATCTTTGCTCCTCACTGCTCAAATATTTTCTGCATATTCTGAAAAATTCTTCTTCCAAAAATCGCTCTGCATTTTTTTCATCATCCATTTCCAGGCTGCTGATTTCCGTAATCCACGCACATAACTCACGTAATGTTGTCGGCATCAGATAATCAAGAGTCCTTCCTTCTCTATCCCATAAAATTTTCAATCTCTCTTCCAATGTACTCTGGACGATTTCTCTCAATCTTCCTTTCTTTTCAAACCTTTGATTGTTTATATCTGTATATTGAATCTCAAGATTTTTCTGCCTCTTTAATAACCATTTTTCTCCAGATGTCATGACAATCTGTCTCCGCATCGGGATTATTTTTTCCAGATATTCTCTAGATAAATTTTCAATATATACACTCATATCATTATTTTTTGTCTTTTCAAACTCTTTAAAATAATGATTATTACATATCTTATCCAATTGCTCATAATTTGCAGATAAAAGAACTACGATATTAGGAATCATTAAATACTTGCGAACTTGTTCTAACAGTTCAAATCCTTTTCTTATGTTCATATCTAAATCATCAATGCATACTACAAGGAAATGACTCTGAGGATTCAAATGTTCAGCTCCTGGATATCGCATGATATCTAAATAAGCAAATACTAATTTTCTAAACTCTCTTTGCATATTAAATGTAAGCGACATATTCTGCAAATTATCTATAAACATCTCTGAATTATCATCATAGATATTTACGTCTCTTATCTTCTTTCGGCACTCATACACGTTGCTAAAAAGCTTTTGAAGCTTCCGCTTTTTATGATCATAATCACTGTTTCTAATTATACCACCCTGACTTTTATTTTCTTCATCGATCCATTTTTTCAGCATTTTAGATAAAACGCTTCCCAAAATATCCTCTTTATCATCCAAAACTGATGCATCTATATATTCTAATCCCGTAAACATCACTTCACGGTTTTTCCACTGCATTTCCAACTCAGTATCTTTGAATCGTTCTCTTTTGGTATTACGAAAGTAGTCTTTTAGAAATTCCATGTAAGATAACATCGCAGAGGTTTTACCTGCTCCACGATCTCCGGTAAAAAATATTATATTATATAGCTGACTGTTATTTCTTAAATCTGTACCGCTATACTTGTCAAAATCATCATTTAAACTTTGGGAAATCACAAAATTATTTTTCAGAATTTCTTCCGTCATTTTCAATGCCTGCTTATAATACTGATAAGAAACCGACGTTTGAAACTCTTCTGGTTTTTCATATTTAATATTTGAAATCCCCTCAATTTTAAACACAACTTTACTAATTTCTTCCATACTTTATTCCTCTTTCGTAATTTTATAAAATACGCTCTTTTATCTCATTTACAACTACTTGAAATATTTCCTTTGTTTCTTTACTATTATTAACCCGTGACATACAATGTATCAGTTTTCCAAATTTCTTGTCAACTTCTGTTTTCACTCGTTCCAGATTCCTGTGCATCGCTTCTCCCATGAAACTATTATTTAAATTCTGTAACGATATTTTTTCAATATTTCGAATGGATTTATATAGATATTCCACTTCTCCCATTGACGCAAATGAATCCTCACGTTTTCTCGGCAACAAACCAATTACATCAACATAAGTTCGTATTGCTTCCACCCATTTTTCTTTTCTTTCTTCTTGTCTTGCTTTTTGGTACAAGGCTCGAAAATAATTTTTATTACACTTCACCGCACGTTCATAATAGTCATATGCCAATTTCCAATTCCCGTATACTTCTCCGTATTGCCTCCCAATGTCATACAATATATTCGCACTGCATTCCTCTTCTCTTATTTTCTCCAAGTACTGCACCGTTCTCATACTTGTTATCGAGCTTAAACTGCAAGTCTTCGCCTTTAACATTAGCAATGCCAAAGTACATTCATATTTATTTGATAATTCTTCTATATCTTTTAACAATCCTGTATTTCTGACTTCATTATCGACTACATTCAATCTTTGTGATCCCAAATTTAAAAATTCACAATATAATATCATATATTGTTTATAATATTCATATTTCACATCATAATTATCATCCAAACTCCGTAATGCTTTTATTGTGTTTTCACAATCATTTATAATACTTTTATCCCACATGTGATTTCTAGTATGCGATACTTCATGATATAGCCATGCATCTCTCCATAAGTTATTACTTATATAATATTTTAGAAGCTGTATCATAAACGCTCCATTTTCAAAAATAAGCTCTATTATTTTGTCCGCAGTTCCTATTCTTTTCCAATCAAAAACACATACATTTTTATTTTTCATATATTTTTTAAATGTAGAATTCTTCTTAACAATATACACATCTTGAGGGCAAATATTATCAAGTATATCTGCATTCATATAATCTAATATAAATAATTTTTTATAATGATTCTCCTCTATCTGGTCTTTTTCTAAATCACACGATTTTACCCATACGCCACAAGATTGAAAAAAATACTTCCAAAAACTATGCACAACATTTTCAGTTTTACTATATACTATTAAGATTTTTTCCATCCATGTTCTCCTTTATTGATGTCCATCGCCTCACATCCTTTTTATTTTGTTACACCTCGTTGCAATCAACCAGTTTCACTAATTCTTGCAAAAATCGTTTTGTGCTTTTATATTTGTCAGTTTCTTCATTACTTATACTTATTATACCATTATGTGCGAATACATCTCTTTGAATCCTATTAGGAGTCGCTGTAAAAATATATTCTTCCGGCATTGATTCTTCATTTTCACAGCTATGTCTTGCAATATACATAAGCATCTTTACATTAATATCCGAAAGACTATAGCCTAAAAATAGAATATGATATTTTTGAACATCTGCCTGTAGCTGAATATCCATAAAAGAATCTAATCGCATTCTTCCGTAATACTGGCTCTCTGCAAGAACAATCTTTTCCTTCTTATCGACCTGTGATATATCCCCGTGAAACTTCATAATCCGCATTGTATCACTTTTACAATTCTGAATATCAGACATTTCCTTACAGACACAACAATCCTTTCCAATGCTCTTCATATATAATTCGATCAGATTATCAAAATTCGTTGTATATATTACAGGTACATCTAATTTTGCAATCAATGAGTAAAGGCTTTCTTCCGTATCTTGATTGAACAGTTCTACTATTCTGTCTTCGCTGATATCAAACCTATTTTGTAAATGTTGTCTGACGGGAGCTTCCTGATTAACTTGCAGATATTCGGCCAGCATCATGCTATCTCCATATGTCAGGAAAATCTCTTTATCAAATCCTGCTGTTTCCCCAAGTTCTCCCATTAATGCGCCCCATGAAGGAAGATTCGCCGACGCAGAAACTCCGGCTCCTATAAACAACATCACTTTCTTATCTTTAATTAATTCTGCAAGTTTTTTCAAATCCTGTTGCTCTTTTAAATAATCTACGGAAGAAATAAAAAATTCATGTTGCTCTTTATCCTGAAACAAATCTTCAAGAGCTTTTCTTCTCATCGAATTCTTCCATTTTCCAATCAAATCATCTGCGTAGGACTTCTGCTTTCCATTCGGTCTAAAAATACAATCCCAGCCAAAAGCATCTTCTCTCTTTTTATATTCTTCCGTTATGCTTCCATCAACGGTTCCAACTCCATAATAAAAATTCTTTCCATCACACAGACAGTAGTTTGTCTCCGCTTTTGCAGTAAACTTCTTCTTCATCTTGCAAAAAGAAACAATATCTTCCAATGCCACATCTTTTAAGTCTAACTTTCCACCACTTAATATATATGCTGACTGAAGCCCTGGCAGACCTCCCATTGCATCAATCTTTAAGGAAGTCTGTTCCACAAGTACAATTCTTTTTAAACGCTTAAACGCCGTTAAAGCCTTCTCACGAACCAGCTTCTTAACATCATTCGTCTGAACTTCTTCCAAGTCCATCTCAAAAAGAATTAGTTCCCACTTTTTCTCCTGAAAATTGTTCTGAATATCCTCTAATATCTTCTTCGCTTCATAAAATTTCGCTTTATTCTTTGTAACAAAATATATCTTTTGTATCATAGCCATCACTTCCATGTAATATTTAAAAACAAGGATGTAATTCTATGAACCACATCCTTTTACTGCTATATAATTATTATATATACCTCTAAGTAACCTTCTAGCTAACTATACTTTATCATATTTTTAGTAACATATCAATTGGCACTCTTCAACAATAATTTTAGGTATTCAATAACAAAACACTTACCATTAATTATTAGATACTTTTCTTTTTTCAATTTTTATCTTTTCAACTGTCAAAGATTGGATTATATCATTCATGATATGTTTAGTCAATATAGTCTAATGAATTTATATATCTTTCATGGGGGTCTGACCCCGAATATTGCCTATGAAGTTCAAAAATTATGCTCCCAAGGATATTATCCTCGACAGCATAATTAGTATTAAAATTTTCCTATTTCTTTATAAAGACAAATAAACTTTTTCTTTATACACAAAACATAAACACATGCAAAAACAGCGCCAACAATAATCGCTTTTGTAATACTATGCAAATCAACACCATTAGCAACAATTTTCAATGTAATGAAGGCAACAATTCCCCAAGTACAATTAAGGACAAGCAACTCAGCCAATTTTCTCCAAGGAAAAATATCTCGAATATGCAACTTTAAAACATGTGAAGAAAACAATAATTGCACATATCCCATAATTCCCAAAGATAATAGTGTCGCTAAAGCAGCACCAACCATACCAAATAATTTCATTCCTATATAATTTAATATAAAATTTAATAGTAATGAACATATAGATGAATACATAATAAATTTTGATTTACCTTTAGCATTTAAAACCATACCAAAATATGTAATTCTCGTAATCAATACTAATCCATATATCCTAAAAACCGAAACTCCTAAAATATATTTTTTCGAATATAATTATTTTAAATTCTTTTTATAATAAATTTATTTTTAATTTATTTAATAAAAAAAATATTCCCAAAAAAAAT
>OKSA01002240.1_pt1 | contig 16060 bp, 20 predicted proteins | sample 1601181 | NCBI WGS metagenome assembly OKSA01 (sample SAMEA3541538, study PRJEB24748) | human gut metagenome | biome: human gut; feature: human-associated habitat; material: faeces | place: China | collected 2012
CGTTCTGGTCTTTTTGTAACTATATGGTGCGAAGCTGCAAAGGGATTGAAATGCTAGTCAATCTGATTAACATCAGTTACTGTGCCATGAAGATTCTGCCCTATCAGAACGAACATTTTTCTGAGTACCGTACAAAAAGCGTACAGGAGTTTCGTTTTGAATTAAGTCAGGGCATTCGCAGTCAGATATTGTTTGCCACTTTCGTGAAAAATATCGAAACACATATAAAATCAAATGCCATGACAAAGGCCTTAAAACAGCTGATTCATCAACAAGTCTATCATTTATAAAGTTGTAAACTGGTGTGAAATTAACAGAAAAAGCAGTAAAATTAAGGTTTTGAATGATTTTGATTGACATAGGATATAAGCTGTTTTCTATACCAGGACGAACTCCTAAGCGCTAGCTGTGGATTCGATTCACGCATGGGATGCTGGTATGAAAGCGAAATTGTGTTGGTTGTTTATAGAAAGGTCGAATATGATTTTTGATAAATACAGGAAAAGAGCAAGTGTGTCGGCTATTATAGGCTGGGGCACTTGCTCTTTTCCTGTACATGCTATGAGTGGATGCAGAGGAAAAACTCAGGCTTGGTCGGAATGAAGATGAGGAGTATCGATCAATTCAAACTTGTTTAGGTCTCCACGGTATCTGGCAAATGCATAATCGAGTACTGTACCATCCGCTCTTCTGGAAATATTATGAAAACATAACATCGGGGTATTGGCATCTACCTGTAAAAGATGGATATCTTCGGCGGAAGCATTTGCAGCAGAGACAATGGACTTCGTCTCGTGGATACAGGATTCTGACCGGGTCATAAGCAGTTCATATAAAGACCGTACAGTAAAATCTTCACTTAAAATAAAAGCGCAAAGAGAATAGGGCAGGTAATTCTGAATTGTGACCATAGGTACGTTGTCAGAAAGTCGCCTGCGAAACATGGAGATCAGTTTTTCACCTGGTTCGATACCTAATTTCTTTGCAAGGGTCTCATTGGCAGGAACTACCTGAAGATTAAGCAACTCAGTAGAAGGTGTTTTATTCTGTCGGCTGACCTGCTGATAAAAAGGCTCAAAAGAACGGATAAAGTTCTCAGAATGACTGGTATTATTGGTTACAAATGTTCCCTTGCTGGCAATACGTTCCAGCCAACCTTCTTTAGACAAATCTGAAATTGCCTGACGAACAGTTGAACGGCTTACGTGAAAGTGTTCCACCATTTGCATTTCGGTAGGGAGACAATCGCCCTCTTTTAAATTCCCTTTTTTGATCTCTGAAAGGATCAGAGACTTTAATTGATAATAAAGCGGAACAGGAACCGTTTTATCAATATTCATTTCTAATAAATTCATAACTGTACTCCTATAGAAAGTGTATTTATACGAACATGGTGCAGGAGCAAGTTGTAGAAACAAATGTCCGTACAAAAAACAAATATATAATGTATACATACATGATACATTATGATTATTTACGTGTCAACCAATTGTTTTGACAATTATAACCAAATATCATAATGAAATATTGTGCAATTGTATTCTGCGTTTAGTGTTGACAATGGTCGTACAAAGTGTTACATTACAGATACAAGGTACGAATGTTCGCACAAAACAAATAAACAAAGCAGAACAAATGAAAGAATGGGTTACAGAAATGAAGATACTTTGTGTAGGAATGATGGTATGCGATACGATAATTAGCCCGGTACCAGATGATGTACTTTCAAAAGATTCTGTAATGATTGAACCACCGGTGTTGTCCTGTGGAGGAGATGCCTTAAATACAGCGATTGGCCTTGCGAAGCTGTCCTGCGATGTCACGATGGCAGGAAAGACAGGCGTAGATTCTAATGGGGCATTTCTGATAGAACAATGTAGACATTACGGAGTTCATACAGATGGTGTGATCAGAGACGGGAAGTGTTCTACTGCTTGCTCTTATGCCCTTGTAGATATGGAAGGGGAACGGCATTTCCTGTCGGAAGTTTCCATATTTCATCAGTTTGGAGCAGACGAGATACCAGATGAGTTAATTCAGAAAGCAGATCTGATTTATGTGGGATCGGTGATGGCCATGAACCGGATGGATAATGGAGGAATCCAGAATCTGTTTGAGAGAGCTCACAGGTTTAAGAAGATAACGGTTATGGATGCTGCAATGAATGACAGTGAAATATGTGACTGGAACAAAGTGCTGCCACCAATTTTTAAAGAGACCGATATCTTCTTTCCAAGTATGATAGAAGCCTCATTTATAGCAGGCACAGACCAGATCAATCAGATCCGTGAAAAATTCTCAGAAAGCGGAATCCGGTATCTGGGAATCAAGCTGGGAGGAAAAGGGTGTTACGTTACAGATTTTACAGAAGAGCAGTATATCCCTTGTCTGAAAAATATGCCTGTGGTAGATACTTCCGGAGCTGGTGATTCTTTTATGGCAGGCCTGATCTGTGCTTTGTCTCATGGGAAATCTTTTTTTGAGGCAGCAAGATTTGGATCTCTGATAGGAAGCCTGAATGTGGGAAAGAAAGGTGCCACTGGAGGAATCCCATCCTATGACGAAGCAATGGAAATTTTTAATCAGCGAACAGATATGTAATTGTTTGATGTACGACATCATTCAAAATAAAAACAAGTTATAAAAGTGTAGGAGGAAAACAAACATGAAATTTGCACCAATGAAAGAAATCCTGAAACTGGCAGAAGAGAGAAATGTGGCTTATGGAGCATATGTAACAGTATCTTATGAAATGGCAAGAGCCGCTATTGAAGCTGGAAATGAGACTGGTACACCGGTTATCTTCATCACAGGTACAGACTGTGTAGAATTAGCAGGTGGATATGAAGGCATGGTAAATATGGTTAAATTCGCAGCTCGTGATGCGCAGATTCCGGTATGCCTGCATGCAGACCATTTCAAATCTTATGAAGATTGTGCAAAAGCAATCAATGCTGGTTACTCATCTGTTATGATTGACGGATCTGGTCTTCCATTTGAAGAGAATATTGCACTGACCAAGAAAGTTGTTGATTTAGCTCATCCACTTGGAATCACAGTAGAAGGTGAACTTGGACGTCTGGTTGGTGAAGAAGGCGACTTAAAGGTACTTGGACCGGAAGCAGCTCAGACAGTTCCGGAAGAAGCAAAAGAATTTGTAGAGCGTACAGGTATTGATGCATTGGCTGTCAGCATCGGAACACAGCACGGACATTACATTGCAGCTCCGAAATTAAATATTGAAAGACTTGCTAAGATCGACGAATTAGTAGATGTTCCGCTGGTATTGCACGGAGGCTCTGGCACACCACTTGACCAGGTACAGGATGCAATCCGTCATGGTATCCGCAAGATCAATGTAGCTACAGATGTACTGGTATCTGTTGCAAACTCATTTGAAGAGATGAAGAAAGAACAGGGCGATAACTTCAAATACAATACAACCATGTTTATTCATTCAAAAGAAAGCTGCAAAGCATTTATTAAAGAAAAAATGATGCAGTTCCGTCTGGAGGCAAAATAGAAATTACGGAAATATTTAAGTGAAAAGTAGTATTGGGGAATATTACAAAATAAAAACCATTTTAGGAGAAAAAGAAAATGAACAAAAGAAAAATGATGGGTGTAGCGGCAATGGCAGTTGCAGCAATGACAATTACAACAGTTGGTGGTGTATCTGTTTACGCAGATGATGATATTAATGCAACAGTAATCTGGCGAGCATTTGACGACCAGTTCCAGAGCGGATTCCGAATCATTATGGGAAATGAAGAAGAAAACATCGGTGGAATTAAACTGGATATGCAGGATGCTGAAAACCAGGTATCTGTAGCAAACAATAAGCTGGATATGGCGCTGACAAAAGGAACAGATATTGTTGCAATCTGTGCTCCGGACCGTGAATCTACAGCAGAGATGGCACAAAAATGTGACGCAGAAAATGTACCAGCAGTATTCTTTAACATGCAGCCGATGGATGAGACAATGGAAGAATACGATAATATCTGGTATGTAGGAGCAGAAGCTTCCGAATCAGGTACTATGTGTGCACAGGCACTGATCAATTACTGGAATGAGAATAAAGACATTGCTGACAAGAATGGTGATGGAAAACTCCAGCTTTGCATTCTTCAAGGAGAGATCGGACAGCAGGATGTAGTTCTTAGAACACAGGCTTATAAAGATGCACTGGACGCAGCTGGAATTGAGTACGAAATTCTTGCAGAAGATACTGCAAACTGGGATCAGGCGCAGGCTCTGGATAAAATGAATACATGGATTACAGCTTACGGAATTGATGGTATCGAAGGTGTTCTCTGTAATAATGATGGAATGGCTATGGGTGCCCTTCAGGCAGCATTAAATAATGGTTACAATAAGGGCGAGGCTGACAAGTTTGTACCGATTGTTGGTATCGATGCAAACATGGATGCTCTGGAAGCAATGAAATCCGGTGGTTTACTTGGTACTGTATTAAATGACCGCAAGAGCCAGTCTATTGCAATCATGAATGTTCTGAAAGCAGTTGCAAAGGGCGAAGATTTTACAGCAGAAGATCTTGGAGTTGACTGTACTGTAGACGGAAAATATGTATGGGTACCATATGTAATTGTTGATGAATCAAATCTTGATGACACAATAGAACTTATGAAATCTCTGTCAGAATAATCAGCGTTTTGCAGTTATTACGTGATTTCGATGATAATGAAAATGGCAGAAGGTTACGCAGATGTGTAACCTTTCTGCCATTTCAGATGAACGATATACCTTAGGGGGCTTAATTTGATTATGGAAACATTGCGATTAAAAATGACAGATATCACAAAAACATTTCCTGGTGTAAAAGCCTTGGATAAGGTGCAGTTGAATGTAAGACCAGGATCTGTGCATGCGTTGATTGGAGAAAACGGAGCTGGAAAATCAACATTAATGAAATGTCTGTTTGGTTTATACCATCCGGATGAAGGAAATATTGAACTGGATGGAGAAAAAGTAACCATTAATGGACCAACAGAAGCATTAAAATTAGGAATCTCAATGATTCAGCAGGAACTTACACCGATTCCTTATAGAAATGTCATCGACAACATCTGGGCAGGACGGTTTGAGAAAAAAGGGATTATTGTCGATGAAGCAAAGATGAAGAAGAAAACAGAAGAATTGCTTGCTGACTTGGAACTGAATATCCCTGCTACTGCGCTGGCAAAAGATCTGTCAGTTTCACAGTTGCAGGCTGTAGAAATAGCAAAGGCTGTTTCTTACGATGCAAGGATTATCATTATGGATGAACCGACCTCTTCACTTACTAATGCGGAGACACGACATCTGTTTAAGATTATCAGAAGATTAAAATCAGAAGGCCGTTCTATTATTTATATTTCCCACAAATTGGAAGAATTGTTCGAAATTTCAGATGAGATTACCGTTATGCGAGATGGAACTTATGTGGGACGGTATCCAATCGAAGAGATAAGTATTGATGAGCTAATCAAACTGATGGTTGGAAGAAGTATGGAAAATCGTTTTCCACCAAACGAACATGTGGTACAACCTAATGTGCTTCTTAAAGTAGAAAATTTTACCAGTGCTGATCCCCATTCTTTTAAGGGTGTGTCCTTTGATCTCCATAAGGGAGAAATATTGGGAATTGGGGGCCTAGTCGGAGCGCAGAGAACTGAACTAGTAGAATCTGTTTTCGGGCTTAGAAGTATTGCTGAAGGAAAATTGTATAAAAATGGACAGGAAATTGTAAATAGCAATCCGCAGGAAGCAATTAAAAATGGGTTTGCAATGCTGACAGAAGAACGCAGAGCAACAGGAATTATTCCTATGCTGTCTGTAATGGATAACACTCTTGCTGTTGCATTTAAGGCAATGGCAGGAAACCGGTTTGGAATATTGAATCCGAAAAAGCTGCAGACAGATGTTGAAAAGATCAATGGTGAGCTGAATGTAAAAACGCCTAGTGTAAAGACTGCAATACAGAATCTTTCAGGTGGAAATCAGCAGAAAGTCCTGATCTGTCGCTGGTTGCTGGCGAATAGTGATATTCTGATTCTGGACGAGCCAACAAGAGGAATTGATGTTGGTGCGAAATATGAAATTTACAGAATCATGCGTGAACTTACTAAAGCAGGAAAATCAATCATCATGGTATCATCTGAAATGCCAGAGCTGATCGGAGTATCTGACAGGATCATGGTAATGTGTGAAGGAAGAATGACAGGTATCCTTGACGCAGCAGAGGTAGAACAGACGGATGTTATGACGTTGGCAACGCAGAGTGAAAATAAGGCAAAGGCGGTGGATTAAGATGAATAAGAGTACTACAGAAAAAAAGAATATAAAAGATTATATTATTGATAATGCTTTGATCATAGCATTACTGATCACGATCATTGGAATTATTATTATCGAGCCATCCTTTCTTCAGTGGCGTGTAGTAACAGATATTATGACGCAGTCAGCTGTAAAACTGATCTGTGCGTTAGGTCTGATGTTTCCACTTTTGTTAGGCGGTACAGACCTTGCTGGTGGCCGTCAGGTTGGTCTGGCAGCTGTTGTAGTAGCATCTCTTGCCCAGAAAGCTGGGTATTCCAAATTATTCTGGCCAGGACTTCCGGAACTCCCTATTTTTGTTCCAATATTAGTTGCACTGGCAGTAGTTGCATTGATCGGTTATCTTAATGGTCTGATGATCTGTAAACTTCGTATGGCACCATTTATTGCTACATATGGTATGGCATCTGCAGTTTATGGTCTGAACCAGTTATATTTTGCAAAAGCACCAAATAATTCTCAGCCAATCGGTGGTATCAGAGATGATCTTACAATTTTAAGCCGTTTCAGAATTGGCGGACAGGTAAGCTTCCTTGTTGTAATTGCACTTGTTGTAATGGCAGTTGTATGGTTTATCCTGAATAGAACTACATTCGGAAAAAATATCTATATTACCGGTGGTAATAAAGAAGCAGCAAAGGTTTCTGGTATTAATGTCAATAAAGTAATTATTGCCTGTTTTATAATTGAAAGTATTTTAGTTGGTCTGGCAGGTATTCTGGAGGTTGCAAGAACCGGTGGAGCAAATGCCGGTTATGGAAATGCTTATGAGTTTGATGCAATTTCTTCCTGCGTAGTTGGCGGTGTATCTTTAAGTGGTGGTATTGGTAAAGTATCCGGAGCATTTATTGGTGTTATGATTTTCACATTCATCAGTTATGGCCTGAGCTTTATTGGACTGAACTCTAACTGGCAGCTTGTTATCAAAGGTATCATTATCTGTTCAGCAGTTGCACTGGACATGAGAAAGAATGCAAAATAATCGATGGAGCAAAGGAGATTAAACATGAAAAAAGTACAGCTTTCAGAAGAATTATCTTTATCAGCAGTAGTTCAGGGATTCTGGCGGGCAGACAGCTGGAATATGACAACGCAGGAGATGGTAAATTTCATGCATGCATGTATCGAACGTGGCGTAACTACATTTGATACAGCTGAAATTTACGGTGGAGCAGAGGCAAAAATGGGAGAAGCTTTTGCTGCTGATCCTTCCATTTTAAAAGAAATTGAACTAGTTTCAAAGACTGGTATTTATTTAACAGAGGTAGACGGTGCTACTTTTGGTTACTATAATACAACAAAAGAAAGAGTTCTGCAGTCCTGCAAAGAGAGTCTAAAGAAACTGCATGCAGATCATCTGGATCTTTATCTGATCCATAGAGAGGATCCTCTTCTGAATCCATGGGACACAGCAGAGGCACTGCTTCAGCTGAAAAAAGAAGGTCTGGTAAGAGAAATTGGTGTATCTAACTTTGATCCTTATAAGTTTGATGCAATGAATGGTGCAGTTGGCGGTCAGCTGGTAACAAACCAGATTGAATGGAATCCTCTTTGCTTTGAGCATTTTAACACTGGCATGATGGATTATCTGACCTATCATAAGATTCATCCAATGATCTGGTCTCCATTGGCAGGCGGACGCCTTTTCAGTGGGAATGATGAAGCATGTGTGAAAGCAAGGAAAAAGATTGAGGATATTGCTGCAAGACATAATGTGGAGCCAGCAGTTATTGTGTATGCGTGGATTATGTACCATCCAGTAGGAGCAATTCCGCTAGTTGGCAGTCAGAAGTTGGACAGACTGGATCTGGCAATCAAAGCACTGGATGTAAAACTTGAACAGTCTGAATGGTTTGAACTTTACAGTGCAAGCGGCCAGCAGGTGATCAGATAAGAATAAATATATAGGTGAAACAAATTCTGGAAAAACGATACCAACATAGATGCGGACATCTGTGAGGTATCGTTTTTTTGTAGGTCTTTTTAGAAGCTCTGGAGATGAATCTGAAAAATGTTTTTATTATTTTGTTAGAAACAAGAATAGTGTGAAAGAATAATTGTAATCTATACCTTTGCCAGAAAGGAATATTATACCTTTGGTGCTTTAAAAACAAACCAGATGCTTTATCCATTTGGAATCAAAAAGAAACTCAATGAGTTTGCAGCACTTCTGTCAGTGACACATTTGGATTTTCACCTTGTGACCGTGAAAAATCAAAAATACTTTGTGTATCGATATGAAGGAAAACTCAACGGCATTGAAAATGCCGTAGTTCTTTCAAGCTATTCTGAAAAGGCATTTGGAATCCCCAAGGCACTAAGGGCTTTTCTCAGTACGGATGTGTCCTTATCAACGGACGAGATCCTGACTTATTACGTATTCCGATGGCCGATGATATAACCGTCAGTGTAAGGATAAGTTGGCACTGGACAGCTATCAAATATATTCTGCACAGGGAATCCGAAGATTTTAGCTGCGAATGTCACAGGCACATTTTATGTGTGTAGCGGGAACTGCTGAATTCTGTTCTTAAAAAAATGGATATCACCAAATCCGTGATATTATCCGACTGGAAAAGTATCGGTACATATTTCAATGTGCAAAGACAAGCAACGATTTTAATTCATTAAGGAATGTGAAAGGCTATACGATTAGTTAAGTTAATTACAGATCAAGCCATGTTATAGAAAAAGTTATAGAAGTGTCTAAGGCTGATTTCCGTGGAGACAAAAAAGTTGTGATGTAAGAGAAGAAGAGAAAATTCTATGTTCAATTACTACTGGGGATGTCGAAATGAGGTATTAATCGACATCCCCTTTTGGGGTGCTAGAACAAATGAAGAATTCTAAAATTTATGAATGGAATTGACTAAGAAGTTGAAAGTATAGACATTAAATGATATAATTTTCATATATAACAACAGGAGGTGCGTATTATGTTTGCTATGCAGGAAACTATCAGACCATCAGCGGATTTAAGAAATCATTATAATGAAATCTCAAAGCAGTGCCGTGAGGGAAAAGAAGCTGTTATCATAACTGTAAATGGAAGAGGCGATACAGTGTCTCTGTCCTATGAAGAGTACAAGAACATGAAATCAAGAATAGAATTGCTTGAAATCCTTACTGAAGCAGAAGATGATGTAAAGAATGGTCGCGTTGCGCCAATCAGTGAAACTTTTGATGATTTACGTGCTATGCTGCAGGAGGGCTGAGTTTGAAATACAATGTTGTTCGTACTGATACCGCAGATGCTGGTCTGCGAAAGATTGTATTATATATTGCACAAAATTTCGGCAATGATGTGGCATTGAAAAAGTTAGACGAAATAGAAGATCGTATACGACAGCTGGGAGAAAATCCAGATCTTGGAATTGATCCAAGATACCTGGTATTAAAGCGTCAGGGCTATAAGGTATTGATTCTTGAAAAAGACCTTGTATTTTATAAAGTTAATGAAGCCCGAAAGGAAGTTATTATATATGCTGTCGTAGACCAGAGACAGGATTATTTGAACATTATCCGAGGGCTGTGAGGCAAACGCCGAAATATAACTGACCAAGTAAGTCAATTAAGGTTCGCCTTCGGACAGAAGAATAAGCGGTGGGAGTACTAAAATAGATTTGTGCACTTGAAGCGTGGAAACTGTCTTGATTATGAGGCGAAAATATCACAAAAGTAAACATAATTTTTTGTGCAAAAGGTAGAAAAAGTAGAATTTTGTCGATTTTTAGCCGATTTTCTTCATTTTTCCTGTTTTCAGCACCTTTTGGCAGCAACGTCATTTTAAATTGACCTATAATCGCTCCCAAATTGACCTATCACATCTGAAAACCACCGAAAATGTAGTAAAAATCAGTAAGCCAAATAAGGAAAAAATCACCTTTCAGAGCCACGAAAAAGCGTTTCAGAAAAAAATTTAAAAGTCCCAGAAAGCCAGTAATTACGCGGCTTCCGGGACTTTTATAATACGAAAAAAGCACCTCATCTGAGGTGCTCCACTTAGCAGGGCTACAAGGATTCGAACCTTGAAATGACGGAGTCAGAGTCCGTTATACTTTTAGGCTGGAATGCCCATAAAATAAGGGCTGGCGGAGGTGTCCAGATAAAATTGACCTATGGATTGACCTGTTTTTATCTGTTTCAGTGTAATTGCATTAAAAGCAAAATAAGTGGAAATATTATAGAAAAATATGCTATACTGAGAAAAAGAGAACACGGGAACCATTTATCAGTAAGGAAGTGATTGTATGCCAGAAAATGTAAGTAGTATTATATATAAATTTTCCCAGGAAGTGAAGCGTATGCTGGGTGAAAAGCTGACAAAAGTTATTGTATATGGTTCATATGCCAGGGGTGATTATCGAGATAATTCTGACGTAGATATTATGATACTGGTAAAATTGTCTGACGAGGAAATCAGAGCTATTAAAAATGATATTTACGATCTGGCTTTTGATGTGGAGATGAGCACAGGAATTGAAATATCTCCGGTTATCAAAAATGAAGAACAGTATGAATATTGGGTAGATACGTTACCTTTTTATCGAAATGTGAGAGATGAGGGGGTAGTAGTCAGTGAGTGAAAAGAAAGTTGATTTGTGTATATATCGCATGAGAAGCGCAATCGAGACGTTGGGGGTATCTGCGTTATGTCTGGAAAGTCAACATTATAAGGATTCAATAAACCGTAGCTATTATGCCGCTTTTTATGCGGTGAAGGCGGTTTTGGCTTTAGAAGAGGTAGATTTTAAGAGACATAAAGATGCTGTTGCATATTTTAATAAGACATATGTTGCAACAGATATTTTTCCAAGAGAAATCGGAAAAAAGCTGGGAAGATTGAAACAAGAGCGTGAAACTAGCGATTATGATGACTTTTATATTGCATCCGCCGCAGATGCGACAGAGCAGTATGCAGCAGCTGAGTTTATTATCACTGAGGTAAAACAGTATTTGGATGGGCAAAATGTCCAATATTAAGGAAGCGGGATATAACTGCAACAGGAATAAGATTGATTAGAGACTGGAAATTTGAATTCTGGTCTCTTTTTTTATATCTTCAAATCTGTAGCAAGGTGTAAATATTTAGATATGCTCATAGAAGGGAGAATTGGAACCAGAGCAGGTTCAGAACATTATGGACAGTATGATAAAAAAATTGTATGACATGGAACTGGAAGAACTGGGACGGAGCGGCTGGCAGGATGAAAAATTACTGTCAGAAGTCAGAAAACTTCTGGAAAAGAACAAGGCTTCTATCCAGGTGGAAGATAAAACTGGACGAGAAGGCGTTGATCTGGCATTTGCGATTGCTGAGATAGGAGAAGAAATTGGGTTTACACAAGGATTCAAGTGTGCCTTTCAGCTTTTTATGGAATGCAAAAGGGAATAGGTTTAAATGATACAAGGTGTTAAAGAGAAGGCTATGCGTGGGGAATACGCATAGCCTTTTAAAGAGTCTTTATAAATTCGATTAATGCAAGCTGTTGTTCTTCTGAGAGGGCTGTAGAAGCCTCCAGTAATTGTGCCTGAGTTTTGGTAAGGGTATAAGGCATTTCACTCTCTGCAAAGAACTGAGAAAGCGTAATACCGAAAGCATTACATATTTTTTCAAGTGAGGGAATAGAAGGTAATAGCTTTTTTCGATACCAGGATGAAATTGTAGATTGTGTCAAACCAGACTCGGTAGCAAGCTGGTATTCGGACCAACCTTTTTGATTACGATAGTGTGTAATACGATCCAGTACAGGAACCACGGTATCACCAACTTTCTGTATAATATATCGTTAATTTTAGACGATAATGCGTTGCAAATTAATATGTGGTGTCGTATAATTTTAACGAAAGAATTTGAAAAACGTATATGAAACCATAGAATAGACAGAAAGCTTAGGGGGGGACACAGATGAGGGATATAGAAATACATTATAATCCGTATAAAATGAAAACCACGATGCGTATAGAAGGATTGATGTATGCCAGAGCAGTGATTATAGCAGTATCAAAGAGTTTATTGAGCATAACATTCCTTTGCAGACGTGGATTGAGCCGATTCCATATTTGAATTGGAATGGGTTTGTCGATGAGATTTCTGATCCTGAGAATAATGATGAAGTCCATATTATTTTTTCTGGTCGTAAGATTGATTTTCAAGACTTGCAATACGCTATAGAGGCTCAAAATGCAAAGCGTTCAGAAGATACCCGTGTTAGATATCAATATGAACATAAAAAAGTGTTGGATGATAAGATTCTCTCTCAGAATATTGAGGAAGTAGTACGTGAATTGAAATCTGATAGGTTTCGAAAACTGGTGAAGCAGAGAAAAACGCAAGGTCTGAATGAAAAGTACAAGGATTTGGATACAAATTATAAAGGGCAAAAGAAAATGAATTTTATATTGTATTTGCTGGAGTATATAGTTCTGGAAAATCTACCTTGCTGAATGCCTTGCATTCCACTCATTCATAATGTTTAGGAACGAGGTAAAATCGCTGTCCTGTTGGTTTGCACTGTCTATGCCGTTGTTGATATCGATAAGCCGCACGCTCTTTTCTTTGAACATGACTTCGGTATAAAAACTGACTTTCAGATAATCATGCCCCAAGCGGTTCATATCCTTTACGATAACTGCGCTTACATTTCCGACTTTAACCTCCGCAATCATGGATTGGAAGCCCTCACATTCAAAGGTTGTTCCGTTTACTATCGCACGAACGAAGAAAATTGAATAAGTTAGTGAATAGAGCAAAGCGAGGATACATGACAAAGGTAATCGCAGGTAAATGAGGTAACGGTGATGGCTGTAAAAAGAAACGTATTGCTGCCGGATGTGATTACAGTGTTGTGCAGAAAGGGGGAAACAGACTTCTGGAATCATAGAGGTTTTCTTATTTGTAGTGATATCCAACAATCAAATTGAAAGGAAGTTAATCGTTTTACGCCGTATTTACATTTATTTTTCAATACATTGCTACTAAGACTGGTAAGATGAATACAGCCAGTAATCTGGAACATCGTATGAAGGTGATTATGAAGAATGCAGGGCTTGAAGATGTCAAAGGAGGACTGCATATTTTCAGAAAGACATTTGCCACCAAGATGTATGAGAATGGAGCCAGGGTAGAAGAGATTGCTGCTTACATAGGCGATCTGCCCTCAACAACGCAGAAATACTATATTGCGATCAGACGTAAAGTAGTGGCTGATGGGGAAACGCATCAGATAGTAAAATTACCGGGAAGCAAAGCTGGTGAGGAACCAGTTGCATAAATATAGGATTTACGATAGGAGGAATAACATGAAATACGGCGAAGTTTATATTATTACACCACTTTACAACTTTTTCATAAAAAAATATCGTACAGGGCTTTCTGATGTATAATGAGTTTGCTCCAAAACATTACAAAGGAAAGTGACCCTGTACGACAAAGACATTATACAACGAAAAGACTCTGACTGGTAGACTTCACAAATATTTTTTGATTTATTTTGAAACTTTTTTTGCTCCAACAGCAGATACTTTGTTTTTACTCGTTTTATCAATACTAACATTGGAATCTGTACATTCCATTCGATTTTTATATCAGCACTTTTTGTCTGGGATTACCACAAAATCCCTCAATACCTTTTACCACGCATGTTCCTATGCAAAAGTTGATTATTCCCACTTTATGAATATCACAGCTAAAGTTGCTTTGAGAATGATACCGGATTCACTGGCAACACAGCCGATATTTCTTTGTGTGGATGATACCATGGTAGCAAAGGCCGGAACTCGGTTTGAGAATGTTTCAAAACTCTTTGACCATGCCGCACATAATGGTTCCAATTATCTGAATGGACACTGCTTTGTAAGTATTATGCTTTGCACACCTGTATGGAAGAATGACAGGGTATCTTATCTTTCACTTCCTCTTGGATATCGCATGTGGCAGAAAAAAGAATCAAAGCTGGAACTTGCTGCATCCATGATCCGTCAGGTCATGCCTGAATTTCAGGAGAAAAAGCAGGTTATTATCCTCTGTGACAGCTGGTACACAAAGCGAAATCTGGTTTCAATCGTTGATGAATACCTGAATCTGGATCTTATCGGCAATGCCAGGATTGATTCTGTCATGTATGCTTCTGCACATACCGGCCGCAGAGGACGTCCCGCCAAACATGGGAAGAGACTTTCTGTTGAAACAGATTTTGCTTTTTCCAATGAAAAGATCGGAGATTACTATATCGGAGCACACCGTGTGATCACCAACCTTTTTGGATGTCGGGAAATTCAGGCTTATGTGACCGCTACTGAAAAAGAACACGGTACAAAACGCCTGTTTTTCAGCACCATTTTCCCGGAAGACTTGCAGATTTTCTGTGCCTGGCAGGAAAAAGAACCATTAAACCATACCGGAAGTAACTGGATGAAATATATCCCGTTGTTCCTGTACTCTTTCCGGCGGAATATAGAAACCAGTTATTATGAGCAGAAAACATTCTGGTCTTTTTGCAGCTATATGGTGCGGAGCTGCAAAGGGATTGAAATGCTGGTCAATCTGATCAATATCAGTTACTGTGCTATGAAACTTCTGCCGTATCAGGATAAAACTTTTTCTGGGGAATTGGTTTTGCTTGTTTTGTTTCTCATTCGTGGGAGATTTGTTCCCCGGTGCCGCTCGATGCCTTCATTGGTGCCGGAGGGTGTCTTCATCGGTGGGGAGAAAAATCAATCTATGCTTTTTGCAAATCCCGTCCTTCATACTTGCAGATCGCTTCTATCCATTCCTTGGTCAGTGGCATGGACTCATGTCTTTCAAGATCGAAAGTAACCATGATGGACTTGCAAACACATTTCACCTCATTGGTTTTCGTATCAATGACTTGTTGAACCAGATGAAAGCTTTTGGTACCTATCTTAGAGACGGCGGTTTGTACAGCGATGTGGTCCGATGCGAAAATTTGCTTGACAAAATTCGCTTCGATATGAACAACGACAATGCCAATCTTTTCCCAATCTACTCCCGGGCATACCGAACCGAAGTATTCAGTCTTTCCCAAGTCGTAAAAGGAGAAGTAAACCGTGTTGTTGACGTGACCAAATTTGTCTACATCATTGAATCGCAATTGGATAGGTAATGTGTGATGAAATACGATTTCTTCCATTGTTTTCTCTTAAACGTTTTAAATTCGACACAAAAATAGCACTTTTGCTTTCTTGCTTGAAATTGGGACAAAGATAGATATTTCTGCTGATTCTGTTCTCGGAGACGGGGGAGAAATTAGTTAATAATCGTTTAAACTGGAGTTTTGGAACGTTTATTCTGACTTCTGATATGTGGAAACAATCAGAAGGATGGAAAGGAACTTTTAAATACGGATTATTCTTAACTTATTATCTTGTGGAATATGTCCACATTTCTGTGGAATTTTTGCACAGGATCGTGCTTGAAACTTAATCTGGCTATTAATGCTTTTTTTCTTTATTGCAAATTGTTTATGTGTTTGAAAATGAGTGATATAATCTCTTTTATTAAACTTGACAAGTCTCGTTGTATCAGTCTTTTGTTATGCTTTTGGCACATAAATTGCCTAATATTGATGGTAATCTATCCTAATAACTATTCTAATTTTAGAACAATAATGGAAGTAATAATGAAAAACAAATGGCTATTATGCATTCTTTTAATGCTGTTTCTGCCTTTCGGATTATTCGCGCAGGTTGCTCCTCCTCT
>OKSA01002246.1_pt1 | contig 16028 bp, 12 predicted proteins | sample 1601181 | NCBI WGS metagenome assembly OKSA01 (sample SAMEA3541538, study PRJEB24748) | human gut metagenome | biome: human gut; feature: human-associated habitat; material: faeces | place: China | collected 2012
GATTGTCGCCCTGATAACCCCAGGTGTTGGAATCGCCGTAGAACAGTACATTTTTCATTTTTACACGCTCCTTTGTCTCTATCATAGCATGAAATTGCGGGAATAGATCGAGAAACCGCATTGTATTTCCGCACAGACATGCTACAATAGATACAGATTATTTCCCGGAGGTTTTTCCTATGACCCTGCAGCAGCTGACCTATCTTGTCACTGTGGCCGAATGCGGCAACATCACGGACGCCGCCGAGCGGCTGTTTCTCTCGCAGCCGAGTTTGAGCGCCGCGATTCACAATTTAGAGAAGGAGATGGGCGTTACCGCCTTTGTGCGCTCAAACAAGGGCGTAACCGTCACGCAGGAGGGCGAGGAACTGCTTTCGTTTGCGCGCATGCTGCTCGAGCAGGCAGACATCATGCAGGAGCACTTCGGCGTGGGCAAAAAGCGCGTGCCCAAGTTCTGCGTGTCATGTCAGCACTATTCGTTCGCGGTGAACGCATTCGTCGAGGTTGTCAAGGAGTACAACGCGGACCAGTACGGTTTTATCCTGCGGGAAACACAGACCGGTGAGATCATTGATGATGTGGCGTCGGGCAAAAGCGAGCTGGGTCTGCTGTATTTGTCCGAGAGCAACGAAACCGTGCTCTCCAAGCTGCTGCGCAAAAGTGAGCTCGTGTTCGAGGAACTGTTCACTGCCGCACCGCATGTGTTCATCAATAAGGACCATCCGCTCGCAGACCGGAAGTGTGCCGATACGTCCGGCTTTTTCGTGCCGAAAAAGAGCACCGCTCCTTGAACCGCCGCAATAGCAGCAGGGAGGGGTCGGCGAAAACCGATCCCTCCCTGTATTTTCCACATATTTCCCGCGTCGAGTCGCTCCGCGAGTTCCTCTCGCCGGAGTCTTTTTTCGGTTTTCTTTCCCTCAGCCCCGTTGGCGCGGCTTCGCGCTCATGCCTCCGCTGCGGCCCACAGCCGGCGGGTGATGCCCAGAAACAGCTGCGCAGCCTCCAAGCTTACCGCCTTTTTCTGCAGCGCGTGGATGCGGCGCTCCGGTAAGGGGAACGCCGCATCCAGCCGCCTCCCGCCTGCGGCGCACAGCCCATCGGCCACGCTGCGGGGCACCACGGCCCAGCTGTCCCGCTTGGTCATGAACATCTGCAGCTGGCTCATGATCTCCAGCTGGATCCGGGGCACCGCGTCCACACCCCATAGCTCCTGATGCCAGCGGGCAAACTCGTCGGTCCACTCCACGTACACCTCCTGCCGGGCGGGCAGCTCGTCCGGCCCGATGCCGTCGGAATAGCAGGAGCCTGCCGCGCAGATGAGGTCCATAGGTTCCGCCATCACCAGCTCCGCCCGTATGGCGTCGGCGCGGGGCACGTCCGAGGTGAACGCCAGATCTGTCTCGCCCCGCAGCAGGCTCTGGCAGGCCGCCTCCACGGTCATGTCCTGTATCTCCAGGTGGATGTCGGGGTGGTCCCGCATGAACTGCTCGTACACCGGCGGCAGCAGATACGTGGACACGCTGTTGAGAGCGGACAGCCGCAGACTGCTTTTCCGGTTCCCAATGGCCAGCATACTGCGCACGATGTCCTGATATTGCAGGGACAGCTGGTAAAACCGCTTGCCCTCCTCCGTCAGGACCATCTCGCGGCTGCCCTTGTGCCGGAAGAACAGGGGGCACCCCACCTCCTTTTCCAGCGTCCGCAGACGGATGCTCAGGGATGACTGGCTGATGAACAGCTCCGCCGCCGCCTTGGAGATGCTGTGCTGCTTGCAGACGATGAGAAAAGCCTCGATTCCCGCGTTTGTCATATGGTAACGCCTCACTTCTATTGAATCTGCTCAATAGGATAGCATGATAAATTGTATTTTACAACCCCTCTATCTCTCATTATAATAAGGACGCAATTTGAGGAGGGATATTGACCCATGGAGCATACACCATTGAAAGACCGCCCCTGGATGCCGCTGGCCATGGCCGCTCTGGGGCATATCATTTGGGGCTTCAGCGTCCTGTTTTCCAAGGTAGCCATGGAGGTGGCCCAGCCGGACGTGCTGCTGTCCATCCGTTTTCTGCTGTCGGCGCTGCTGATGACGCTGATGATCCTGTTTGGTAAGGCGAAGCTATCCCTCCGCGGAAAAAATCTGAAGCCGCTGCTTCTGCTGGCCGTCACGGAGCCTATGTACTTCTACTTTGAGAGCTACGGCATCCTGTATACCAACGCCACGTTCGCAGGCGTGGTGCTGGCGGTGGCGCCGGTAGTGGCCATTCTGCTGTCCGTGCTGTTCCTGAAGGAGTACCCCACCCGCCGCCAGGCCGTGTTCTGTCTGCTGCCGGTGGCGGGCGTCATGCTGATGACGGTCTCCGGCAGCTCCATGGGCATCATTCGCCCTCTGGGCGTGGTGTTCCTGATGGGTGCCTGCCTGACCTCCGGCGCGTATAAAACGGTGAATCGCCGGACGGCTCAGGAGTTCACCGCCTTCGAGCGGACATATGTCGTGATGCTGGCCTGCGCGGCGGCGTTCACCCTATCGGCCCTCCGTACCATCAAGGGCGACCTCGCCGCCTACGTGCGGCCGTTGTCGGATCCGAAGTTCCTGATCTGCGTGGTGGTGCTGAGCCTGTTCTGCTCCATCCTCTGCAACAACATGGTCAACTACGCGGCGGGGAAGATGTCCGTGGTGAAGCTGTCGTCCCTGGGATCTCTGACCACCCTGTGTTCCATGTTTGCAGGCGTAGTTCTCCTGCATGAGCCGCTGACGCCCGCCCTGCTGCTGGGTTCGGTGCTGATCCTGGTAGGCATCCGTCAGGTCACGAAGCAGCAGTAATTCGCATAAAAACGGGAAAGCTCAGGAGAGCTTTCCCGTTTTCCCTTAGATATGAAACATATTCACCAGAAACACCAGCGCCAGCCCATAGTAGGTCACCACGGCCACCAGATCGTTGACGGTGGTGATCAGCGGGCCGGAGGCCACGGCAGGGTCGATGCGGATCCTGTGGAACAGCATAGGAATAAGAGTTCCCACCAGGCTGGAGATGACCATGGCCACCACCAGCGACACCCCCACGCAGCCGGAGATGAGGAATGCGGACAGCCACGCGTAGCCCTTGCACACGCGGATGTAGACGCCCAGAAACGCCAGAGCCATTACGCCCAGGCACCCGCCGTTCAGCAGGCCCACCCGCATCTCCTTGCCCAGCAGGGCCAGTTCTTCCCGCCACGTCAGCTTCTCGTCCATCAGCACGCGGATGGTGACGGCCAGCGACTGGGTGCCCACATTGCCCGCCATGTCCAGCACCAGCGACTGGAAGCAGATGACGACAGGCAGCACCGCCACCACCGACTCGAAAACACCCACCACGGACGATACGCCCATACCCAGAAACAGCAGGGCGATGAGCCACGGCAGACGCTTCTTCATGCTGACCAGCACCGGCTCCCGCAGGTCCTCCTCCGAGGTCAGGCCGCCCAGCTTGGCGTAGTCGTCGCCTATGGCGTCGTCCACCAGCTCCACCAGCGCCTGCGCCGTCAGAACGCCTGCGATATGGCGGTCCTCCGTCAGCACCGGCAGGGAGTCCTCCTCGTAGTCCGCGATGCGCTCCGCGCAGTCCGCCGTCCGCTCATTGGCGAAAACGTAGGGATAGCCGCGGCGGATGATGTCCGCCAATCGATCGTTTTCCCGTGCAATGATGAGATCCTTCAGGTCGATGGCGCCGGCGTACACACCGCCCGCATCCACCACATACAGCGTGGCGATGTTGTCGTGGACTCCCGCCTGCCGCACCAGCTCGCTCATGGCCTCGCGGATGGTCAGCGTGTCGCGGATGCACACAAAGTTGCCGCTCATCCGGCTGCCGATCTCCTGGGTCAGATCCTTCTTTACCATGTTGTTCATCATAGTCGTGTCCTCCTTTGGCTCTGAAAATAGGCGCAAAAATGCACCGCCTCAGCGATAGTTGCCGCAGCAAGACGCCTGAGATGCGGTGCAGAAGAACACGACAAAATGGAATGTGGTCAGTTCAAGTCCATGAATGACCGCATCCGAAGCCCATATTCCCACGCGCCGCACATCCGGCTTCGTCCTGTACTTCCGCAGCTATCCATGAACCTTCACCTCCGTTCAAAATTCGCCTTCTCGGCGTACCCACCCATGGTAGCAGTGTCGGCGGGAAATGTCAATCTCTTTTCGCAGCCCTCTCCCGCGCAAAAATTTTCAAATGCATCTTGACAGAAAGCCGAGTGCAGGTACTATTATGAAAATACAACAGGGAAACTTGAAACGCAAGGAGTGGTTTACGATGAATAAAAAGGTACGGATCATTTCCTCCAGTCCCCGCAGGGGCGGCAATTCCGAGACGCTGGCAGCGGCGTTCGCAGGCGGCGTGAACGGCGTGGGCGAGATCGCCGGGCATCCCGCGCTGGAGCAGGCCTATCAGATGGGCAAAGAGGTCTAATCAGACAATATCTGAAGCACTTCCCTCAACCGCGCAAACATAGCAAGTCCCCAAGTCGTTGTGACGCAACGGCTTGGGGACTTTTTCGGTTGGAAGCGGCAGCTTCGCTCAATACTTGAGCATGACCGTCCTGCACTCCTCGCAGATGGACGCCGGAACTCTCGTCCGGTGGCTGGCCTTGAGGTCTGTGATCTTCACAAAGCCATCGGCATTCTTCGCGTTCTCAAATACACCCGGCACCTCGTTTGCAAAGCTGAACGCGCCGTCCTTGCTGCAAAAGAGGTATCCCTCCCGCATTTCCTTTCCACATTCGGGACATTTCATGATCGCACCTTCTTTTATTCGTTGGATTTCTGACCTGCACGCAGGGCCTCCTGCATCCGCTCCTCAAAGACCTCCGCCTTGATGAGCGCGATGCCCTGCTCCTCGTCCCCGAGGACGACCAGGCGGTCGCCTTCGCTCAGATGGAAGGTATCCCGCGCTGCCTTGGGGATGACGATCTGCCCCTTGGTGCCCATCGCCACCGTTCCCCACAGGTGCTTGCCCACCGGGGCGGGCGCCACCCGCGTCCTGCCGATCTCCTTATCCTGATGGACGAGGGCATCGATAGCGACCCCGTAGAATTTTGCCAGCCGGTCGCATTTTTCAATGTCGGGGATCGTTTCGCCCTGCTCCCACTTGGAGTAGGACTGGCGCGAGATGCCGATGACCTCCGCCACCTCCTCCTGCGTCATGCCGCGGAGGTTTCGCAGGAGCGCCAGATTCTCTGCCAGCATATTGACCACCTCCTTGTCTGTGCCATCATTATACAGCACACAAAGGAAAGCTTCCACCATACAAACTTGTCAGAAAAGTGCTTTTTGTGTTCGTTTTGCCTGCGCGATCATGCCGTTTAGAAGCTGCCTTCTCAGCCTCTCTCCCCACGAGTCGATTATCTGTTGTACTTTTTCCTTCTGCTGACAACCGTTGTACCGATGGCTGCGCCGCCGCTGGCAAACAGCAGAGCGATCCACAGCGCAAGGTTGCTTGTGTCGCCGGTACCCGGCGATTTGGGATCGTCCTCCGGCTTCGCCGCTGCGGAACTGCTCTTCCGCTTCGCCGTTACGGTGTCGGCTTTTCTGATCTCCTTTGTACCGTCCCTGTCGCTGAAATACCTGCCGCAGCCTTCGCAGTACCAATACTCGATATTGCCCTCGGCGACCCAGGTCGCCGCCTTTGCCGGGATGTGCTTTAAGTCGGCGTGGTTCTTCGCGTCAAGCTTGCCGTATTCCGCACCGCAGACCGCGCACTTGGCCTTGTCCCTACAGGTCGCTCTCCCGCCGGAGCAGTCTTTGGTTTCGGAGCCAGCGCAGCCGTCTACCGTGCATTTTCGGGTGTGCGTACCGTCGCCGTTGGATGCCCATTCACCGTAAGTGTGCCCGTCGTTGACCGTCACGGTCATTTCTGTGGTATTGCCGGCCTTGTCGGCAACTATGATCTTCTGTCCGCCGTTTGCCGGAGCAAGGCGGAAGCTGTCGCTTTCGTCAAGCTCGACCGTCGCGCCGTTTACGGTAACGGTATCTATATACTTCTCGGTAATTGTAACCGTCCGTGCTCCACAATAGGTCTTGCCGTTTTCTACGCCGCTGATGACAGGCTGCACATTATCAAGCGTCAGGCGGTCGGAACGAAGATAGGTTATGTTCAGACTCGCGTCAACAAGCATTACATAAACAATATACTCTCCGTTGGGTTCTATGCGGAACGGCTCATCGTACCCACGGTACACAAGAGCTTCCAGCTCCTCTTCGGAGAGATCCTGATCTGTTACCAAATAGGAAGCAAACACGATCCCGCTGTTATCGGCGGCGTTTATCGTTACCTCCTGCGTATCCTGAAAGAACAGGCCGGAGGTGAGCTCGTTTAAGAATTCCTGCCATTTATCTGTGCCTATGATAATTTCGCCCGTCGGCTTTTCGATGTCTTTCCACCGTGCGGTGATTGTGATGTTTTCCGCAGGCATGGTTGCGGGAATCGCCTTATCCCAACCGATGAAAGTATAGCCTCCTCTTATCGGGTCGTCGGGCCGGATGGCCGCCTCGCCCGCCTGGACGATCTGCTTGGCATAGATCCCGCCCAAAGCCCCGTAAGCATAGGTCACGGTGACGGGCTTGCCGTTGGGGTTGGGGATGTTGGTCTTGTCAGTAAGCTCGCTGCCGGTGTTCATGGGCTTGCCGCTGAGCTTTGCGTTCTTTTCCATAGTCAGCCCGCCATAAAATGTGCCGCCGGAGACATGGCACTCCGTGCGGACGGGTTTGTAAAAGCTGCCGCCGGAGAGGTTGCTGCAGAATTTCCAATAGTCATACTTGGATACGTCGGCCATGTCGTCACGAGGATCCAGCACGGTGACGCTGCCATGGAAAATACCGCCCCGGATGTCGCCCTCGCAGTAGACATCGCCGGTAAAGACTGTGGTGGGCTTCCCGTCCGTGTGGTCGATGGCGTTGGTGGCCTTTACGGAGTCTAAGTAGTTATTTTTTGTGCCAATCTTGTTCGTTCCCACATACACCGTGCCCTCCACCCGGCCGCCGTTGGCATAGAGGAAGCAGCCGGGATAGTTGACGGTATAGGTCGAGTCAAGATCCATATAGATCGCGGCGCCGTATTCGATGGCGCCTGCCTCGGTATCGTCCTTTTCGGTGGCCGTGCAGCCCGTGATGCGGGCATTCTCCCCCAGCTCCAGCTCAGCAAAGGCGATCAGGGCCACGCCGCCGCCGCGTTTCGCCTCGCAGCCGGAGATCACAGTGTCCAGAACAGACACCGGGCCGTTTGTGTGGCCGCTGACAGACAGGCCGCCGCCGTTGTTGGTGGCCTTGCAGTTCTCGATGCGGCCGCCGGTGATCTGGACGGTACACCCGGATGTCAAGATGCCGCCGCCGTCCATGGCGGAGCAGCCGCTGATGACGCCGCTGGTCATGGTGACGGAGCCGGCCTTGGCATAGATCGCGCCGCCGCTGGCACCGTAATCGCCTGAGACAGCGCAGTTCCGGATCGCGCCGCCGGACATGGTGACGGAGCCGCCGTCGGCATAGATGCCGCCGCCAAACGCTTGAAACGCTCCGCTCTGGACGCCGCAGGCATAGATGGTGCCGCCCGCCAGCATGAAGGATGCGCCCGTCTCCACATACACGCCGCCGCCATAGTAAATGTAGGCCTGTCCCGCGCCATTGTCATGCCGGTAGCCCCTGCCGCCGGTGATGAGGCCGCCCGCGGGCAGGGTCTTATCCTCATGCTCCGCCTCAGGGCGGCTGTCGGTCAGGGTCAGGGTGCTGCCGCTGGTGACGCGGAAGATGCTGTCCGGCTCCGCTTCTTCGGCATAGCGCAGGATGTGGCCGTTCAGGTCCACCGTGGCCTCGCCCGTGACCCGCAGTGTGCCGGAGATGGTCACGTCCTCCGCCAGCGTATACACGCCGCCGCCCAAGCCGTTAGCGATATAGGTGGCGATGTTGTCCGCTTTCAGCTTTGTTCCGGCGGTTCCGGCAAGCGCCCGCGCTGATACGCCGGTATCCTCGCCCACGGTGTAGGCCGAGTCCTCCGCCAGTGCCGTCACCGGCAGCAGCGTCAACACCATGCAGCACATGAGCAGGATACTAAGTATTCGTTTCTTCATGTTGTTACCTCCGTTTCGCTGCCGCTCGACAGCTTAAAATCGTATTTCATCTCCAGCATGGCGAATAGCTTATACATGACCTTGGTGGCAATTGCCCTGATATCCAGTGATCGGATAAAGGCCAGCACCCTTGCCTGTTCCTCCTCCGGCACCTGATACACCCGCATGGTCGCCGTCAAAAAGCGGCTGAGCTTGCGTTCCAGCGGGAAATGGATGTCGCATTTCCGTGCCATATAATTGCGCATCAGCCCCGCCGTGCCGATTTCCATCTCATAAAAATCGCTGTCGCTGTACTCCGGGAAATTCCCGCCGAAGATCTGCTTCAGCTCCGCCGTGGTATGCAGGTAGATATACTCCGATGTTTCAGGCAGGGAGTAGGCTTCGATGTAGATCTCCCGCAGGTTCTCGTTCAGCTCGGTAAGAGTGAGCTGTATCGCCGTTTCCACCGCATAGGCGTAAACCGGCGGCAGCTTGCTGTCCGCAATGCTTCTCGCCACGCCGAACTGCCCGCCGAACATCGTTTCGGTCAGCTCCAGCAAAATTCTGTCCTTGGTCGGAAACAGATTCAAATAGCTTCCCCTTGCCACGCCTGCTTCGTCAACGATCTGACTGACAGAGGTGTTTTTATACCCCTGCTCCAGAAAAAGACGGACGCACACGGTCAGTATTTTCCTTTTTGTTTCACTGCTGTCTCTCCGCAAAAATAGCACCTCTTCCCAAACGTTTTAGTACACATACCAATAGTATATTATATCATGCACAAAAAGGCAAGCGGTATTTGAAGCTCACCACCGCAATTTGTGACTTTTCCGCAAACGCCGGCTGCTTCTATTACCCGCAAAGCGTATGACCTCTTGCATATGCCGGGAGCCTTTTGCTTCTGCGCCGATGTATGATATGGCAAGATGGCTTTCGCAAACGCAAAAGCCATCTTGCCATATGTTTACATATTCACCAAGCGCAGGTCATGTTATGGTCAGATTATTTTCTGCGCTTCTAAATATTACTCTGCCCTGCAAGTACGCCTGCACCGCATACCTTCAGCTTTCGCATCAATCATCTATCTCTGTCTCGTGCTTGAGAATGGCGCCGGTGGCGGCGTTGATCTCGTAGCTGTATTCCATATTGCCGGATTTGAACTCGACCTCATAGACGAGCGTGCCGTCCTCGTCGTCCAGCTCGATCTCCATGTCATACGCTTCATTTTCACTCACGCCCGCGTGGTTCAGGGCAATGGACTTCGCCTTGGCATGGCCGATATCCGCGCCGCCGGACGGTGCAGTGGGCTTTGCCGCCTCATCCCCTGCGGGAGCTGTGGCCAGCAAGTCCTTCTGCCCGCTGAGCACTTTCCCCGTGTAGGCGTCCACCAGGTACTCAAACTCACCCCATGCCGTATGCAGCTCCACCTCGTAGTGCGCGGGGGATTCGTCCAGTTCGGAATCGACCTCCGCCGTGACGGAGTCTGACGCCGTTGTCCCGGCATACTGCTCCGCAGCGTAAGCGGCGGCATCCCTGCCGATGGGCATGGCGGGCGCGCCCGCTTCCGCAAGGTCCTTCAGTTCTTCCACCGAGAGCTTCGCCAGCGCGTCAAACTTCAGCGACGGGTTGATGGTGAGGACGCGGTTCACCAGCGCCGCCTTGCCGGTGGAAATGTTGTTTTCCCGAGCCTGCTGCTCCCGCGCCGCGTCCTGCGTCAGCGTCTGCGTCAGGACGGCGGCCTTCGCTTCGCTGGTCTGCAGCACGCCGTCCACGGCGCTGGTCAACTCACGCTGGAGCTTTTCCGCACGGGCTGCATCCTTGTCCTCCACCGAGATCATGATGGCGGAGGAAATACTGTCGAGATAGCCGTTTCGCACGAGGCTGCCCACGATGGCGTTCACCGCCACATCCAGCTTTGCGCGCTTGAGGTCAGCCCCATTACTCATATCCGCCAGGATGGCTTTTGCATCCTCGTTGAGCGGCACGCAGGCCAGTACCTTTTCGTTCCTGCTGACCTTCAGTTCAATGCTGGGGTTCACATCCAGCGACACCACGGACGCCACCGCATGCGCCTGCTGATAGAACACGCCTCCGCCGCACAGCAGCATCACCGCAAGGCAGGCAGCCACAAGCGTTGTCCATTTTCGATTTACCGTTTTCTTTGTTGTCATGGGAATTACCGTTCCTTTCCGCGCTTCACAGCGGGAGAGAACGCCGCTCATATCGTCCGGCGCAGTCTTTTCAAGCGCCGCAGCCAGCCTCTGCTCCATTTTTTTATTGGTCATCGGGCGTCATCTCCTTCCAGACAGCTGCGCATCTTTTTCAATGCTCTGTGATATTTCGACAGGACGGTGGGAAGCGGCAGCTCCAGCAGCGCCGCGATCTCCCGGTGCTTCATGCCTGTGACCGCGTGGAGCAGCACAATGCATCGCTCCTCCTCGCCAAGCACAGCCAACGCACCTTGCAGCAGTGCGCGCTCATCGGCGTCCAGTCCGCACTCCCGCGCGGGAATGGCGTCCCATTCCTCCTCGCTGAGGGCGGCATGGCGTTCCTCACGCCGCAGACGCATCAGGCACAGGCTGCGGCACACGGTCAGCAGCCAACCCATGGGCGAGCCGATGGGACGGTACTGCGCCGCGCAGTCCCACACCTGCACATAGACGTCCTGCGTGAGATCCTGCGCGTCCTGCGCGTTTTTGAGATAGGAAAGCGCAAGGCCGTACACCGCCGTCCGCGTGCGCTGATACAGCGCCGCCAGCGCGTCACGCTCCCCGCCGGCAATGTGGAGCAACAACTGCTGCAGCTCGTGTCGATCCTCCGCCGGCGCATATTCGGTTGTCATCAGCATACTGAGCATGGGCTTTTTTCTCCTGTCATCCGTGTAATGCGCGGAAAGGGCGTTTTATTGCATTTGGAATTAAAAAAATTTGGTTGGGGTCCGCTGAGCACCTCATATGAACCCCACATGGAACTGGCTGCGGCAGGCACAAAAGAAAACAGGCAGCCTCGTTATAAGGTCAACTCCTTTCACATTATTCTTATGCCGTTTCCTGCACCCCGTCCGTCCGATAAATCGAATTTACATGTTTCTCATAACGATTGGAGATTGTCTTATCAACAAACTCTTCTGTGTCTTTTGACCCCAATGCCAGGGCAAATGTTCCCGCGGCCAATATACCCGCCAACATGAATTCTGCAATTCCCAAAAGGATAAAATTCATGTTCGTGCAGCAGGTATGCCGGAACACATAAGGCGTGATGTGCGGCAGAGGCTTGTCCGGATGCAGCTTTTGATGCTTCTTTGCCCAGCGCATTTCATTCTCGATGTGCAAAGCGACCTTCGGACTGTCGTTCTTGTCCAGCATGATGAAGCCGTTGTAAGCGTCTACCATAAAATGCCATTGATTGCTTCTTGCAGCGAAAACGGAACAGCTCAGCTTCCAGCCAAATACCCGGAAGCTGAGCTGTTTGTTGGCCTTTAAGGCATGATAAGGCGATTATCGTGCGCGTTTTCTCTTGTAGTGGACAGCGCCGGCCAGCGTAAGGGTGCTTGCCAGCAGGAGGGCGCTCCACAGCGGAAGATCGCTGCCGTCTCCAGTGCGGGCGCTGGCGGTACCCTTGACGAAGATGACCTCGATGGTATGGGTCCTGCTGACATTTTCAAAGGTGTAGGACTTTACCGCGCCGATGCTCTTGCCGTCGATCTTGACATTGGAGACAGCATAGCCCTTATCCGGGGTGATGGTGAAGGTCTGATCTCCGCCCTCACGGACGCTGACGCTGCCGGAGGGAGAGATAGAGCCGCCAGCCCCGGCGGTTGCCTCGATGGTGTAGTAGCTGTAGCCGCTGCTGCCACCACCGTTGGACTTGTGATACAGCAGCTCGACCTCGCCGGTCAGGGTCGTGTAGTTGGTGTCCGTGGGCGTAAAGCGCCACTTGTAGGTCGTGTTGGCTTTGACCCTGGTATCGTCGGGCAGCGCATTGCCCTTGTCATCCAGCCATTCCAGCTTGCCGTCATTGGGATGCAGCGTGCTTCCCTTGGTGGTCAGTGCCGCGTCCTTCAGCGTCTTGCCGCCGGTGGTGATCTTGGTGTAGTTCGGCTCACCGGTGGGAGTGGCCGGTTTGATCATGAGCACGAAGGGGGCGCTGGTGACGTCGTTGTAGTCGTTGTCGCCCGCCTTGGCAGCGATGACACTCACAGAGCCGATCCTGACCGGAGTCAGAACGCCGGTATTGGGATCAATGGCCGCTTCGCCGGTGCTGTGCGCAGTGTCAATGCGGTAGGTCACAGCGCCTGTGCCGTTGCCGCCGCTGGTGGTCAGCGTCAGCTTTTCACCATAGATTACGGAAGTGTTGCCGGTGATGGTCAACGGCTTCTGATCGTCCTTTTCTGTCAGGGTGATGTTCAGCGTGATGGTGAAATCCTTATAATTGTCGCAGGACGCCTTGAGGGTGAGGGTGATCTTGTCGCCCGCCTTGCCGCCGGAAATCGCGTAGGTCAGCAAACTGCCATCCGCTGCGAAATCTTGCTTGGTAAGTGTGACATTCGAGCCGGTGCTGACGCTGTATTCACTGTTATAGCGCCACGTTTGTCCGCCGGGAAGCCCCGACCAGTCTGGTTTGTAGGTATGCACGGAGGCGTCCGTGTACTTCTGCGCCAGCTCGACCGTTTTGAGGCTGCCGCCATCCGCCGGTCCGACGGTCACGTCAATGGCGACGTTGAGCACTTCGCTATAGGTCTCATTGTCGGGCTTGAAATCAGCATAGAAGCTTCGGGTACCCAGTTGATCCAGCACCGTCTCCGGTTCTTGCCAGCGCCATGTGCCGGGTGTATTTCCCTCCGGATTGGGCAGAGCGATCTGGCTGAGTTTCTGGCCGTATTTGGCTGTCAGGCCGGTGGGTTTCGTGCAGGTCGGTATCGCCTTCATTACCCAAAACTTCACACAATCCGTGGTGAACGACTCGTAGTTCTCCGTCTCGCCAAGTTCTGCGTACATATAGTAGCGGGTTCCGGCGCTCAGCGTGTCCGGCTGAATGTTCTTCCACTCTGTGCCGCCGCTGTTGGAATTGGTGGTGTTATAGTAGTAGGTCACTTGAGCCTTCGCGTCACCCGTCCGGTCTGTCAGGCTTGGCGTGCTGGGCGTCTCGCCGTAAATGTAGAATTTCATGCTGACCTTGCCGTACTGTTGGGCCTTGTCGACCTTGACCGTTGCGATGCCGGTCGCTTCCGTATAGGCATTTCCATCCTTCGGGGTGAACTTCCATCCGATATCATGGCCAAGCGTACTCGCATCCAGAATCGTATCGTCCGGCAGCTGCCACGCGAACGTCCCTTCAACCGCTGCGTCGGTGGCGGGATCCTTCATCGTGCCCGAAATCCGGCTCTCGCTCAACGTCTGACCGTAGGTGATTTTGCTTGCGGTGATGCTGCCATCCGCCACGGGCGTGATCCGGTCTACCGCGTTGAGGACAAGCGTCAGTCTAAAGTCCTTGTAGTTGGTGGTGGTGACCGTCACCGTGGCGGTGCCGATCTGGCCGGTCGCTGTTCCATCTTTCGCATAGAGACCTACCAAAGTCAGCTTGCTCCCCTCAAATTCCGCTATCTCCGGGTCGATATAATATCCATGAGCGGTGAAGTGGATAGCAGTCTGCCGATTCCCCAAATCGTAGCGCACGGTGCCGTAATCTCCATGGGGCGCGGCGGGCAGCAGCTGCTGGAAGTCATAGGTGTACGTCCGCTGCGTGCCGTTGATCACATTCAGTGTGCCATGTTGGATATTCGTGGGTGCGGCAGCTTGATCGATGGGGAAGTCCCGGCTTATCGACGTGATGATGTAGTTGCCGCCTTCAACATCCTTGATGGCCACCCGGCCGGTACCGGCGTTGGTGTTGTTGGAATACTCTGCCGTGTATTCTCCCTCCGGAATGACCGCATCTCCGTCCTTGAGGGCCACGGCCGGCTCCAGCGCATCGCCGGTGTAGGTGCAGGACGCGACTTTCATCGTGGGCGTCACGGTTTTTGGCGTGATCTTCCACTCGACCGTGGCCGTGCCGGTGTAGTTGCCGGTACCTTCGATGGTCAGGGTGATGCTGTCGCTGACATCGGTGGCCGAGCCGCCGCTTTTGATAATGTAGGTGATTCTTGTTTCATCCCAGTCCTCCAGCGTCATGCCGGTGATCTTCGGCGATTGCTCCGCCGCGTTGTACTCGAGGCTGGTAGCTTCCAGCGTGATGGCTGCGCCCTCGATGGACTTGGGGGCGACGGGGACTTTCACGCTGTCGGTTACGGCTGCGTAAATGCCGCCGTAGGATTCGTCCGGGGTGAATGTCCAATCGAAGTACACATCGCCGGTGTTAATGGGTAAGTCGTATTTATTCTTCCACGCGAAGGTGCCCTTGACCTCTTCTCCTGTGGTGGGGTCTTTCATCGTGCCCTTGACTGTGAGCGTGCTGTTTTCCAATGTCTGGCGGTAGGTGATGCCCGTCGCGCTGATTTTGAAGTCATCTGACGTTACAGGCGTGATCTTCTCGCCAATAACGACCTTGATGGTCAGCTCAAACTGCTGATAGTTCGCGGTTACAACCGGGGCGGTTATCGTGCCGATCTGCTTGTTCACATCTGCGGAGTGCGCGGCCACGATGGGCAGAGTCAAAATGCCCTCGTTTGACACGAACATACCGTTGTTACTGTCGAGGTAGGTGCTATCCGTAAAATGGTAATCACACCCTTGATACTTGATTTTGCCGTACTCGCAGCCCGAAGTCAGCTCCGGCAGGAGCGTGGCCAGATCGAGCGTATAGGTCTTTGCCACGTCGTTGTAAACAAACAGCGTGATCTCAGCCGGGGTCACAGTGGCCTGATCGATCTTGAAAGACTTATCATCCAGCTCCGCGCCGTTCAGCGTAAAGGCCTTTTCCGTCGTGCCGTCTTCAAAGGTATAGTTTGTATCTGTCAGCTTGACGGTGAAGGAGATGTTCTTTTCTGTTTCGCTTGCGTTGGCGGAATCATACTTGGCGTCGGTCAGCTCGAAACCGTTGCCCTCCGACAGAGGAAGCGGCAGTCCGGCCTGATAGCCTGCGGAGCCTGCTGCGCTTACAAGCGAAATCTTGTCGTCGGGCAGATCGGTCGTGCCGTCGTAAGCCTTGATCACGTCTCCGACCTCGACCTTCGCCTTGTGCGGAACGATTCTCCATTCGGCGGTTTTCGAGCCGGTGTAGTCGCTGCCTTCGACTGCCTTGATGGTCAGCGTCTGGGTGCTTACGCCAGCAGAGGAAGCAGTGCCGCTGGCGGTGTAATCAACGCCCAATTGCAGCGTCTTGCCGTTGTACGTTACGGTGAAGCCCGGCGCGGTAGTGGTGGCGCGATAAGGCTCATAGGTGCTTTCGTTGCTGCTGCGGAAGGTGATCTCGGCATTGCTTAAGTTCGGCTTGGTGACGGTCAGCTTTTTGTGACTGCTCTGCACCGTATAGCCGTCCTTGGCGGCGGTGAAATAGATGGTGTATTCTCCAATCGTATCGAAGGAGTAATCTTTTGTATACTTCCCACCGGCATAGCTCGGCTCCGTCAAGGTGATGGGCGTTGTCTCGCCCTCCTTCAGGATGGAGAACGTCACCGTCGCGCCCTTCGTATTGCAGCTGGCGCAGAGCTGGACGGTCGTGCCGCGCTCCACCTTCGGCGAGCTGCCGGTCAGGTTCTTACCATCGACCTTCAGATTCAGGGTCTTGGAGGTGATGGGCAGGCTATTGACGATAAACTCCTTGCCGCAGTTTTCACAGGTACACGCCCGGCTACGGCTTTCCGCCGCCTCCTGCCTGTAGAATTTTGCCCGGCAGTTGGGGCCGCAGAACAGGGTATTTGTCCGCTTGGATTCAAATTCCTGCCCGCAGCACTTGCAGGTCAGCATGAAAGGCTGACCGACAGCGTGTTCACCAGCCTTGATTTTCTG
>OKSA01002252.1_pt1 | contig 16010 bp, 12 predicted proteins | sample 1601181 | NCBI WGS metagenome assembly OKSA01 (sample SAMEA3541538, study PRJEB24748) | human gut metagenome | biome: human gut; feature: human-associated habitat; material: faeces | place: China | collected 2012
TGTTTTTCACGGTCACAGACGGTTTTTGCACCTTGCCGTTATAGGTGTAAGCGGTCTTATTCAGCTTGATATTGGACACCTTGGCGATCACCGTCTTGCCGGTGATCGCGCCGCAAACGCTACATTTTTTGTAGATCTGACCGTCCTTCTTGGTAGTGGCTTTTGACGTTACAATCGTTTTTACAGAATGATTACATCCTACTGATAAAACACCATTCTCAAAACTTACTGGCACACAAGCAGTATTCGACCACTCCGAATAGTAGTAATTATTGTCATAAATTTGACGCTCGTATCTGATTCTGAAATACAGATTTCCTAGAAAATGATTATTTAAATTCCACTCATTACTAACCGTATAAGAATTGGAGGCATTCACATTAGTACGTACTGTTTGCGTGAAATTTTCCGGAAAGTCAGGATTCTTCGAATAATTGATCACGATATAATCTGCTTTGTAAAACGCATCGCAAGAAATTTTCAATCCATTGTACTCAGTTCCCCTGATAGAATATATTCTGCTCTCTTTCGATTCGCCATAAACCACCGCGTCTTTACAATGCAAGGTGGCATAATCAATAACGCAATTGCCTTCCACATATCCATATTTTGAAGTACAGATACTACTCCACTCCGCTACAGTTCCCGAAAAATACACATCTGATAGATTGTTGCAACCAAAAAGCAATAATTGCGGGATTGACAACAAGCCATAACTATAATGTAAACTTCGTAAATTGCTGCAACCTGACAATGCTTCATCTCCCAGTTCAACAACCGTGTCAGGCATATACAATTTCTCTAACGATGTACAGTTTTTAAACACATCGCTCTCAATACTCTCCAATCCAGTGTTCAATTTCACTTCAACCAAATTCTTGCACGCACAAAAAGCGCCGGTCTCAATCGTCTTCAAGGACATTGGAAAAACGACCCTGCTGAGATTTATACAGTCTTCAAATGCCAAATTACCAATGCTCTCTAATGTGTTAGAAAGGTTAATTTCGCGCAAATTCGTGCAACCAGAAAAAGCAAATCCGTGTATTTCTTTAACACTATCAGGAATAGTAATACTTGTTAAACTAGAACATCCGCCAAAAGCATTCCAAGGAATATACTCCAGACCAAGCGGCAATATAATATTTTTCAAACTAGAACAGTCAGAAAAACATCCAACACCCATCGAAGTCACGCTGTGCGGAATATTCACTTCTTCCAATCTGCTGCATCCATCAAATCCGGAAATATATTTTATACCACTCTCAATGTTTACGATTTTTATAAAAGCAGCATACTTTTGCCAATCCTCACTATCCCCTGTGTGTCCATCTCCGCGATCAAAAATATTCAAGACCCCACTATTCGCATTCAAAGTCCATGATTTAACGGTCATTCCGTTATATTTTGTCGTACCAGAATAATCAGGAATATTCTCTGCTAATGCTACCATCGATGTTTGCAGAAGACATGCAATACTTAATATAACTGTCAAAATACAGGAATATATTTTTTTCACAATACTCTCCCTCTTTTTGTTTATTAACATAGATGATTCACTACATACGCTTTAGCAATTATGTTTTTTTCGCTTTTATTTCTATTTCTTGGTGGTCACGCTTTTGGCCTTACTCCACCCGGAGTAGAGTTTTACATTTTTGCCGTTCACCTTGACGGTTTTATAGGTGCGTACCCGCACATAATACTTCTTCTTGGCAGACAGCTTACCGACAGTCTTAGAAGTGGTCTTATTCTTGCTGATCGTCACCGTCTTGGCTTTCTTAAACTTACTGCTGGTGCTGTACTGCACCTGGTAGCCGGTAGTTTGCGTCGCCTGCTTTTTCCAAGTGACCTTAAAGCCTTTTTTGGCAGCTTTCACCTTAGACACGCTAGTGCCCTTGGGGTTAATGTTATAGGTCATGGACTTACTGCCGCTGTAATTGCCCTTGAGGGTCACTTTTACGGTGTATTTGCCCACATTCTTCATACCCTTGGGATAGCTGATTTTGTAATCCGTACCGTTCTTCAGGGCCTTGCCCTTGCTGTTTTTTACAGTCACAGACGGTTTTTGCACCTTGCCGTTGTAGGTGTAAGCGGTTTTGCTCAGCTTGATATTAGATGCTTTAGGGATCACCGTCTTGCCGGTGACTGCGCCGCAAACGGTGCACTTTTTGTAGGTTTGGCCGTCCTTAGCGGTGGTGGCTTTGGTCAGTTGAGATTTGTTCTGGTGTCCCTTCGGCTTTATATTCGCCACGGTGTAGCTATCGCCGCATTGGGTACAGGTATATTTTGTCTTGCCATAGGCGGTGCAAGTGGGCTGCGCAATCACCTTACCGGAGTAAACATGAGCCAGCGCTTTAAAATCCCACAACACATTATAATCCGGCACGCCGGCGGCCATATCACCCTCGGCATACTGCCAAATATCCGCATACACGCCGGTTTTGCCAATCTGCACCGGGGCGGAAAAATCAGTGGTTTTTGGCTGCCAGTTGGCGTACCACAGCTTATAGCCCTTACTATGCAGAGTCTGCACATTCAAATAATTGGCAAACCAATTCAGGTTGGCGTAAACCATCGGGGTGTAGCCCGCTGCGCGAATGGCGTCGCAAAAAGTAATGGCGTGTTGAATAATGGTCTTTTTGTTGCTGTTGTCCAGGATCAGCTGATCCTCCAGGTCATAAGCCACCGGCAGCACAAAATACTTGTACTTGCCCTTCATCTGAGCCAACACGCTCTTAACATAATTGGCCTCAATCGTGGCCTCCTTGGTATTGAACGCATAGCTGTAATGGTACACGCCAAAGGGCACGCCTGCTGCCTCTGCCGCGTTCACATTATCCCAAAACTGCGGATCCAGGTGGTCGTTGCCGTAGCTCATACGGATCATAGTAAAGGTCTTGCCCGCCTTCTTCCATGCGGTGTAATCCACACCTTTTCCGTTATGCTGAGACACATCGGTGCCAAACGCCGGCGCCGTAGTGGCTGCCCATACCGGTAACACGGTAGCGCACATCAGCACCAGGCACAACAGAGCGCAAAACAGAGATTTACATTTTTGTTTCATATCACACCTCGTTTGGGTTGTTTATTCGGCCTCACTATAACATAAAGAGAAAACAAAGTCAAATTACCGCACTTTGGTACTTTTTACCGGGGACCAGGCGCCGTACAGCTTGCCGCCCTTTTGCTTTTTATACACCCGAATACGCACATAATACTTTTTCTTGCTTTTGAGTTTCGTCAGGGTCTTGGCGGTGGTGCCCGCCTTGGTTATCGTTACCGACTTGGTGGTGGATTTGGTAAACTTGGACGAAGTGGAATAGCTGATCTGGTAACCGCTAATGCCACTGCCCTTCTTCCACTTTACGGTCAGCCGGCCTTTTTTGCTGCTTTTCAGCGATGCGATCGCCGGTTTCCGCTGTGCCAGCTTTTCCGTCTTTTTGGCGCCGCAAGCGGTGCACTTATATTTCTTATATCCGGTGGCAAAGTAGGTGGCCGCCTTTTTGGCAGTGCACTTATAGGCGTGCACATGGATCTTAAATTGCCGCTTGCTGTTAAAGTTGCCCTTGCCCTGCACCGTTACCGTGCGGGTGGTGCCTCTGGTGGCAATGGACACGGTGTAATCCTTGTTCTGCCGCAAGGTCTTGCCCTTATAGGTCGCCTTGATCGTGGCGCCCTTCGCGGTAGGGGTACACCGAACAGACACGTCACTGTCGTTCAGGGATTTTTGATTGATCTTAAAGTGCAGCACAGCCGTACCGGTATAATCGCCCTTGCCCTGCACCGTCACATTGGCGGTACCTGCATTGGTATTGGCACTGTAACGGACCACCGTATAGTCCCGACCGGACTTTAAGCCGCTTTGACTGTCAAACCAAGCGGTACCGGGGCGCTGGGCACTGCCGTTATAGGTCACCGGCGCGCAAACATCCGACCCGCCGTACCCGGCAATAGACGCCGCGGCGATGGTATAAGTATAGGTCGCGCTGCCGGTCAGGTACTTGGATCCTTCCAGTGCCGTCACGGTATAGGTACCACTGCCGGCATGCACCGTGGAGCCGCTGTATGTGAGGGTGTAGTCCTCGCCCTCTTTGAACACCTTTTTGTAAGGCTTGCCGTCTGTGGTGGTGCCGACAAAGGTCATGGCAGACATCACATCTGCAATGCTCTTGCCGGAGTACGGCGCCTGCACATCGCCAAAGCCTGCCCGGTTCATGGGCAGCTTGGCAATTTCAAACCGCAGCCGGTTGGTACCGTTCCCCTCCAGCTTGCCGGTATAACGGTCGCTGATAGAAAAATCCAACACGATGGTGTACTTGCCGGGCTCGGACAGGGTATCCACCTGTGTGCCGTTCTCATCGAGGAACAATACGGTGTAGTCCTTATCCCGCACCGCAGTATGGCCGTAGCCATCCACCACATGCACATCCACCTGAATAGGGCAAACATTATAAGTAATGGCACCGTTTTTATCCAGATTGTGCAGTTCGATCTGGTTCTTTTCCTTGGTTACATCAATCTTGTTGAGGTAAAAGGAGCAAGAAAGCTGTGCAGTACCGTCCGTGGCAATAATGGTGTGTTGTCCCGGCGCGTAACGATCGTCGCCGGTCTCATACACGGTGGTGTACTCCCGACCAAACACATAGCCCGGAATCAGCAGAGAGAATTCGCCTTCCTCGCCCACATAATCCAGCCCGGTGCCGTCCGGCAGAGGGGTCACCTTGGCTTGCCCATTCTCGTCCGTCAGCACCGTACCATTGCCGTCCGTCTGCGCCTTAAAATAGGCACAGCTGCCGTCCGCCGCCCTTTGAATCAGAATAGAATCCCGTATTTGGCCTTCGGCACCGCGACGCATCAGCACCATATAGCCCTGTCCGTCAAAATCGGACAGATCCTCGCCGGTAGAGGAAAAGCGGTAGTCCGTCGCAGACAGTAGCGGGTACGATTTGGTATCGTCCAACTGCTGATGGTCGTTTTCCAAAGTGAAGTATGCATTTTTCGACCCACAAAGGAAATAGTAATAATTAATAAAACCCGGGAACCGCAGGTTGTTGGAGGCGGCAAAGGTGGCGTCCACCTGATACCATTGGTAGCCGCTGCCGGTGCCGTCATCCAAATACACAAAGTTCCAGGCGTGCATATCCTTTTGTAGTTCCCCGGTGATCTCATTGCGTACCATTTTGCTGCCCATCACCGTGTTGCAGGCAATGCCGTTCAAACGGCACAGATAGTAAAACAGCGCCGCGTAGCCCTCGCACACGGCCTTGCCCTGGCCGGCGGTGCCGATCACCGTCAGGCTGTTTTTTTGCCGCACGGACCAATCGTAGCCGGTGCTGTCCAAATCCGCAGCCCCCTGCCCTGTAAGGCCAAAGAACGCTGCGTAGGCGGTGTGGGCGTACCAGTCGGTTTTGCCCTCGTTCATAAAGCCCTCATAGGCAGCGGTGTTGTACACCGTATTCTCCGCCAAAAAGTCATAAATGGTCTTGACGATCAGGTACTGGCGGCGGTTTGTATCCTTCTCCGCCGCGATGGTGGGATTGTCGGTAACAAACAGTTGGTTCCACTTTTTCGCCGCTTGGCGCAGGATCTCCATTTGCTGCACCGTGTCGCAATATTTGAAGGTGCAGTGCACCTCATAAAAGGCCACCGGGCCGTTCCAGTCGTCATAGCCCTCCACATTGAGCCAAGAGATTTTCAAATCATCTTGCCGGAAGTCCTGGATCTGGGCGTCCAAAAAATCGCCGCCCTCAATGGTGCCCACTTTCTCTGCCAGAGCGTTGCTTCGCAGCCGCTCATACAGCGCCGTCTGAAGATTGTCGGTGGTGGGGTCGTAATCGCTTTTTTTCACCGCAATATACAGGGTAAAAGCAGTCTCTCGCCGGAGCATACGGTGCAGCGCGTCCGTCAGCGCCGCATCTATATCCTGCTGGAAACAGTGCCAGGTCTTGACCTTAGTGGTATCGTCCCCCACCGCCGCCCAAGCGGTACCGTCCGGAGCCAGATACGGAGCCAGGCCGGTACAGTCCTCTGCGCTCTGCCCCTCGGTATGGACTGTATGGGTCGTACAGACGGTAGCACTTGCCAGTCCATCGGCAGCCGCAGCCGTAACCGGCATAGAGGTACACACCAGCACCAGCGCCAGCAAAAGAGATAGCAAACGCATTCTTTTCATACCCACACCTCCTGATAAAACAAAAGCCTATATTCCAATTTGATTATACCCGATCGTGGCAAAAAAGGCAAGAGAAAGCCGAGGGCCTGCAAAATACAAGTCCTCGGCTGTTTTTTCAGTGTTTATTTCGTCTGCAAAACCGCTTTGGTAATAAAGGCGTCTATATCCCGGTACACCTCCGGGCTGTTGGTCTCTCGCAGAATCTCGTGCCGGGCACCGGGATACAAAAGAACCTGCACCCGGGTGTGGCCGGTGGCCTTCAGCCGGTCGCTGACCGCCCGAATACCGGCGCCGTAATTGCTCACCGGATCCTCCTGGCCGGACACAAAGAGAATAGGCAGATCCTTTGGTACACGGGCGTACCAGTCCTTACTGCCGCACTCCAACATCAGCCGTCCCAGATCGCCGTAGGCGGCCACAGTAAAGGTAAAACCGCAGGCGTCGTCTGCAACATAATCATCCACCGACGCGGTATCTCGGCTGAGCCAGTCCACAGAAGTGCGACCCTCAAAATGATCGTTATAGCCCTTAAAGCCGGTATTCTCCAGCCACTTGGAGCGGTAGCGCTTACCCTTAACGGCGCCCAGTACATTGGTCACCGCCACGCTGATATTTGCCAGCGGATTCGGCCCGCCGGTACCCACATAAATAGCCGCCGCATAGTCCAGATCCGGGTAGCGGGCGGTAAAGCACCGCATAATAAAGCTGCCCATCGAATGGCCGGCAATCACCAGCTTCTTGTCCGGATATTCGCCCCGGGCAATGTCATACAGCCGCCGCACATCTTGCAGCAGAGCATTGTACCCGTCCTTATCGCCAAAGAACCCCCTGTCCTCCGGCGTTTCGCAGGACTGACCGTGGCCCAGCATATCGTGCATAAAGACCGCATAACCCATATCCGCAAAGGCCTGCAAAAAGTCGCCGTAGCGGCCGCAATGCTCAGCCATACCGTGGTGGAGCAGCAGCACGGCCTTCACATTGCCGTCCTCCGGATACCACTGCCAGGCATGGATGGTGGCCAGCGCGCTGGCGCTGGGATAAGTGTACGCTTTCGTTTTCATAGAAAAATCCCCCTTAACGCAGGCAATGCCTGCTGATTCTATGTAAAATTATTATCGCTACATATTCAGTTTTAGCTGTCGTTACTCTGCCTTTTCGTCCTCCAGCACCGAGGTGCAGTGGGGACAGCGGGTGGCAGCAATGTCGATCTCGCTTTTGCAGTAAGGGCAGACCTTGGTGGTGGTTGCCGCCTGGGCCTCTTTCTCATGGGTGGCGTGCTTCACTGCGTCTGACAACTTATTCAGCCCCTTGACCATACAAAAGATGATCAGCGCCATAATCAGGAAATTCACCACAGCGGACAAAAACGCGCCGTAGTCCAAATAATTATCTCCCAGCAGATGAATCTTGCCCTGGATCTCCGCGCCGCCGATACAATTGAGCAGCGGTTTGATGATCGAGTCCGTCAAAGCGGTAACCACGCCGGTAAAAGCGGAACCGATGATCACGCCGACGGCCAGGTCCATCACATTGCCGCGGGAAATGAATGCCTTAAACTCCTGGAAAAATTTCTTCATTTATACATTCCCTCGTCTTTACACTTTTCGGCGCACAGCGTCTAACTGTATTCTATCACACAATGCCGGTAAAATCAAATGCCGGAATAAAATCTTTACCTACTGCGCTGCGCTGCTGCAAAAACACATGATCCATACCCAGCGCCAGGGCATGATCCACCACCTTGTCGTACTCCCGGCGGGTGATGGCGCGCGTCAGCTCCGGGTAGCGCTCCAGCCCCGGCATAGGGGTGTACTGGGCCATCAGGGACACATAGGTGCCCGGCAAATGGCTGTGCAGCCAGTTCAGCACCTCAATGGCCGAATTGGTATTGCCCGGCAAAATCAAATGGCGCACGATCATACCGGACAGCATTTTATCCCCGTCCCACCGGTCCTGCACCTGGCGGCGCATTTCCAGCAGCGCCGGGCCCACCCGCTCCACATAGTCCGGCGCAGCGCTGTAAGCCGCCGCCTTAGCCGGTCGGGTGTACTTAAAATCCGGCAAATAAATATCTATCAGTCCCTCCAGCTGCCGCAGGGTCTCTAATCGCTCATAGCCGCCGGTGTTGTACACCACCGGCACCGGGGGCTTCCATCGGCGCAGCAGCCGCGCCAAGGCCGGTGCGTACTGGGTGGGGCTGACCAAATTGATATTCTGCGCCCCGGCGTCAATCAGCCGCTGCATACCGGCGATCAGCTGGTCCTCGGTTATGTCCACGCCCTTGCAGCCCCGGCTGATCTCCATATTCTGGCAAAACACACACTTCAGCGGACAGCCGGAAAAGAAGATCGCTCCGCTGCCGGATTTGCCGCTGATACACGGCTCCTCCCAGGCGTGCAGCGCCATACGCGCCACCCGAAAGGCAGCGCCCACACCACAGGCACCCACGGCCGTGGTACGGTCAACACCGCACCGGCGGGGGCAGGCATTACACCCACTCACAGCAGTGCCTTATAGAGATCGCCTTTTTTGTACGGGGTTACCGCGGCAATCTCCTTGGCGGCAGCGTTAACGGAAGCGCCTTTCTCCACCAGCGCACGGGCCTGTTCCACCGCCTGGTCAAAGGTGATGGCGTCCGTTGGCTCGGCCTTTTTGCCGGCCACGATCAGCACAATCTCCCCTTTGATCTTATTTTCCGTATAGTCTTTCTCCGCCTGTGCCAAAGTGGTACGTACCACCTGCTCATGCACCTTGGTCAGTTCCCGCACAATGGCAATCTCCCGGTCACCCAGCACCCGGTGCAGATCCCCAATGGTGTTGATAAACTTATGCGGCGCCTCATAAAAAATCATAGTGCGCTTCTCGTCCTTGAGCTCCTCCAGGTGGTCCCGGCGGGATTTTTTATTGACGGACAAAAAGCCCTCAAAGGTAAAGCGCCCGCTCTCCATACCGGACACCGCCAGCGCTGTGGCAAAAGCCACCGGCCCGGGCACGGACACCACCGGGATTCCCTGCAAGTGGCACAGGTGCACCAGATCCTGCCCCGGGTCCGAAATGGCAGGCATACCCGCGTCCGTTACGATGGCGCAGTCCTCCCCCGCCGCAATGCGGGCAGTGATGATCTCGCCCCGCTCTCGACGGTTGTGCTCATAATAGCTGACCATCTCTTTTTTGATACCAAAATGATTCAGCAGCTTTAAGGTCACCCGGGTGTCCTCTGCTGCAATAAAATCCACAGTCCCCAGGGTGTCAACCGCCCGGGGCGACCAGTCGCTTAAATTCCCGATGGGCGTGCCCACCACATATAAAGTACCGCTCACTTTGCGCCTCCTTCAAAATATGCGCCGTATATTCTTCCCATTTCCGCCCGGCCCGCCGGACTTTCCAAAATCAGCGTAGGCTCTGCCGTTAAGTACGGCTTGGCGCCCTTGCGCCCCTCCATCAGCACCGCCCCGCCGCTTTTTGGAGCAGGGTCTCTCCGTCGGCCTGGCCTCCGACGTGGCCGGGGGCAGCAGCTTGAATCTCTTCCGGGCCATGGCCCACGCCGTCCAGGCCAGCAAGCTCCGCTGGCGGCTCCTGGACCAGGAGACCCCGCCCCTCACCTTCCCCCAGGCCTTCTGGCTGGCCACCCTGGGCGGCGGCCGCTTCTTCGGCCCTGTGGGAACCTTCGCCAAAGGCTACGCCTTCGACGCCCTGGTCCTGGACGACCGCCTCTTCCCCACTGTCCTGCCCCTGCCCATAGAGCAGCGGGTAGAACGCCTGGCCTACCTGGCAGAGGAGCGATGCCTCACCGCCAAATTTGTATCCGGACGTAGAATCCTATAATCACAAACGTATCTAGTCAAATCGAGTAGGAGGCTACCCATTAATTGAGTAGCCGACCTCTCACACCACCGTACGTACCGTTCGGTATACGGCGGTTCAATCGCATGAGTGCTCGCTCGTACAGTTCGAGGATACTCTTGTATCCTCGCTGTGCGAGCTTTTCCGTTGAGATTGCCCTTTGTACATGGCCATTCTTCGCCATGTGCCAATAGGCTTTCCGACAATTGCTCACCGCCCATGCCTACCACTCTGGAATTCCAAGCTGAATCAGGCTCTTTGCCCCCTTCCTTGGTTTCTTCCATTGTTTCCAGATGCGATTTCTGTTCGTCAGGCCAGAGGTTTGCCCTTTGGGAGACCTTTCAACTCCCAAAATCCGGCTTTCTTCAGATTCTGCCTCACGGCAGACACCCTTGCCTTCGGCTAACCCTTCCCACTGCCGGGCGGATTCGGGTCTTTCACCCTATAGAACGTGCGCTCACCGGGCACACTCCTTCCAGCCAGGAAACAGCTCCGTCTGTTTCCTGGCTGTTTTTTGTAGATTCCCCATTGTTTGCCGTATCTACTGGCGGGCGCACACTGTGCGCCCCTACGCCGCAGATGCCTGGAACGTCAGATTTAGCGCCCTGATTGTAAACCAACTCAAAAATTATAGTTGACAATTGAGGCGATTTGTGGCATACTGGTTCCACAATGCAACGAGGAGGGATTCATTATGGAACAAACAACACATGCCCCTGGTAAGCGCGGGCTTTCTTTGCGGGATATGGTTCTGTGCAGCCTGTTTGCGGCCCTCATGGCGGTGTGCGCCTGGCTGACCATTCCAGGGGAGGTGCCGTTTACCCTGCAAACCTTTGGTGTATTTGCCGCCCTGGTGCTCCTGGGGGGAAAACGGGGCACCATTGCCATCGCTCTGTACCTAGTACTGGGCGCTGTGGGTCTGCCGGTGTTTTCTGGGTTCCGCGGCGGCTTTGGCGTCCTGTTCGGCACCACCGGCGGGTACATCTTTGGATTTTTACTGTCCGGACTCCTGTATTGGGTCATGACGGCACTCCTGGGAAACCGGCCCTGGGTCCAGCTGCTGGCCCTGGTCCTGGGTATGGTCCTGTGCTACGCCGCCGGAACCGGCTGGTTTCTGTTGGTGTACCTACAAAAAACCGGCCCCATTTCCCTGGGCGTGGTGCTGGCCAAATGCGTCATCCCCTTCCTTCTGCCGGATGCCGCAAAACTGGTCCTGGCGTGGCTCCTCACCCACCGCTTGGCCCGGCTGGTTCCTTGAGACGTGGCCTCCTTTATCCTACGAGAAACGCACAAATCCTGGGGACGCACGACAGAGCGTATCCCCAGGATTTCTTTTAACGCGCTTCCCTGATCGAACCATTTTCTATACGTAAAATACAGTCTGCTTTTTTATAAGTATCCGGTTGCGCATGGTGGGTTACAAACAATACCATGACATTCGGCAGATCGAAAACGATGCGTTCGATTTCCTGCGCAGTTGCAGCATCCAAGTTGGAAGTGCTCTCGTCCATCAGCAGCACAGGACTTTTACGAATCAACGCGCGGGCGATCGCCAAACGTTGCCGCTCTCCACCAGACATTTCACTGGCGTTTTCTCCAAGCTGTGTGTGAATTCCCGCTGCCGCTTCCTGGACCCATTCATGAAGACCTGCAAGGTCCAGCGCTTCTAAGACCATCTCATCGGAGTAGTTCCCAAATAACCGCACATTGTCCGCCACGGTCCCGTCTAATAATACGGCTGTCTGGGGAATGCAAGCAATCAGCCGCGCACGGTCGTTAGGGCAAATCTCCCGGGCATTTACATCATCCAGAAAAACAGATCCTGTATAGCTTTGGTATAGCTGGGCTAAAACCGCAAGAAATGTGGATTTCCCGGAGCCGCTATCCCCGGTAATTAAGTATTTTTTCCCGGCTTGGAAGGAATAATTTACTTGGTTCAGTACCGGCTTGCTGTTGTAAGAAAAGCTGACGTTACGGAAGCGGATGCCACATTTCATGTCTGCCTTATGAACGGTACCCTGGGAAATCACCGGCTGTTGCAGCAATTTCACCAGATCTTCGGAAACCTTTTGGGCAGATTTTAATTCAGCGATCTCTTCACTGATCGTAGTCAATGGGGAAGCAATGTAGGTCATCAGCTGCGTTGCTGCAACGATGGCAGAGATACGAATATGGCCTTTAAGCGCTAAAACCGCCCCCAATAGGTAAATACCCAAAAACATTCCATTTCCCACCGCAAAGGATAATTCGTAGGAAAGCGCGGTGGCACTTCTGGACTTGACGCGGGCGACCTCTTTTGCTTTGCTATATTGACTTTGCCGCTGATTGATTTCTGCTTCTAAGTGAAATAGCCTGCAGATGGAAAAGGCAGCTAGGTTCTCTTTCAAGATAACCATATAGTTTTTTTGTGCATCCGCATAGGCCTTTCCTGTCGTGGAGATCCGTTTGGTAAAGAAAAGGGGTACAATTAACTGAGATACTGCCATAAATATGGCAAACACGCCGAGTATGGGACTCAAGTAAAGCATGGCGACAACAGCGATTGTAAATTCCAAAATCTCTGTATAAAGGCCCAAGATGGTGTTGAAAAATGAATCTCTGATTATTTCAACATCATTGGTTAGCTTAGAGATATAATCGGCAGTGTGTAATGCAGAGAAAGCTTCAGCGGAACGTGCAAAAATTTGCTTGTGTAGGGCGGTTTGCAATTCTGAAACACTGTCTCGCAAAATGCCAAACCGAAGTTTTTTGCGAAAGTAACCAGTGAAAAAGCTAAGCAGAATATAGCAAATGAAAATCAGGGTGTATTTTCCTGCCTGGCGCAGGTCGCCAGCCATTGCAAATTCAATTGCAATGGCCATGATGTATGCGAGGCCTACGTCTACTGCTGCATTCACAGGCGCGATGATCATATAAAGAGCAAGCCGCCTAGGAGTCGTCGCAAGATACCGGAAAAGGTATTTCATCTCAGCACCTTCTAGTTTATGTAGCTACGCATGATATCCGATATTACAACATATATGATATCAGAGGCACGGCGATTTGTCAATACTGATTTTACATTTTTTGGAGGTTGAATTCCGAGGCAGCCTGTGCGATTATTTAGTGAATGCAAGTAATAAACCATTTCCATGCAGAAAGTATGTTGCAGGACAGATGTCTCCTTACACTTTTACAGATTCAAGCCGTCTTGCCGGATGAGCAGAATTTGCCCGGTTTCCCGCAGGTTTTTCCCTATACATCCCGGAAAAGCTGTGCGAGCTTTTCCGTTGAGATTGCCCTTTGTACATGGCCGTTCTTCGCCATGTGCCAATAGGCTTTCCGACAATTGCTCACCGCCCATGCCTACCACTCTGGAATTCCAAGCTGAATCAGGCTCTTTGCCCCCTTCCTTGGTTTCTTCCATTGTTTCCAGATGCGATTTCTGTTCGTCAGGCCAGAGGTTTGCCCTTTGGGAGACCTTTCAACTCCCAAAATCCGGCTTTCTTCAGATTCTGCCTCACGGCAGACACCCTTGCCTTCGGCTAACCCTTCCCACTGCCGGGCGGATTCGGGTCTTTCACCCTATAGAACGTGCGCTCACCGGGCACACTCCTTCCAGCCAGGAAACAGCTCCGTCTGTTTCCTGGCTGTTTTTTGTAGATTCCCCATTGTTTGCCGTATCTACTGGCGGGCGCACACTGTGCGCCCCTACGCCGCAGATGCCTGGAACGTCAGATTTAGCGCCCTGATTGTAAACCAACTCAAAAATTATAGTTGACAATTGAGGCGATTTGTGGCATACTGGTTCCACAATGCAACGAGGAGGGATTCATTATGGAACAAACAACACATGCCCCTGGTAAGCGCGGGCTTTCTTTGCGGGATATGGTTCTGTGCAGCCTGTTTGCGGCCCTCATGGCGGTGTGCGCCTGGCTGACCATTCCAGGGGAGGTGCCGTTTACCCTGCAAACCTTTGGTGTATTTGCCGCCCTGGTGCTCCTGGGGGGAAAACGGGGCACCATTGCCATCGCTCTGTACCTAGTACTGGGCGCTGTGGGTCTGCCGGTGTTTTCTGGGTTCCGCGGCGGCTTTGGCGTCCTGTTCGGCACCACCGGCGGGTACATCTTTGGATTTTTACTGTCCGGACTCCTGTATTGGGTCATGACGGCACTCCTGGGAAACCGGCCCTGGGTCCAGCTGCTGGCCCTGGTCCTGGGTATGGTCCTGTGCTACGCCGCCGGAACCGGCTGGTTTCTGTTGGTGTACCTACAAAAAACCGGCCCCATTTCCCTGGGCGTGGTGCTGGCCAAATGCGTCATCCCCTTCCTTCTGCCGGATGCCGCAAAACTGGTCCTGGCGTGGCTCCTCACCCACCGCTTGGCCCGTTTTGTCCCCTGAGCAAGATTTGCCCGGTTTCCCGCAGGTTTTTCCCTATACATCCCGGAAAAAAGGTGCTAAGATGGCAACATCTTTAGCACCTTTTGCTTACAAGGAGGCCCCCTATGGAGTTTTGGAAAATGAACGGCGCAGGCAACGACTTTATCATTCTCGACAACCGGGCCCTTGGCGCTTCCCCGGCCCGACTGGGGCGCATTGCCCAGGCGCTGTGCCGGCGGCGCTTCTCCATTGGGGCTGACGGCCTCATGGCGGTGGAAGAAGGAACCCAGGGGGGCGACTTCAAGATGCGGTTTTTCAACTCTGACGGCTCCCTGGGAGAGATGTGCGGCAACGGCGCCCGGTGCATCTGCCGGTATGGCTATGAGCGGGGGTTGGCCGGTCCGATCCAGCGGGTGGAGACCACCGCAGGTCTCATCGTCGGGACCCGGCTGGGGCCGGATTCCTACCGGGTGCAGCTCAATCTGCCCTCGGTTTTGGAGTCCCAGCGCGTCACTTCCCTGGGCCCGGCCGGCTACGTGGAGCTGGGCCAACCGGGGGTTCCCCACGCCATCCTTCGGGTCCCCGGCCTGGAGGAACGGTCCCTGGAGGAGCTGCGGTCCATGGGCCAGACGCTTCGCCACGACCATGCCTTCCCCAAAGGGGCCAACGCCAATCTGTATGATGTCCTTTCCCAGGACCATCTGGTGATCCGGACCTTTGAACGGGGGGTCGAGGATTTCACCTATGCCTGCGGCACCGGAACCGGCTCCCTGGTGGCCCTGCTCACAGCCCTGGGCCAGACCTCCGGCCACGGCGTTCGGGTGGAAAATCTGGGGGGACAGCTCATTGTGGATGCAGAACAGACCGACGGTCAAATCTCTGCCCTCCTCCTCACCGGTCCGGCCACCCTAGTCTGCCAGGGCCATGTCCCGGACGAGGCCCTGCCGGAAGAATCAACCAAATAAAAGCAGCCTGCAGGGCAGAGCGGCAAACGCCGCCTCGTCCTTGCAGGCTGTGTTTCATCCAAACCGCCGGTCCGGCCGGCGCGCCAGAGCTGCCAGCCGCTTTTCCAGGGTCGCTGCGTTGAACTGGGTCAGATAGACCCGGGGCAGCCCGTATTCGCTGGTGAGGACAAAGGCCTTCGGCAGATCCTCCGCAGCGCTGATCACCTGCCCCTCCTGCTCCGCCTGTTGCAGAAATTGCCGGGTATGTTTGGAGACCGTGGTGTTATCCAGATCAAAAATTCCCACAATCGCCTTGGTTCGCACGGCCATATCGCCGCCAATGGGTAAATACATCCCCAACCCCTCCAAAATGGAATGGCCTGATTTTACCACGTCCCACACCGGCCGTCAACCCAAATCAGACGTTCCCGCAAAAGCCCTTCCCCCGAACATACCACGTACCTTCTAAACGGATTGGAACGTACCTGAGATGTCATGCCGTTTGATTGCCCCGTTAGACCGCAATTCCAAGGCCATTTTTTACGACAACACCGTAGAATCCGTTTACGCACTACGTTGGTACTTGGCCGTAGGGGCGGGCCCATGTGTCCGCCCAACGGGAACATCGTACGATTTCCTCTCATTTTGGGCGAATTCGCAATGCCTACCACGGGCGGACACGCAGGTCCGCC
>OKSA01002261.1_pt1 | contig 15983 bp, 13 predicted proteins | sample 1601181 | NCBI WGS metagenome assembly OKSA01 (sample SAMEA3541538, study PRJEB24748) | human gut metagenome | biome: human gut; feature: human-associated habitat; material: faeces | place: China | collected 2012
AGTTGTTTGCATAAGAAATACAGATTGTTAAAAACACAACAATATTATATGAGCCCTTTGTTAGTTGTTTTTAATGTTTCTGCCGTGCAGCTCCTGCACGGCATCTGCTGTAGTTTTAATAAGAGCTTCCAAAGCTTCGGTGAAAGCCTGTTCGTTCTCACTCCTTAGAGTGTTCATCTCTGCAGCTACGGCAGCACGCTCTTCGTCGGTTGTTGCTAAACGGTTACGCTCAGCAAGAGACTTTATCTTTGCTCTCAATTCGTTTATTTCTAAGCTTTTCATAATAAGGATGTTGTTTATATAAAGCCCTGAAAAATATTAATTTTAGTAATTGCCCTTTAATATTTCCTTGTAGGCTTCATTAAATTCCTTCCATTTGCGGGCATCTTCTTCTTTTTTTGCTTTTAATTTTGCGCGTTTTAACTCCAATTTGCGCTTCTTTGCCTCTCGCTCAATTCTACGGGTAACGCTACTACGTTTCGTTTCATCACGTATACTCTCGCATAAAGAACGAATGGCTACGCAAACAAAGAACAAGGCTCCAAATATTGTAAATTCGATGAGCATAATCTAATTATTTAATTGGTTATACCGCAAATATACGCAAAATATTCGAGACTGCAAAGTCTGAAGTTAAAATGGTCTCGAAAGTTTGAGTTGTTGCCATAAAAAATGCTACTTTTGGTTTGTGAACCAAAAGTAGCATTTATATAAGCCCTGAAAAATACGATATTATAGTTTGTCTTTATCAGTTTCTTTTTTTTCTTCTTTTGCAAAGCCCATAAGCTCCATCCATATACGGTGTTCTTCTTTTCGCTTTGCAGCCCTGGCAGCCATTTCTTGTTCTAATTTGCGTCTTTTTTCTCTCATTCTTTTTATTTTTTCATCGTGACTCAACGATGAAGAATAGCCGTTATTTCTTTCGGCAAAGACTACAAAAAGGACTGATACTATCCAGCTGAAAATAAGTATTGCTAACATATTGCAGACGATTTAATTGGTTATATCGCAAATATACGAAAAATATTCGAGATTCATTTAGATACCAATGTGCATGTTAAATGCTGCCATAGATATCTTTGAAAAATCAAGCATGTATCGTCGCACCTCCATTAACCATTTGTCTATACGTGCTACTTGCTCAGACTCCTCGCCAAAGCGTTTCACAGCCTTTTTGCGTAGACGGTACAGATATTCAAGGCGCTTCTCCATACGTCGCGATTCGCGGTCGGCAACACGTATAAGCCATGATTTATGCCTTGTAAACGCAAGTAATTCCTTGGCGTCTTCGAGTTCTTGTTTAGCTTTTTCTGGATTTAATGAATGTGAGCCCCCCTTCTTCGCCTCCTTTATTATAAGGCAAAAGATTATTATCACGAATAAAATCCAAAAACTTTCGGGAAGAGTTATCATATAGCAGGCGATGGATTAAGTATTGTTATTCGGGTAAAAAGAGGTGAAGAGGTGAAGAGGTGAAGGGGGGAGGGGTGTTGAGGGGTGTTACAGTTGTTTGGCTACGATTGCTCTTGCCTTGGCTATAGCTTTGTTGAGAGCAGTTTGTGCTTTCTGCTTCATTGCATCGCTCTTGGCATTCTGCACATTGTCGTAGAGCTGCCATAGCTTCAACTTAGCTGTTGCCTCTTTAGATGCCTTTGTGAAGGCTTGGGCGATAGCTTCTGCTGCTGCCTCTTCCTCGGGCGAAGCATAGGCGTGGCGGTAGCCTTGGTACTTGTTCCATAGTCCGCGAGTGAAGTCGGGGAAGGTGACTGGAGCGCAATCGTTGTCCATTGACAATGCGCTGAGTTCGGCGATGGCGCACCACTCTGCCAAGTCGTACACGTCCATGTCGAGCGGCAGTCCGTTTTGCAGGCAGTAGACGAGACGTGCAGTCATAATGAAGTCCATGCCGCCATGTCCTCCAACCTCTTTTGCCAGTTTACCGAACTTCTTCAGAATTGGGTGTTCGTACTTCTCTTCGAGTGCTTTTCTTTCGGCTTCTGGCATGAAGCTGTGTGTAGAGAGGTTGTCCACCTGTGGTTGCACACCGCTTGCAGTGAGCTGCTTGCTGTCCAAAGCGTATCCTTCGATGGGGTATTTGTTGGCGAAGCCACGTGAGCCAGTTAGCTGATATAGTCGATTGTAGGGTTGAGGGTTCATCACGTCGTGTTGCAGCTCTATAACCTTTTGATTTGCGGTGCGGATAAGTGTTGTTGTGTGGTCGCCGTTGCGGAAGTCGTTGCACGGCTTACCCGTCTTTGCCTCTACCAACTCCTTTCCGTGTACGCTCTTTGTGTCCATTGCCACGAGTAGTGCCATGCGGTCGCCACGATGAATGTCGAGCGCCTGCGCTACTGGTCCTAAGCCATGCGTAGCGTATATGTCGCCACGATTTTCGCGATTGTATTTTAGTCGCCATCCTAATTGTTCGGGGTCAGAACCGTTTGGATTTTTCCAGTAATAGTCCCAGAACTCGTCGAGATTGTGGATGTATGCTCCTTGTGCACGTATTATTTCACCGAATACACCATGTTGCGCCATGTTCAGCGTTCGCATTTCGAACCAGTCGTAGCAGCAGTTTTCAAGAATCATGCAGTTGAGCTGTTTCTGCTCGGCGAGATTTACCAGTTCCCAACATTCTTCCAGGTTCATAGCCGATGGCACCTCGTCAGCCACATTCTTGCCGTTTTCGAGAGCGCACTTTGCTACAATGGCGTGGTGGTCCCAGTCGGTAGCGATGTACACGAGGTCGATATCGTTGCGTCTGCATAACTCCTCGTATCCCTTTTCGCCCGAATATACAGCAGCTGGAGGCAGCCCGTGTTTGCGTAGTGTTGCGTTCTGTCGCTCGGCACGGTCGTGTTCATAGTCGCATAGTGCTACAATCTCTACGCCAGGGATGAGTGCGAAGTCAGCCACAGCACTTGGTCCGCGCATACCCAGACCGACGAAGCCCACACGAACAGTCTTCATCTTCGGCAGAGCTAACTGTAGCACGTCCTTCTGTCCGGCAGGTCGTTCGGGTGACTCAATCACGATTTTACCTTTATCCCACTGCCATTTGGTTGACGGCGAGAGCGATTGTGCGTCGGTTTGCATAGTGCCAAGCGACATGATTGCGGTGAAAGCCATACTGAGTATGGTGGTGTGTTTGTTTAGCGTCATATTATGATATAGGTTTTAGTTGTTTTTATGCAAAGAAAGTGCAAATCGAGTGCAATCAAGTTTGCTTGAATTGCCGAGATGCAGCCTTTCTTATGCAAAGATATGAAAATCTTTTAAACCTTCAAAGTATAACTATAACTTCTTTTATTTTAAGTCTGACGTACAATAGTGTTGTTGTAGGTTTTGGGCGGTCTGCATCGACCGACGCGGATGTCTGCATCGACCGGCGCGGATGTCTGCATCGACCGGCGCGGATGTGGATATAAATGAAGAAATGCGGTATAAGTGAGCATATTAACGCCCATTTATTTGCTTTTTTGAAAATATTGCAGTACTTTTGCACATTGTTAGAGGGTGTGTGCAAATGCAACTCTCGTCCATTAAAGAGTGCTGCAACGCTCTGCTTATTCGTTTAAAATAAACAGGAAAGGGGTAATCTCAATATGTCAATATCCAAGACACGTCAGAAACTCATAGATATTGCGCGACAGCTGTTTGCAAAGAACGGCGTAGCGAACACCACGATGAACGACATCGCCGTGGCATCGGGCAAAGGTCGTCGCACGTTGTACACCTATTTCAATAGCAAGGAGGAGGTGTATTCGGCTGTGATAGCGTCGGAATTGGAGCGCTTGAGCGACAAACTCGACGAGGTGGCTGCTATGAAGATGCGTCCGTTGGACAAGGTTATAGAGCTTATCTACACCCATCTGATCATGATTAGAGAGACGGTAGTGCGCAATGGCAATCTGCGTGCCGAGTTCTTCCGCAATATTTGGATGGTGGAGAAGGTGCGCAAAAAGTTTGACGACTATGAGATAGATCTCTTTCGTAAGGTTTATCAGGAGGGCAAGGCGGATGGCGAGTTTGATATCGACGACGTAAACCTCGTAGCTGATATCACCCACTATTGTATAAAGGGTCTTGAGGTGCCGTTCATCTACGGACGCATCGGTCACGGACTCACCGAGGAAGCCAGCAAGCCGCTCGTGGCAAAGGTGGTGTACGGTGCGCTCGGAAAGAAATTGAACAATTAGAAACGTTTATATATTTAATAATTTAAGAAATGGGATTATTAACAGGTAAGACTGCCCTCGTCACGGGAGCAGCCCGCGGCATCGGAAAGGCTGTCGCTATGAAGTTCGCCTCTGAAGGCGCAAACATCGCATTCACCGACCTCGTGCTCAACGACGACATGGCTGCCGGACTTGAGGCTACACGTAAGGAGATTGAGGCTTTGGGCGTTACTTGTCGTGCATACGCAGGCAATGCTGCCGATTTTGAGGAGACAGAGAAAGTTGTAAAGCAGATACATGCCGACTTCGGTTCTATCGACGTGTTGGTGAACAACGCTGGTATCACAAAGGACGGACTGATGCTCCGTATGTCTGAGGCTCAGTGGGACGCAGTGCTCAACGTAAACCTCAAGTCAGCGTTCAACTTCATCCACGCTTGTGCGCCGATCATGCTTCGTCAGCGTAGCGGTTCAATCATCAATATGTCGTCAGTAGTAGGCGTTCATGGCAATGCTGGCCAGTGCAACTACTCGGCTTCTAAGGCAGGTATGATTGGCTTGGCAAAGTCAATCGCTCAGGAGCTTGGTCCGAAGGGCGTGCGTGCTAACGCTATCGCTCCTGGTTTCATCGAGACACCTATGACAGCACAGCTTCCAGAGGACGTACGCAAGGACTGGATGAAGAAGATTCCATTGCGTCGCGGAGGTCAGACAGAAGACATCGCAAACGTATGCGTATTCCTCGCTTCTGATATGTCTTCATACGTAAGCGGACAGGTTATTCAGGTAGATGGTGGCATGAACATGTAATTCTGTCTACAAGCAGATTTTTTACGATAATGAGGGTGTTTCAAAACTGAAATTATCGGGAGCCCCAACTTCCATAACTTCTATTTTGATACACCCTCTTTGTGTTTTTATTAACTAACAAACAATGAAAGTAGTCTACGAAGACAACCACATAATCATAGTCAACAAGTGTAGCGGCGAAATCGTTCAAGGCGACAAAACCGGCGATAAACCGCTCAGCGACATCGTGAAGGAGTATATCAAAGAGAAGTACAACAAACCTGGCAACGTGTTCCTCGGTGTTGTGCATCGTCTTGACCGCCCCGTGAGCGGACTTGTTGTCTTCGCCAAGACCTCTAAAGCACTCTCGCGACTGAACGATATGTTCCGCACGGGCGATGTCCACAAAACGTATTGGGCTATAACGAAGCGCAGTGATATTGCCCCAGAGGGAACACTAACCGACTGGCTCACACGCAACGAACGCCAAAACAAAAGCTACGCCCACCCCAAGGAGGTGCCTGGAGCGAAGAAGGCAGTTCTGAAGTATAAGGTGCACTCCGTGTCGGACAACTATATGCTGCTTGAGGTTACATTGCTCACGGGTAGACATCACCAGATACGCTGCCAACTGGCGCACATGGGATGCCCCATAAAGGGCGACCTGAAGTATGGAGCACCACGCAGCAACCCCGACGGAAGCATCTCGCTCCACTCACGCCGCGTAGAGTTTGTACACCCCGTATCGAAAGAGCCAATTTGCGTTGAGGCAGAAGTGCCAGCCGACAAACTTTGGCAACTTTTAAAAGTAAAAAAGTAAAAAAGTAAAAGAGCCCCTCCCAACCCTCCCCGTCGTGGAGGGCTTAGAAGGCATAAAGAGGCTTAGTTCGGCTTAAGCGCCACCCTCCAAGAGGTCTGGTTCGGCTTAAACGCCTTAAGAAGGCTTACCCTTTTCCCCTTCCTAAAAGTCTGCTTAATCAGAAGTCTGCGTAGGTATGGCAAGATGCCATACCCTCCTAAATACCCCGAACATTACGAACTGCAATATAAAATATACGAAGATGAAGCCTATATATAAACGAAGTTTAAAGGTTGCGGCAACCATTCTTGCCACGCCGATAGTGCTCCTCGTGCTGTTGGCTGTGCTGCTCTACATACCGCCCGTGCAAAACTGGGTGGTAAAGAAGGCTGCTGCTTATGCTTCAGAGTCTACCGGCATGAGTGTGTCGGTGGAGCGTGTGCGCCTTAGCTTTCCACTCGACCTAAGCGTGCAAGGGCTTCTTGCTACGCAGCCTAACGACTCGCTGCATAATAATATTGATACAATCGCTGCTGCCGACGAACTGATTGTAGGTGTGAAACTCATGCCGCTATTTGCAGGCAATGTGGAAGTTACCGACTTGGATTTCCGCCGCGTGAATATCAATACAGCGCAACTCGTGCCTGCTGCACGAGTGAAAGGTGGAGTAGGGCGTTTAAAGGTAGAACCGAGTAAGGTGGCACTTACTAAGGAGACAGTAGACCTTGGACCCGTGCTTCTCACCGATGCAAATCTTGATATTGCGCTCAGCGACACTGTACCAGAAGACACAACCGAAACCGAAAACAACTGGCAGATAGCCTTCACCCACTTGTCGGTGAAGCGTTCAGCCGTCAAGATACACATGCCCGGCGATACCCTTGCTATCGGTGTCGGACTCGCTGATGTCAGTGCTGCAAATGGCGACATCAATCTTGGTACGGGCGTTTACAAGGTTGGCACGTTCGACTGGCGTGACGGCTTTGTGACATACGACAACAACTTTGCCCTGCGACAGAAAGGGCTTGATGTCAACCACATCGAGCTTAAAGGTGTGTCGTTGCGCATCGACTCGCTGCGTTTTGCACAAGAAGGTACTCAGCTTCAGCTTGCACTCAACCGTTGCGCCTTTCGTGAGCAGAGCGGCATAAGTGTGACCAGTGCTAAGGGACATGTGAGCCTTGACACGGCACACATCTCGCTGCCCGACTTCCGCCTTACCACGCCCGTGTCGTGGCTTAAGGCGAGTGCCGACATGGACTTCTCTACCTTTGCCGACACCAACCCTGGTGTGATGCGTCTGTATCTCGATGCTTCTGTAGGTAAGTCGGACATACTGCAAGTGCTCGGTATGATGCCTCTGCAGTTTATCCTGCGTCTGCCAGAGCAACCGCTCTCCCTTCATGCCGACATCAACGGCAATATGCAGAACCTCAACATTCGTGAGGTGTCTGCCAAACTGCCAACGGCGTTCAACATAAAAGCCGAAGGCAAGGCTGGCAATCTAACCGACGTAGACCACCTTACAGCCAACATAAACCTCGACGCGCGTGCCGACAACATCAGCTTCCTGCTGCCTATGATTGGCTTGAATGCTAATTCGTCAGTGTGCATACCCAATGGCATAACGTTCAAAGGCAATTGCCGAGCGAACGGACCGCAGTACGCTACCGATTTCGTTGCTACTCAAGGCGGTGGTTCGCTACGCGGTAGGGGCTCGTTCAATATGCGTTCGTTGGCTTATCGTGCCAATATGGAAGCACACGCATTGCCACTTCAGAACTTCCTGCCGGGTATGGGGTTGCATCCGTTCAGCGGTGAACTCGTGGCTGATGGTGCAGGCTTCGATTTTCTTTCGTCAAAGACACATCTCGATGCACGTGTGAAGGTGAACAATTTCAAATACACCGATTATGACCTCTCGAACATAAACCTAAAGGCAGAGGTGCACAACGGTGTGGGAAGGGCACTGCTCGACAGTCGCACACCGCTGCTCAATGGCATTATCGACCTACGTACGCTCCTCGACAATCGTCTCATAGATGCCAACGTAATATGCAATCTGCTCTACGCCGACTTCTACAAACTCGGTCTCACCGAGCGACCACTCAAAACGTCGATGACAGCACATTTGGACGTGAAGTCGGATTTGGAGGCGACGCACAGTATGCAGGGCGTTGTCGGCAATATCGTGCTGCGCGACTCGGCTGCTACATATCGACCTGAAAACATTCTGATAGACATATTCACACGTAGCGACTCAACACATGCCAATGTGGCGTGTGGCGACTTCGTGTTGCGTGTTGATGGTGCTGGTTCAGTGGTGCACATACTCGACAACTTTAATGAGGTGAACATAGAGGCTGAGAAGCAGCGCACGGAACGCTACATCGACCAGCTGCGTCTGCGCGAACGCCTGCCCGACCTTTCTGTCTACTTCAATGCCGGCAAGGAGAACATCCTCTCGCGCACTGCTCGACGTTTCGGCTACGAGTTCCGCGATGCTTATATTAACATGAACACGTCGCCCGTGCAGGGCATCAATGGTAATGTGCGCATCGACTCGCTCGTGACTGCAGGCATACAGCTCGACACAATACGCGTCAACATCAGTTCCGACTCGACGAAGACGCTCTTCGATGGACAGATACGCAACAACCGCTACAACAAGCAATACGTGTTCAACGCCCTTTTCCGTGGTGCATTCTATCAACAGTCGCTCTTCTTCGGCACACGCATCTACGACGATCGCAACCGTCTTGGTGTGGCTCTTGGTGTGAAAGCAGACATGGAGCAGAACGGTATACGAGTGTCGCTCGGCGGTATCGACCCCGTGTTTGGCTACAAGAAGTTTAAGGTGAACAAGGGCAACTACGTGTTCTTTGCCGACGACGACCGCATTTCGGCTGATATGAGGTTGCTGGCTGATGACGGTATGGGTGTGAAGGTGTTTAGCAACGATAGCACCGAAGCCTTGCAAGACCTCACTATCGGCCTCACTCGCTTCGACCTTGCTAAAGTGCTATCCGTTATACCGTATGCACCGAACGTGTCGGGTGTGATGAATGGCGACTTTCACTACATCAATAACGAAAGCGATATGTCGGTGTCATCATCTGTGCGTGTTGACAATTTGTCTTACGATGGTTGTAAGATTGGTAATGTGGCGAGCGAGTTTATCTATATGCCACGCGACGAAGGTAATGAGCATTGTGTTGACGGCACGCTATCGATAGACGACCAGGAGGTGTGCACGCTAAGTGGTACGTACATCACAAGTGGTTTCGGACATCTTAATGCCGACATTGAGTTGCAGCGCACACCATTGTTGATGCTCAACGGCTTCATCCCCGACCGCCTACTCAATTTTGGTGGATATGCCGTCGGACGTGTAAAAGTGGACGGACAACTCGACCGCCTCGACGTAGACGGTGAACTTATGTTCGAGTCGGCGTATATAGCGAGCGAGCCTTACGGCGTGAAGATGCGCTTGTGCGAAGACCCAGTGACGATAACCGATAGCAAGATGAAGTTTGAGAACTTCCAACTCTTCGCACGCAATGGTAATCCACTGACGCTCTACGGCAACGTCGACTTCAGCAATATGTCGAACATGACGATGTATATGCGTATGCGTGCAAACAACTACCTACTCATCGACTCGAAGGAGAAGGCACGCTCAGAAGCCTTCGGCAAGGCGTATGTCAACTTCCTCGGTCTTGCCGACGGTCCGCTTGATGCCTTGCGCTTCCGTGGTCGTCTTGACGTGCTCGGTTCGTCGGACATCACATACATACTGCGCGACTCTCCGCTCACCACCGACAACCAGCTCGATGGACTTGTGAAGTTTGTCAACTTCAAAAATCCTGATGACGTGAAGGTGGAGCGTCCACCGCTGAATGGCTTGACGATGGACCTCACGGTTAGCATCGACGAGGGTGCGCACGTGCTCTGCGCCCTGAACGCTACAAAGTCGAACTATGTGGACATTGTAGGCGGAGGCGAGTTGCGCATGAAATACACCGAAGTGGACGGACTCGGACTCTATGGCCGCTACACGATAGGACAGGGTGAGATGAAGTATTCGTTGCCCGTTATCCCGCTGAAGACTTTCACGATAAAGGATGGTAGCTACGTTGAGTTTATGGGCGATGCCATGAATCCGCGTCTGAACATCACGGCGACGGAGGAGAACAAAACTACCGTCACCAATGAGGCTGGCGTAGGTCGTAGCGTGACGTTCGAGTGTGGCGTGGAGATAACGAAGACACTCAACGATATGGGCTTACAGTTCACCATCGATGCCCCCGACGACCAGGAGATACACAACGAGCTAATGACGCAGTCGGTAGAGAACCGTGGCAAGCTCGCTGTGACGATGCTCACCACGGGTATGTATCTCTCCGACAACAGTATGGGCTCGTTCAACATGAACAGTGCGCTCAGCTCGTTCCTCAGTTCGCAAATCAGTGCCATCTCGGGCAGCGCACTGCGTACGCTCGACCTTTCATTCGGCATGGATAACACGCAGCTTGGCTCCGGTGCGGTGCACACCGACTACTCGTTCAAGTTCTCGAAACGCTTCCTCAACAACCGTCTGCGCATCGTGATTGGTGGAAAGGTGTCGAGTGGTGCCGAGATAGAGAATCAGAACGACACGTTCTTCGACAATGTGGCATTAGAGTATCGTCTCTCGCCAAAGTCGAATAAGTATCTGAAACTTTTCTATGACCGTGCTACGTACGATTGGCTTGAGGGCTACGTCGGTCAGTTCGGTGGCGGTTTCATCTGGCGTCGCAAGTTGCAGAGCCTAAAGGATATATTCCGTCTCAAGCGCATTGACAACAACGACTATATGATGCTGCAAAACGGCAATAAAACCTCGTTGCAGCAGAAGAAGGATACAACGACTGTGCAGAATACTGACACTACCAGTGTTAAAAAGTAAAGATATATGAAGAATACGTTATATATAATAATATGTGTAATGGTGCTTGTCGGTTGCTCGTCGACAAGTTCTGTACCCGAGGATGACAAGCTGTTCACGGGCTTACGCAAGACCGAATACGAGAACTATGTGGCTTGCGACCACTTCTACTCTACACAGGAGGAAGTGGAGGCAGCACTCGCCACTACCCCTAACGGTGCACTCTTCGACAGTCCGTACCACCGTATGCCTCCTTACCGTTTGTGGATATACAATGCGTTTCAGCATTCGCGCGGCGGTTTGGGCAAGTGGATACGTACAACGTTCGGTAAGCCACCAGTGCTGCTTAGTGCTGTCAATCCTGCGCTACACTCACAAGTGGTGAAGGAGCTGCTGCGAGCGCGTGGCTATTTCAGTGGATACGTCAACTACGACGTGCTGACATCCGACAGCTCGCGAACGGCAAAGGTGAAGTACAACGTCAACTTCGGCGACCTCTACACTATCGACACGCTCACGTACACCAACTTCCCCGAAGAAGCGCAAAAGATAATTGAGGAGAATGCTTCAAAATCGCTCGTAAAGAAAGACGCACCGTTCGATGTGACGGTGCTCGAAGCCGAGCGCACTCGTATCTCTACGCTCCTGCGCAACAAGGGTTTCTTCTATTATCAGCCGAGCTATGCTACATACCTCGCCGACACCATTGCCGAACCTGGCGAGGTGAGCGTGCGTCTGCATTATGCCGACAGCCTTCCTGACGAAGTGGGACGCAAGTGGTACATCGGTCACGTCAATCTCGAGATGCGCAAGCAGTCGGCGTTGGAGCAACTGCGCGACACCATCCACCGGCGCAACTACACCATCGTCTATAATGGCAAGCGCGAACCGATGCGTCGTAGTGTGATTACGCGCGATATGCGAATACGCCCTGGCAGAATGTACAGCTACGATGCTTATCAGCAAACCATCAATACGCTCACCGCGAAGGGCCTCTTCTCGCGTGTAGACCTCTCGTTCGCTCCGCGCGACACATCCAAGACGTGTGACACGCTTGATATCACGCTCAACTGCGTGTTTGACAAGCCCTACGATGTCTATCTCGAAGGCAATCTCGTAGGTAAGACAACCGGACGTGTGGGCCCCGGGCTGAACCTTGGTTTCGTTAAGCGCAACGCTTTCCGTGGTGGCGAGAAGCTTACCGTCAACCTCAAAGGCTCCTACGAGTGGCAGACAGGACACCAAGCCGACGGATCAAGTTCGAAGTTCAACTCATACGAATATGGTGCAGACGTGTCGGTGGAGATGCCTCGACTGCTGTTTCTGAACAGTCTCACACGTCGTTTGCGCCGTATGCGCCGTGCAAAGGGAAAGCACGTCTACATACGTTATGCCCCACCGACAACGCTTATAAAGGGTTCGTTCGACGTGCTTAACCGTTCGGGTTTCTTCCAGCGTCATATCGTCTCGGGCGAGCTGACGTACAAGACCCACTCACGAGTGCTTGTACACCATCAGTTCTCGCCACTCATCATTCAGTACGAATACATGAAGCACATGACACCGGCTTTCACCGAACTGGTGAACAAGAGTCCGTATCTGCTTGTGGCGATGAGTGACCAGTTTGTGCCTAAGATGCGCTACTCGTTCTCGTACCAGTCGCCAGCCCGACTTCATAACCCAATCTTCTGGCAGGTGACGCTGAGCGAGGCTGCCAACCTTCTTTCGCTTGGTTATATGGCGTTCGGCGAGAAGTGGACTGATAAGGAGAAGACAATGTTCAAGAACCCGTATGCGCAGTTCCTGAAGGTGGAGACCGACTATAGCAAGACGTGGCAGCTGACCGAGCATAGTAAGCTCGTCGGACACGTTAATATGGGCGTGGTATGGGCATACGGCAACGCTATCAGTGCGCCCTACAGCGAGCAGTTCTACGTAGGTGGTGCCAATAGCATCCGTGCGTTCAACGTGCGCAGTATTGGTCCGGGTCGCTATCATGCTAAGACATCCTACCTCTCGTATCTCGACCAGACTGGCGATATGAAGCTGCAGGCCAACCTCGAGTATCGTCCACGTCTCTTCGGAAATCTCTATGGCGCACTATTCCTCGATGCAGGCAACGTGTGGACACTACGCAGCGACAGCGACCGTCCAGGTGCTGTGTTCAAACCGAAGAATATACTTAAGGAAATGGCACTCGGCACGGGCGTCGGCATCCGCTACGACCTCGACTTCTTCGTGCTACGTCTCGATTGGGGCATAGGTCTACACCTGCCATATAAGAACGGCTTCTACAATTTCGACCGTTTTAAGGACAGCCAGAGCCTTCATTTCGCAATCGGCTATCCGTTCTAAACGCAATAAAGAGGGGGTGTCAAAAGTCGCTAACTGTACGCCCCGAAGGGGCAGCACAACATAGCCCAGGGCAACGCCCTGGGGTAAAAGGAACACACAAACCATACGCCCTGTAAGGGCAAAAGCTTAATTATTAAGGTGTTGCCCTTACAGGGCGTATTGTTCATTATAAACACAAAAAACCCAGGGCGCTGCCCTGGGCTATGTGATTGTTGGGCTTTCAGCCCGCATTAATTGAATTTTTACACACCCTCATTAATTAATAATTAATAATTATTAATTGAGAGCTTTTATTCCGCCGAGAAGTCGGCTACCATTTTTCGGTACATGCTATATGCTCTTGAGCGCGAGATATATCCCGTTAGATGTCCTGATACGTTCACCACGGGCATGTAGCGCGTGCCTTTGAGGTCGAACTTGCGCATCACCTCCTCCATTGAGTCGCTCTCGCCAACCTGCGCAGCGATGGGGAGCATCAACTGCTGTACGGTGAGCTTGTTGTAGAGTTCTGCGCGGAACATGATGTGTCGTATCTTCGTGATGTCAATCTCGCCAAGCACCGAACCGGCGTTGTCGAGCACCGGTATGAACGACGTGTGGCTCTTCGATATAGCGTTCACCAGTTTGCCCAGAGGCATATCGGGTGTTACGGCTGTGAAGTCGCGTTCTATCACGCTGTCCATCGTCATCAGCGTCAGCACCGAGCGGTCGGTGTGGTGAGTGACCAACTTACCCTCGCGTGCCAGACGCATGGCGTAGATGCTGTGAGGCTCGAAGATGCTGATAGTCATCACCGACACGATGCTCACAATCATCAGTGGCATGAACATGTCGTAGCCGTTCGTAATCTCGGCGATGAGGAAGATACCCGTAAGTGGAGCGTGCATCACGCCAGCCATCACGCCAGCCATGCCGAGCAGCGTGTAGTTCTTCTCAGGTATGTATATGCCCACCTGATACATGTTCCACAGACGCGAGAAGAGGAACCCCGTGAAAGCTCCCACGAAGAGCGACGGTGCGAACGTACCGCCGCAACCGCCACCGCCGTTTGTGGCTGCCGTGGCGAATGTCTTTGTCAGTATGACCAGCGCAATGAACAGTATGAGCCACTTGCCGTTGCCCGAGAACATAGAGTTGTGCAGCAGTTCGTTCCAGTCGGCTTCGCTCGTGCCGTTCAGCAGTACGTTGATAGCCGAGTATCCCTCGCCGTAGAGCACGGGGAAGACGAAGATGAGCGAGCTGAGCAGCACACCGCCCAACGCCAACTTAGCCCAGCGATGTTGCTTCAACTTGCCGAACATGCCCTCGCACACCGACATTGAGCGTATGAAGTAGATGCTCACCAGTCCGCAGGCGATACCGAGTATGATGCACGCCGGCACACGCTCCACGCTCCACATGCTGTCCAGATGAAAACTGAACAGCGACGCGCTTCCCATGAATATATATGTGAAGCACGTTGCCGTGACCGCAGCCGTGAGTATAGGCAGCAGCGATGCCATGCTCAAGTCTACCATCAGCACCTCAAGCGTGAACACCAGTCCGGCTATCGGAGCCTTAAAGATGCCGGCGATGGCAGCGGCAGCACCGCAGCCCACCAGCAGAATCAGCTTCTTCTTGTCCATGCCGAACAGTCTGCCGAGGTTCGAGCCTATGGCAGAACCAGTCAGCACAATCGGAGCCTCGGCACCCACCGATCCGCCGAAGCCGATGGTGATAGCCGATGCCACCACCGATGTCCAGCAGTTGTGCGCCTTCAGTCGCGACTGCTTCGAGGATATGGCGTAGAGTATTCGCGTGATACCATGCGATATGTTGTCCTTCACCACATAGCGCACGAAGAGCGACGTTAGGAATATGCCCACAACCGGGAACATCAGGTAGAGCCAGTTGAACGTGTCGGCATGAAACCTAGATGTCAGCAGATGCTGTATGATGTGAATTATCGAGTGGAGCACGTAGGCAGCCACCGACGCAAAGAATCCGATGCAGAGGGCGAGGATGATAGTCGCCTGACGGTCGGAAAGATGCTTCGTGCGCCAAGCGTACAGCCTTTCTTCCAGCGTTGCGCCTTTCTTTTCAATCGCAGTCTCTTCCATTTACTTGCGTATGATGGTTACCCGTCCGTCCTTAGTCAGTTTGATGATGCTGCTCGGCGTGTGCGGCTGGTGCTCCTGGCGGCGTGTCCAGCACACATAGTCCACAGCTTCCAGTATCTCCGGTGCGATGTCGCGGTAGTTCTGAGCCGTAGGCTCACCGCTTATGTTCGCACTTGTGCTCACGATAGCCTTCTGGAAGCGGTAGCAAAGCTCCTTCGAGAACGGCTCCTTCGTCACGCGCAGAGCGATGCTGCCATCCTCCGCGATGAGGTTCGGGGCGAGGTTCACAGCGCCGTCCAGCACCACCGTTGTCGGCTTCTCCGCGAGCTCCATCAAGTCCCACGCCACTGGCGGCACGTCGCGCACATAGCGCTGCACGCGGTCTACCGAGTCGGCGAGACAGATAAGAGCCTTCGAGTCGTCGCGCTGCTTTATCCTGTACACCTTAGCCACTGCCTCCGCGTTCGTCGCATCGCAACCGATGCCCCATACCGTGTCCGTAGGGTAGAGTATCACGCCGCCCTTACGCATCACGTCCACCGCATTCTGAATGTCTTCTTTCTGTGTCATTGTTATTTCTTATTTTGTTTTTACCTTTTTTACTTTTTTACTCTTTTACTTTTTTACCTTTTTACTCTTTTACTTTTACAAAGTTACTGCTTTTTCCTGTTATGCCGTAAGTTTAAAGACAATTTTTCTCGCTCTTTATTATAAGCATAGCCGATATTTGCCGAAAAAACCGTAACTTTGTATTTTAAGAGTAAAAAAGTAAAAGAGTAAAGGAGTAAAAAGTAGGAGGAGGGTGTGTCAAAACTATAGAATTGTGATGAATGGCTA
>OKSA01002264.1_pt1 | contig 15974 bp, 8 predicted proteins | sample 1601181 | NCBI WGS metagenome assembly OKSA01 (sample SAMEA3541538, study PRJEB24748) | human gut metagenome | biome: human gut; feature: human-associated habitat; material: faeces | place: China | collected 2012
ATATACATTCCTGCTAGAGTCGGCAGGTTCGCCAATATTTTTTTCCGTTATCTGACTTATGATTCGCTCCACAAAGGCATCTTCTTTTTCTCTCGTTTCAAGATAAGGATCAGCCTTCTTTTGTACATATCTCTCATAATAATCATTAATGGCACAGATGATAAATTCATTCTGCGACTTAAAGCCATTCTCCACCTCGTCAGAGTGAAGCAGGCTCCACGCCTGCATTGCACTCTCACTATTCGTATTAAAACGTACATTCTTATTCCAAGTTTTTCTGCCATTTACATCGCCTTCCTTCCCTACTGGTGCTTTAGAATCATATAGCAGTAATATTCGTAACCTTTCGCATTTGCTCTGATATCATGGTTAAATGTCACTCTGTCCGTATCATACTCGCCGAATGCCTCTACAATCCTTACCTCATATCCATCCCCATAAGGATTAGTCCTTACAAGAAGTGGCACCAGCACACCTTCTTTCTCAATACTTTTCATCAGCTCACATAATTCCGTATTTACCTCTACCTTAAACGGATGATTCTTAAAATCATGCAACTGATTTATCTCCACATTCCGTATCGTCTCCATAAAATCGCCTTTCTCGAATACATCGAATCCATCTATTCTGAAATCCATCTGACACGATGACATTCAGATACAAAGAAAGACCGCTCACTTTCAATTTTTCTTGAAAATGAACGGTCTTTCACGCTTCTGTTATTTAGTTGAATGACAAATATATTGCTTTCTCTTTGATGTGTTTCCGAAGCCGCAGTCCAATACGACTGAAACATTCACTCCGTCGGAAATTGCTTTTTTGTATGTTTTTCGGTCACTTTGGTCGAACCTGAAAAACCTCTCAAAGTGCCGGAAGTCGAGAAGTTTTACAAACTTCCCGACTCGTGGGCAGTCGTCGAATTCCGCATAAACACTGGCTTTACAGCCAGTTGTTTCTTCGGAACTCTCCTCGTTGCCTTCGCGCAAATCAAGGATTTTTACATATCGATCCGATGTAGTGCAACTATTGTCTCCACATGGCTCGATAGGTCCGGATTGATGTCAGTCATCAGGAACCTATTCAGACTACTACGAAATGTAGCAACATATCTCCGTTTGTTCGTGGAAACATATCCACAAATTCTATAGCAGAAAATTCTTGATACATTCCGCTATCCATATCACAGTCTGAACCTCGCCCGTCCACGGAAAAAGTTCAACTTTTTTATTTGTTTCTACTATTATAGTGATTCCAACATAAAAGTCAAATCTTGCGGAGAATCTCCATCGCCTCAACCTTGTCCGTTCTTCCTACAAGGAACAGGTCAACGGCTATTTTTAGACCTAACTGATGGCCTTGCTTCCATGCACTCGACCTTATTATACTGAGAAATATGCATTAAACAGAGAAGCAATCCTATTACTTCTTCGCATTCTCTTCCAATTCCAACATGTATTTATCAAAGTCAGACATAAACAATCTGTCCTGAATAACACGATACTTTTCAAATTCAGTCTCGGCTTTAGCCTTGGCAATCTCTGCCGTGATCTTTCCTGAATCCTGAAGAACCTCTCTGTCATCAGCCATCAGGAATAAATCCAGACGCTTTGCCCAGTCCTCCATTGTCATCGGAATGTGGCGCTCTGCACGATCCTCTGCCAGATCCAGGTATGCCGAAACGATACGCTCTAATGAACGCATTTCCTGATCAGAAAGATAATTTTTTGCAACACTCACATCACTTTTTACAATCTTTCCTTCCGGTGCTGCTGCCCAAGTGGTCAGTCCCATGTGTGGCTTATCTGCATCTGCACGTTCATAAATCAACTCTGCTGCTGTATGTCCGTGAACTGCATAATGCATCTTGTTCTGCACCTTGGCAAAAAACTGCTTTGTTGTTTTCGCTGTTCGGTCATAATCCAGAGCTGTAGCATAGATGTCTGTTATCTTCTGATAAAATCTACGCTCAGACAAACGGATCTCACAAATCTGCTCAAGCAAACGATCAAAATATTCTGTTGTAAGCACTGATCCACCATTTTTTAGACGCTCGTCATCCATAACCCATCCTTTGATGGTGTAGTCCTTTGCAATTTGATTTACCCATTTACGAAACTGCACCGCACGCTCAGAATTGACCTTGAATCCAACAGCAATGATCATCTCCAAGGAATAGTGATTTGTGCTGTAGCTTTTTCCGTCAGCGGCAGTTATTCGAAATTTTCGAATAACTGAATCCTCCTGTAGTTCGCTATCCTCGAATATTTTCTTAATATGATAATTTATTGTGTTAGTGCCGACATCGTACAATGTTGCCATCATCTTCTGTGTCAGCCATATATTTTCATCCTCATAGCGCATCTCAATGCTGTCCTGCTGATCGCCAACAGAGGCAACATAGGTCAGGTATTCTGCTGCGCTGGAACGGATGGTTATTTCATCTTTTTTCTTTTTCAAATAGGAGGCCTCCTTTATAAATCGAAATGCGTTTTTGCTATTGTATTTAGCTGTCCTGCTATTTCATCAAACGGTAAATTCAAATCCAGAGTCCTGACAGTAATCTGGTTTCCACTCATCTGATACACATTATTCGGATATATCGCTTCATCAGTCTTGGCATACAAAAGCATTCCCGAAACCGTGTGGTCCTTCTCTCTCAGTTCATATTCCTTGTTTTTCACATAAGTAAAAATCTGATAAAGATTGCCTGAATGAAGTGTATGCTTGTCAAACTGCACCTGTGTGCTGTGCTCATAGTACTTTGCGTCAATAATAAGAACCTTCTCACCACTTTGGAGCATAATGTCACTTTGCATCACAGGCAACATAGAGTTTTCTTCATTGTCCAGCTGCCAAGGAATCTGTGATGCATTTGCGGTAATCTGATTTTTAAACTCTCTCCTATAATATTCCAGGATAAACTTCTCATACAATCGACACATTCGCTGCTCGTCTAGAAAGTCCATCAACTTGGTATGCCCATTCGATTGTGTTTGCAATAGACCCTTTACTACCAGGTAGCATATCGAAATTAGCATACGATAAGTCTGGTTATTTCGATTGTACTGAACATTCCAATTTACCGTATACAAATCAATAAAATCCACCTCGCTGAAATACACCATTAACTTTCTAAGATTTTTCTTGCGCTGTTTCGATATATTCGAACGAAGGAGAAGTTCAACTGTAGATTTGATGATCCGATTCATGATGCTGTTAACCGAAAACTCATCGTATGTACAGATTAGCTGTTTCCGTAACATTGACTGTGTCTTGATGGACTCTGCAATATCAATCTTTCCTCGCAGAGAAGAGAGCGCCTCCGTCTGCGGAATATATTCTTTACCAAGTCCTCGCTTTAGCTGAATCGCGATACCTTTTTCTAAGATAGCCGCCATCAGCTCGCCAGTATTATTAAATTGTTCTGTGGCTATATTTTTATAACCTTGTTCATTCAATACCTGAAATGCATAGGACAGCATATAATAGATGTTTTGAATCGGTATCACTTAATTGTACTCCTTAGATTTTCGCTCCAATCTTTCACCTTCATAGGTTCATCAAACCAGTATTCTTTCAATAAAGGTATCAGCTCATATTCCACAACACCATAAAGCCAACTATCGTCAATTGTATCGGGCTGTAAATTACAGAAGTAGCTGTGACCAATACAGAACCCTTCGCCCAGAGATTCATCGACGGAAATCTCTCTATTCAAACTCTCGACGCAACTGATCAGTTTGTTGAACTTCTCATTATCTAATGCCATGCGATACTCACGGAACCCCGGAGTCTCAAACCCCGGCTTGATATCAAAGAAAGCAAACCTTCTACGAAGTGCATAATCCAGCATAGCCAGGCTTCTGTCTGCAGTATTCATCATGCCAATAATATAGACATTCTTCGGCACTGCAAACTTTTCATCCGAATACAGAAGCTGTAGCGCATTTCCTCGCTTATCATTTTCAATCAGCATAAACAGCTCGCCAAAGATCTTACTCAGATTGCCACGATTGATTTCATCTATGATAAAGAAATACTCATTATCACTATCTACCTCGGCCTTCTTGCAGAAATTGTAGAATGCCCCCTTCTTCAGTTCAAATCCTGTAGCAGATGGACGAAAGCCCATAATAAAATCTTCATAGGAATAACTCTGATGGAACTGTACCATCATGACACGCTCTACATCTTTTACACCCATCATAGAATAGGCCAAGCGCTTAGCAACATATGTTTTTCCTACTCCTGGTGCACCCTGCAAGATAATATTTTTCTTATTTCTAAGCAAACCAACTAATCTGGTATAATTATCTTCAGACATGTACACATCATCCAGGAAATTTTCTGCCGTGTACTCCGGATAGGCAATTTCCTGCTCATCATCTGCAATATCGTCTTCCTCAAACAAAGCCTTAATTTCTTGTACGAAGTCACTATATGGCGTAATATCGGTCAGAGTCTTCTGAGGGGACTGATGATTAATTGTCCAATCGCCTTTGTTCGTCCAATTTACTTTTCTAACATTGGAATATTCATCTGTGCGATCTGCATCATATTCATAATCAGACTCAACAATTCCTTTGCCAAGAATTCCATTATTGCCTTTTTTTACGTATACCACGTCGCCAATCTTAATATCATGTACAAACTGCCAAGTAGCATGAGCTGAGTTCTTATAGGAACTGCTATCACCGTATTCTTTCTTCATCTGCTGTTTCATTTCATCCTTAGAGCTGAATACTCCAAGATCTCCAATCTCACCCCAGCCCAGTAGCATATAACCGTTCTTATAACACTCTTCCCATTTATCAGCGTTTTGTCCTGGAGCATAAATCCAGTAATGAACTGTATCGACATCACTATCTGCAAGAGCATCGCTATCATTCGTTTTCTTACTCTTTGCATCAGAGACACCTTTTTTGAAAATATCAGATGCCATCTCCGCTGTTAATTCCACTGATTTGCCTGCTTCAGTAAGTGTCCACACACCTCTTACGCTTTTATCAATATATCCCGCTCCAACGAGATAGTTTCTGGCGAAAGCAACTTCATTTTCAAATTTGTTAACCTTCGTTTTCCCTCTGGTTTCGCTTACTATCTCATCCGACAAATGCTCGTTTTCTATAATTTTCTTTCTCGCTTCTACCGGTGTCGCAGATCCTCCTAAATCGCGTAACGCCTGTAGCAATGGCATAAACCACTTAAGGAATTCCGCTTTTGAAGTCTTTTTGCCTTTTTCAGCAGCCTTTTCCTGATTGACTTGCTCAGAGATCACCCAGGCCGTATAGGATAAATCAGGAAAGTTCTTGTATTCATATTCACCTGCATCCAGAGCTTTCTTACACAAATCCTTTATTTCAAGATAATCTGCTGCATATGGAACTTTCTTCAACTTCTTCTCAGCAGCCACAACAAATTCACCCGGCATATTCTGGACATTAGCTATAAACCAGCGATTTCTGGAATCCAGGTTTATAAATGTATAAGGACGAATCCAATACAGACCCATCGTAATATTCCAACGAATGCAGAGCTGATCATGTACCTTATCATAAACTTCAGAAAATTCCCGTCGATTATCTGCTGTGTCATTATCGGCAAGCACAAGAGCAGTTTCAAACAAACTCCACAGATTATCTATATCATCTGCTTTTCTATCATCCTTAAATCCATAGAATGTCGCTTTCAGATTATTGAGAACTGGAATTCCATCAAAATTGCTCGGCACCGTTGCAGAAATTCTAAACACTGATGCGATTCCTTCAAGGATAGCGACTCTATTAGCATTTGTGATTCCCTTATTGAAGGTTCCAAAGATAGTAAATGGATCGATGTCAATAACCTCATCGCCGCTTTCAAGCTTAGGTACGCTCATTCCGACCATGCTATACACCGCATATATTTTCTGAATGAGTGCCTTTCTGTCAGCTTTGAAAGGCAGGAGTTTCGTTGCAAACTCCGTATAAAAATCTATCCAATCATATTGCATTTACATCACACCTCCATTACTTTTTTCTCCATACGAAACCAGCACTTCTGCCACCATACTCAGTTCCGTTTCAGATATGAATTGATAAAGTTCCTCTTCTTTCTATGTCTCTATATTATCTATCCAAAGCTCACACTGGCAAATTGCCGTTCTGATTGCGAAATCATAATTATACTGGTAAACAAGAATTATGAAACGCGTCCTAAAGCCTTCCATTTATTCTATTAAACCATATTCTGAATCCGTCATTTTACATCAATCCATCCTCTTATTGAAGATCGGGATCGCTCCCCAGAGGAGTAATTCCGTTTTCTTTAAGCATTTCATTTATTTCATAAATTGAATTCTCTGCACAGGCTCCCATTACGCATTGATAAACGTATCCTTCGCCCTTCAATGAATTTAATTTAAAGTCCGTTTTACTAAGAAACATTTCAGCCTCCGGCAGTGGCAGCTTTAGTCCTACGCATAACGCCAGAACTGTCTGTACAGATGTTGGATACTCTTCATCATTTCTCAAACGCTGGATGGTCTTTTCTCCTACAAGCGAACGGTCTGCTAACTGTTTATTTGAGAGCTTTCTTTCTTTTTGTAAAGCTACCAGCGTTTCGGCAAAGGAACCGGGATATCTTCGCAGGGCTTCTGACCGGCGCTTGGCGTTCTGAATCTGGTCGAGTAGCGTTCGGTTATGCGCGTTTAATTCAAAGGAATACTCAACCTGATTTTCAACAGGAGCGGCGTTCCGCATGAACTGCGTATAATACTTCGCCCCTTGATATTTCGATTGATAGCTATACCCCTTCGAGAAAACAACGCAGCACTCATCCATGTGCGTGAGTGCATATTGTGACAGTGTCGCATTTCCGGCCTGATCCCTCGCTATATATTTCTTATTATTAAGAACGAGGTGACGATCTGTAAAAACGAACTGGCCGCTGTCAATCAATTTCTTAAACTCGCGGTCGAAACAATAAGCTTTAAACAAATCGGCATAAGGAATAGTGAATGTCTGATTCCTATCCAAGGCACCTGCTTCAAATGAATATCCACGAACATACTGACCATCCACAAACGGATATGCACCTTCGGCTTTTGAATACCCCAGATCCATCAAACGAACCTTTGCGGCCTGTCTTGACACATCGAACAGCTCCGCCAGTTCATCAATGACATTCTCATAGGCTGTAATGCTCGCATCATCAACCCCGCCATAAGTTGCAAGAAGCTGATTTGCCTTCAAGCGCGTCGTTTTTGCGGGCATCAAGATTCTCTGAGCAACGCCTTTGGCTTGCCACTCCATCCAGTCTACAGCCTTCCATTTATCTGAATCAGTGTTGTTTGCAGCTATTTGGCACTGGATAGCCCTTCCAAGATTATCGTTAGCACCTATCATTTTCATCAACACATGATATGGCTGATGACGGTACCAGTGAAAACACTCATGTGCCAACGTAGTACGCTTTGTTCCTACAGATCTCTCATAGGAAACACGCGGATCAAGGTATACGGTTCCGCGTTTAGCATTGCGAATTGTAATCTTCCGGTGCTTATCGAGAACATTACCGTTATCAAATATGATTATCCCAAAATAAGTAAGATCATCCGATAGAGGTACATCCTCGATAACATGTAGCTTCATATCGCTGGCTATCGTCTCGATTGGAACTCTCATCGGTTTATCCAACGCATCCGGATAATACCTTGTCAGGAATTTTTCAGCCTCGTCTTCAAACTGGTCGCGAGAAATAATAGGTACCAGCTCTCCGGACAGGCGGTCATTATCAGATTCCTCTTGCGGCTCACAGTTACCAACAGACATGATTCGGAACCCGCTCATATCAATGCCAAGAGTGACCTGACAATGAATCTTAAGCCAGCACTCATTAAAATATCCTTTGTGAGAAGCGGACGGCATTTCGACATCGCATGATGCAATTACATCGAATGCAATCACGCCATCTTCTGGCTGTTCAATATGGATAACATTCTCGATTTCCATATCAACGACCGACAGCCTTTTCGTGTCACCAGAACGTTCCTCTTGAATATAAGCTATGGCCGCATCCCGGATATCGTCATAACGAGATTGGTCGATCAGTTTCTGCAGTGGGCTTTCATCCTGTGCTTCATAGTAATCCAGCCTGCTGTCATTGAGTTCTTTACGAATTTCGCGCCAATTAGGCATGCACTTATCCATGTGAGCGATAAATGTAGCGTCATGCTTTCTTGTGATTAAATGTGTAAGCTCATGTAAAATAATATAGTCAAGGCAGGCATACGGTTTCTGGGCGAGCTGCAGGTTGAACCACAGCTTCTTTTTACCCGTACTGCAGGCACCCCATTTTGTAACCATATATTTTGTTTGCCAAGAATCACATTTAAGTCCTGTCTGCGCCTCCCACTTAGGCAGACGATTTTCTATTTCTTCCTTCAGAATTTTTCGATATTCTTCTTTCACATAAGCATCTCGCTGTTTCACGGTACTCTTGGCACTCATGGATAGAACAATATTTTGATTCTGAATCTCGAAGCTGTTCTTTTGATTGTCAGGCTTAAAGACAAGAAAGTACTGCTTTCCCCATATATACATCGTCTCACCTGAAACATACTGCCGCTTCGATGCTCTTGGCTGATTCTGAAATTGCGCGATAGCCTTCTTGATAAAGCCCATCTGAGTTCTGGCATAAGCCCCTATAGCTTTATCGTCCACGGATAAAGGCGCAGAAATTACCACATGTCCATCCGGCGGCTTCACCTGAAGGTGCATATTTTTTATATTCTTTTTTTGCACATCAATCGGGATGCCGGAAATGACAATGCGCATTAAAACTCCTCCTGCTTCTCAATGATCTTATAGATGCGCTCTACTTCAGAGTCATCACCCAAAATCTCATAGAGTGCTTTCTTTATTCTTCGTATTACTACCTGATTATCTCTGAACCCAAACAGTGCCTGCTTTTTCACAGCTTTGTGGATTCTGATAGCAAGTTCCTCATCTTCTCCATTGTTATCATAAATAGCCATGAGGGCTTTACTCTTGCGGATACTTTCCGGATATTTGTCGTTATCCTCTGGGCAATCAACATCCTTGGCCAGCTTTATATATTTCTCAAGCATCTCAGCGTAGTCAAGAACTCCCTGCTTACGCTCTTCAATGAGCTTATCAAGGATTTCTGACATCTTTGCATAATAGCGTGGATTGACTGTGACCTTTTCGATAACCTTCTTACGGATGTTATTCTCGATTGCCTCTGCTGCACCTTCCTTGTGACCACTATCACCTTCACCGGTAAGTGTCTCACCCTGCTTTGCTACGAAATCCAATAGGGTAAGATCATCAAAATCGCCAATCTTCTCGGCATCTGCGGCAGTGATGTAGTTATCGATCATCTTTCTCATATCAGGTTCATATGCCTTCAAATCGAGAAAGTCTCCACTGGCCGTACCGATAGTTTTCTTCAACTCGATGTAGAAAGTAACCTTCTTGTCATATTCATTCAATTTGCCAGATGAGATGTCATCCACCAGATATGGTTTTGCTTCCGCGAAGGCTCTGACAAGACTGCTCACAAGACGATAGAGTTTTTCTCTCAGGCGTGCATAAATCTCGTCGCTCTCCTCAGACTGTCCAGAAACACCACAGAAATAATGGATGTACTGGATCTCTCCACGAGGTTCCTCGACGCCTTCGCAGAGTTCCTCGACAGCATCATACACTTCCTCAAAATAAGATACCGTAGCATCATGGCGATCTTTTACAAGTCCTTTTACATCCTCCGGATCATATCCTTCAAAAGCGCCGGAAGTATAGTCCTTCATTGCAGTCTGGAGCTGTCCAAACAACTGCTTGTAATCCACGATATAGCCAAAGTCCTTAGTATCATCATCCAGACGATTGACCCGGCAAATCGCCTGAAAAAGGCCGTGGTCTTGCATTTTCTTGTCAATATATAGATACGTGCAAGGAGGTGCATCAAATCCGGTGAGAAGCTTATCCACGACGATGAGGAGCTTCATATTCGCAGGCTCCTCTACGAATTTGCGCTTTGCTTCCTTTTCAAATTCCTCCACCTTTGCTTGAACCGATCCCGCATTCGGAAGCTCAGATGGATCGAGTCCCAGCATCTTCAGATACGTCTCGTATTTAAGAAAGTTTTCGGTATCATCCTCGTCGCTGACGGTGTCAGTTCGCAATTCTCCCTTGTTCGGTGTATAGGAAGATATGATGGCGCACTTCTTAAAGCCCATCTGCTGGAAAATTTCGTAATACTTACAGGCCGTAGGAATACCATCTGCTACAAGAATCGCATTGCCATTTCCATCCATCAGACGCGGCTTCATATTAAAGTCCTGAATGATATCCCATGCCACCTTTTCAAGACGCGAGCGGGAGCTATACACCTTCTGCATCGTGCCCCACCTCTCCTTGAGCTTTGCCTTTGCACGAGAGGAAAGCCCTCTGGTCTTTACGTCGAACCACTGGTCAACACGATCCTGTGAAGACAAATCCTGTGGAACATCGCGGTATTCATAACGAAGATCCAGAACAACACTGTCGGCCACACCTTCGTTATACTTGTAAGCGTGGATATATGTACCGAAAACCTCAATGCTGATCTTCTTATCCCTTTTCAGTAGTGGAGTGCCCGTAAAGCCTATAAATACAGCATTCGGCATGATGGTCTTCATCGCCGTATGAAGCTTACCAGACTGTGTTCTGTGGCATTCGTCAACAAACACCACAAGACTTCCTTTTGCCTCGAAATTGGCAGGAAGGGACGCTTTCAGCTCTTCTATGTACTTGTCATAGTCATTCTCTGTCGCTTCACCGCCACGACGTCCAAACTTATGCACCAGCGAGCAAATCAACGAATCATCATATACATTCAGGCGATTCAGCAATTCCTTACCGCTCTTGGTTCGAGCAATATTCTCATCCACGCCTGTGAATGTTTTTTCTATCTGCTCATCAAGTTCATCTCGGTCTGTCACGATAAGGACACGGGCATTAAGCTCTGCCCAATGTGTCAGAATCCACTTTGCAAGCCATACCATTGTCAGCGTTTTTCCGGAGCCCTGTGTATGCCAAAGGATACCACCCAACGGTTTATCCGGTTCTCTGTTCGAATTGTGAAGCTCCGTTCTCAGATTAGTAAGCCTCTGCTGGGTACGCTTGATACCAAAATACTGATTGTACCGGCACACTTTTTTGATGCCTTTATCAAAGACAACAAAATTCATGATAAGGTCGATAAAACGTTCCTTATCGAACATGGCATATATCTGCTTCAGGAGTTTGTTCTCTATGCCTTCGCAAGTTTTACTGATACGGACATCTACCGGATCACGCTCTTCTTCATGTTCTTCGAATCCGTCATCCTTCCACTCCATATAAAACTTCTCTCCGGTCAGAAGAGTGCCATAGCGCAGGCCTTCTGATTCGTTTCCGGCCATGCAAAATTGCATCGTTGTAAAGAAGCTCTGTATGAATGAGTTCTTCTGATTTGTCAAATTCTGACGGATACCCTCAGAGACGGAGATGCTGCTTCGCTTCAGCTCAATAACCGCTACTGCAATGCCATTCAAGTAAACTACAAGATCCGGTCGCTTCTCTGACTGTTCAACGACCGTCACTTCCTCGGCAATAGCAAAGTCATTGTTCAGAGGTTTTTCCTCATCAACAAGCTGCACAGTCACCGGAGGCTTTTCAGGACTCTCGCTGACTGGAATGCCGTACTTCAACCGTGAGTACACAGTCTTATTAGCATCATAAACTCCACGCGAAAGATTCCCGGCTTCCTGCTGAAGCTGCATAATAGCAGCATCAATCAGCTTGTCTGCATAGCCCTTCAGTCGAAGGTACTGGCGCAGACGATCTTCCTTGATGTTCTTATTCTGATAATCTGACAGGTTACCAATATACTGGTAGCCCAAGATCTCCGGATCTTTAAAGAAACGAATCACGCTTTCCTGTGTTTTAATTTCGGCATCGCCAATACTCATCTGACAGGCACCTCCTTACACTAACCTGACCTTGCCGGTCAGCAATTCGTCCATCATACCTTGCTTTATTTTCTGATATTTCGATAGTTTTTCTTCGAGTTTGTAGATATCCAAATCCATATCGCAAAGGATACCAGTAATAGCTTCTTGTTCTTCTGTAGTAGGTGGAACATACAAATCAAACTTTACGAGATCCTTCTGATATAAGTGATTTATCGTTGATCCTGCCGACAACTGCTGAAGAAATTCTTTAAATACTGAAGATTCCAGTACATAAAACATAAAATGAGCTGTATATGCATCAGTTATTGGTTTCACAACAAATACACCACTATTTAATGTTGCTGGTCTATTTAAATCTGATATGTACGCGACTTTACCTATAGTGCCATCTTTTGTAAGAAGAAGATCTCCATTTGATACTTGAATGTTTGGGTCTTGCACGTATCTGTCATAATTCACGTAGTGACAACCATTCCAATTGATACGACCATCTTTAAAATCCGTTCCTGTAATCAAATAGGAATACCCTTCATCCAAATATTCAGCTGTAGTTAATCCCTGCCAACCTATACGTGCTTTAAGCCTTGAGTTTTTCGCCAAATTAATTTTTACCCAATCTCCCGAAAAACCATCCAATCGTTTCTTACCGGTTACAAGCATTTGCATTGTTCCTTGGCGAATATCTTTTTTCTTACGAATAAGTTTTTTCAAATCTATAATTAGTGTATCTATATCCGATAAAACTTCTGCTATTGATTTTTGTTCAGATATCCTTGGACAAGGTAGAACTATTTTTGAAACCTTCTCCTTATTTAGGTTCTGAACACTGCTCCCAGCTGCCATTGCAACATACTGTTTCATTGTCAAACCCGAACTAAGCGCATAATACAAATAGTCTCTATCAAAAACTCTGTCATATTTTTGAATGACGAGCCAACCATCATGAATGCAACCCTCAATATTCATGATATACGGACGTCCATAGCTCATCGAATTAGAGAGAATAAGATCACCTCTGAATACCATTCTAGAACGTGAAACTCCCTCTGGTATGATTTTTTCTTCAGTTGATTTTATGAATTTATCTTCCTCACCTACGTCGCCAATTTTTATCCAATTAACACCTTTATCACTTGTCGTCAAAAATGCTTGAATAGGTCTTGGTGAGCCGCCTCTAAAAATCTGCGCATAATTTCCTAACGTGATTACACTCCAATCATCCGGGATATCTGTTTTTAAAATTTCATTTACCAATTGAATCCCATCCTTTCAAGATGAGACTTTACCTTTGCCTCATATTCAGTAGTGACTTTGTCAAGCTCCGGAAGGGTATCCTCATATCGCTCAGCAAGTTCGATAATCCTACTCGTCAAGCGATGGGAAATCGCAGTATACAAATCACTGATACCAGAGAAAATGCTATCAAACCACTTCTTGTTTACAAGCAGATCTAATATTTCATTATCTGTAAAGCTTTCATATCTTGCCCGGCACTTTTCATCCAGAGCCTTGTTCAGATCTTTAACAACCTTATTGTAATCGGATACCTTGCCGCAAAGTTCTAAAGCTGCCTTCAACTGGTTTACATCATCCTGCAGGCTCTCAGGCACACATTCTTCTGTACGAATAATACGTAACCGATATTCAATAGAGCTCTTTGTAATTTTTCCATTTTCGTTGACCGCGCTCTTGCAAAGCGGATGCCCCACAAGGTATGCTTCCAGACGTTTCTTCGTATTGACAAGCTGGAGATCCGTGCGGATCACTTCGAGCTCTATGGTTTCTTCTGTTTCAATCGTGCTTGTCAACTCAACTATTTTAGCTTCGATATCCTTCGCTTTAACTTTCCCGTTCTCAACCACATCAGCAAGAGCAGATTCTTCGTCCGCACTCTCAATCAGATCAGAAAGCTGGGACTCCGTCTCTGCGACAATACTCTCGGCTTCTTCTATGGCATTCTTCTCTTCACGGAAAAAGACATCTATTACAATAGATTTCGGGATCAAACGACCTTCCCATCCGGTGACCTTCATTTCACCCTTATTCTTTCCCTGCGTAATTTCTTCCTCGATATTGTCTGTCGCTCTGGCATTGGTGTAGCCATCCGATTCGCTTATGATAAGTGACACATCATCGTTCATGACCTCATTCCAATAGGCTAGCAACACCTGATATACATCGTATTTGTCAATCAGTGTCAGGTGTTCGAATTCGGCAATGATATCTTCAGCAAGACTTACAATCAGCTCTCTTGCAGACACGTCTTCATCAAGAGTCGAAAGAACCGGATATTCTTTTGCCTTCCATGCAGCAAATGCCTCGTCGAGTTTCTCACCATACTCCGAGAATTCAGTATTTTTATATATCGTTTGTCGAATACTTTCATGCTCAACATTTAAGCTGTAGTATTTTTCGCTAATAGCTGACAGCAGCTCAGATTTCAGCGAAGGAAATACTTCCCAGTACTTGGATAGGCCATTGATGTCAACCGCAGGGATACCTCCATGGATGTGCGCATAGATATCCTGAATGTCCTCCGAATCTGTGGAGTCAATATATCGGGTGATGTTCAGGTTATACCCATTCTTCTTTTCAATTTCATCATTGGGTACGAAACGCGCATACTTAGGATCTGTAGTAATCTGCTCATTAAAGGTAGTAATGATTCTGTAAATATCGCGTTCTCTCAAACGATTCTTATTACCATCCTTAACATATCCACGGCTGGCATCAATCATAAAGATGCCCTGTCGGTTTGCAGCACCTTCTTTGTCAATCACGAGTACACATGCAGCTATTCCAGTGCCATAAAACAAGTTTGCCGGAAGGCTAATAATGCCCTTGATCCAATGTTTCTTTATAATAGTTTCTCTGATGGTAGCCTCTGCGTTTCCACGGAAGAGGACTCCATGAGGCAAAATAACCGCAGCCTTACCATTTGACTTTAAAGTTTTAAGAATATGCATAAGCCAAGCATAGTCTCCGTTCTTTTCCGGAGGCATATCCCCATAGCCCTCAAACCGACCATATTCTTTACCGGCAATTCCATCGCGCCAGTTTTTCATGGAAAAAGGCGGATTTGCCACTATGTAATCAAAACGCTCAAGTACAGAGTTATCTGATTTATCCATATACTGCGGATTTGAGAATGTATTACCGCTCTTGATGATAATTTCAGCCTTACGGTGCAAAACAGCATTCATCTTAGCAAGACCAGCTGTTGTGCTTTCTTTTTCCTGACCATAACCCATAATTGGAAATGGCGCTGCATCGATAGCCCGAATCAACAAACTACCACTACCACAAGCCGGATCGCATACCGTGGCGCTGGTATCCGTGCAGTGACTAATGCCTACTACATTAGCAAGAATTCTGGAAACCTCTGCAGGTGTATAGAATTGTCCTTTGCTCTTTCCGCTCTCCGTAGCAAATTTACGCATCAGGAACTCATAGGCATCTCCAATGATGTCATCACCTTCAGCCTTGTTTCGAGAGAAGTCAAGTTCCGGACGCTGGAAGATAGAGATAAGATCAGTCAATTTATCGACCATTTCTTTACCGCTTCCCAACTTCTTCTCATCATTGAAATGAGCAATATCAATAACACCCTTCAGGTCAGTGTTCTCGTCAGCAAGGCGAGCTATGATTTTATCCATGCCCTCGCCGATGTTCTTTTTCCCCTTCAGAGCAATAAAGTCGTCAAAAGAGCAACCCGTTCTCTTCTCTGGATCTGGATCTTTATCATGTGCCTTATCAAAGACCTTAATGTCTTCATATGCTCCTTTATTCTTAAATTTATCAGTGACATACTTCATGAATAAAAGTGTTAGGATATAGTCCTTATACTCTGAGGAGTCCATCCCTCCGCGAAGTTTGTCGCAGCTCGCCCAAAGGGAGCTATATAACTCTGTTTTCTTTACAGCCATTGCCAGAATCTCCTTGTCATTTTTTCGCTATATCGATTACTCGATAGCAC
>OKSA01002269.1_pt1 | contig 15952 bp, 10 predicted proteins | sample 1601181 | NCBI WGS metagenome assembly OKSA01 (sample SAMEA3541538, study PRJEB24748) | human gut metagenome | biome: human gut; feature: human-associated habitat; material: faeces | place: China | collected 2012
CAATCCCGAATGAACAAATAATCGGGCATTTTATGGGTACACTCTCCCCAAGGGGTTATATAATCTATAGTGGTACCTAAGAAATGGACAAATAACACAGGGGGTATTATAATAATATTACAGTGCAATTTGTTATGGAGGTATCATGATGGGAATTAAGTATTTTACAGAGGAAGAGATAGAATATTTGTCATCAAATATATATGTTGAATCTGTTAATGAAAAACAGATAACATACACAATTGAGTTTAAGCAATTTTTTGTGCGAGAATATATGAACGGGAAAGGGCCTACTTTGATTTTTGAAAGTGTTGGATTATATAAGCGAATATTGGGTGCTAAGCGTATAGAAAAAGCAACAAGCAGATGGATGAAGGCTTATGAGAATGGTACATTAGATGTTTCTGCAACATTGCTTAATCGTCATCCGGTATTAAAAGCAAAAAATATTACAGATAAAGAGTTGATAAGAAGGCAAGAAGCAAAAATCAAGCTTTTGGAACTAGAGGTAGAACTATTAAAAAAAATCGACTTGAAAGAAAGGGGGCTGATAGGAAGTCAAAGACTGAAAAGTAGTGATATTTTTGAGTTGATAAGGATTACAATACGTGATAATAATCTAAAAAATGTTGTGTCTTATTTATGTGCGAGTGCAGGCGTATCAAGAAGTGGTTACTATAATTATTTATCAAATGAAAGTAAACGTGAAAGGCGTGAGGAAATAGATATAAAAGTGCGTGATGATATACTGATGGCAATAAGCTTTAGAGGATACAAAAAGGGTTCACGGAGTATAAAAATGCTGTTAGAGGATAAGTTTGGGATTTGTTACAATCGAAAGAGAATTATGCGGATAATGCGTAAATATAATATTGTATGTCCAATTCGCAGAAAAAAGTATAAATATAAAGTTACAAAGGAACATAAAGTCTGTAAAAATTATCTTCAAAGAGAATTTAAACAAAATGTACCTGGAAAGGTGATGTTGACAGATATATCTTATTTACAGTATGGTAACGCAAAAACAGCATATCTGTCAACAATTCTAGATGCAAGTACAAATGAGATATTATCATTCAAGGTGAGAGAAAATATGAAATTGGATTTAGTTATAAGTACGTTGAATGAATTAAAGGATAATCAATTTGTACATTTTGATGATGGAATGATACATTCAGACCAAGGATGGCATTATACAAATCCTCAATTTCGTATCAGAGCCGCAGAAATGGGATTGCAGCAATCAATGTCACGTAGGGGCAATTGTTGGGATAATGCACCACAGGAGTCTTTCTTTGGTCATTTAAAGGATGAAGTAGATATAAAGCACTGCAATACATTTGATGAATTACATACGCTTATATCAGATTACATTGATTATTACAATAATGATCGTTATCAATGGAACTTAAATAAAATGACACCTATACAATATAGAAATTATTTGTTAAACACTGCATAGGTGTATTTGTTATCTAATAAATTATGAAGGGTGTTAAAATTGTTCTTGACATAGGGCCCATGTTAATTTTCTTATAGAAAATAGTATCGGTTAAAAGTATACCCCCTATGGCTAAAACGGTTAATTGTATCAAATCCGTAGTACTTAGCCATAAAATAAATCGCATTTTATGCGGTTTATTTTTGTATATACACCTTTTTATACAAATGCTGATTGGATTTTATTGATGAGAAGGATGAAAATAATGAAGATATTAGATTTTTATTGGTCGTCAAAATGTTGGGAAAAAGATGATTTGATTTTACAATATTATGATAGTTCAAAAAATAATGGAAAAGGTTTAAATGATGAGATACCTCTGCCGATTGTGTTAAAAATTAAAAAAAGATAACGTATTGATATTTGAACAAACGGAATATACCAATAAATATTTATCTAAAAGTTAATTACTATCAGTTTTTTGAATTTTAGTAAAAAAATATTGACAAAATATAATTTTACATATATTATGATAACAAATAATAGCAAGGGAGAAATAAATATGAAAAAATTAATATGTTTGTTGGTGATATGTGCTAATTTAGTGGGAGTAGCAGTTAATGTATCGGCGTATTCGGATTATGATACAGAAGAAACAAGATTTTTAAGGATTATGGACATTATGAACGGTTACGAGGACGGAACATTTAAACCTTATAATGTACTTACGCGCTCTGAAGCTATAAGAATAGTTGATGATATGATGGGATTCAGCGATGAAACATCATATACAGGAAAAGAAAATTCAGATTTACCGTTTAGTGACATATCAAAGGATTCGTGGGATTGGAAGTATTGGAATTATGCGTACTGTAACAGTGTGATAAGTGGATTTGAAGATGGTACGGCACGACCGAATGATAATGTAACGTATGCACAATTTGTAAAAATGTTGGTTACATCAATAGGATATGACTTTTATTCAGAGGCAGTTGGAGGATATCCGAATGGTTACTTCAAATATGCTGAAAATTTTAATATTACAGATGATATAAATTTGAATTATGATGATGCTATTACTCGCGCATCAGCGGCATTATTAGCCCAAAGAACAATGAACACACCAATAATGGAGTTTATTTCTAAACCAATATCAACAATATTGTCGGAACAAAAGAGTGAATTTGTTGAAAGTAAAATCTATAACGGTACAGGTGCAGATTACAGAACACTTCTTACAAAAAAGAAATGTTATAATGCTGACGTAATCATTGAAAGCATATCGGGCGATATTACTACGGCGAAAATAGTCAATGCAAGAAATTTTTGCGACAAAGAATACAATGGTACGGAAAATTACAGTTTTGAGTTAAACACAAACGGATATGAATTATCAGAAAATGAAAAATACAATGTGGTTGTGGAATGCGTTGATAACAATTATATTTTAAAATTTGTATATGAAAGTGATATATAAGAAAAAGGAGAAACAGATGGCATCGAGTAAAGAATTTTTAGAATACATATTAGAGCAATTATCGGAGGTAGAGGAAATAACGTACAGGGCGATGATGGGGGAGTACATTATTTACTACAAAGGCAGAATTGCCGGCGGAATATATGATGACCGACTGCTTATAAAACCTGTTAAATCGGCTATTGACTATGTTTCTGACATTCGATACGAAGTACCTTATGAGGGTGCGAAAGAAATGATTTTAATAGAAGAAGTTGACAACAAAGAATATTTAACCGAATTATTTAAGGCGATATATGACGACTTACCGACACCGAAAAAGAAAAAATAACCAATATTGAAAACATCTCAATATTATGGTATAATTCATATAATGAGGTGAGAGAGATGAAAGTAAAGGAAATATGTGATTATTCGGGTTCGACATTGCTTGGAATGAACGGCGGAATGGTTGAGAGCCCGGATTCAAAAAGAATTATATATGCACGCAAAGCAGACTTGACAAAGCCTGAAACGGAAATATGGATATGCGACAGAAATTTTGAAAACCACCGCAAGGTATATGACGTACACTGTGGCAATCACAACGGCCCGTCAGCAACATTTATAACAAACAGCCTTATAGTTTTTCGTGATGTGGAATTTGAGGGCATAGCCGGCAAAGAGCCGTCTATATGTGTATTCCGTATACTCGATGTTGATACGGGTGAGGTTAAGTACAAAATTCGCGGCAAAGAAAGTCATTGTGCGGAAAACGGCAAGTATCCGTTTTCAATATCGACAGAATATCTTGACAAAAATCCCGATTATCCCGAAATTAATTCGTGCGGAATTTACATACTTGATGTTGAAAGCGGAAAAATAACGCTTGTTGCAACAGAGGAAGATATTTTAAATATGGTAAGGAAACACGGTCTTACTCCGAACGAGCATACCGCGTCTGTCAGCCACGTTCAGCTAAATCCGTCCGCAACGGCAGTTATGATGCGCTTGGGCGTAAAGGACTGCCCTGTATTCGGTGCGTTGGGTTGTATAGATTTAGACACTAAAAAAACGCATATGATAGCGGACAAGCCTGTACATCAGCTTTGGTATGACGACGACACATATATGGCAACGCGTCAGTTTAATCAAGGCAGACACATTGAAATGGAAACAAGCTATATTGCACGTTTTTCAAAGGACGGAGAGGAATTAGAAGTGCTTGGCGGAATTTCAAATCATATGGACGGAAGTTTTGACAGAAAATATTTTGCCGGTGACAGATGTTATCCCGACTTTGCACCGAATGTTTATTTGTACAAGCGCGGTGACAAAAATCCGATTGCGACTTTTGAAATATCGCAGGACGAATACACCACATGGAAACTTCAGGTACATCCAAATCCGTCGTTTTCGCATGACGGAAAGCGTCTGTACTTTAATAAACAGTGCAAATGTTACAACGGAACATACAGAACGGTAGCTGTTTTTGCAGATGTTTCTGAAATTATTTAAAACTAACTTGCAAAAATTGTCCTTTTTTGCTATACTGTATATGTTGTAATTATTAAAGAAAGAATGTGAACATAAATGATTATTATTATGAAAGAATCCGCATCGGCAAAGGAAATCGAGAGTGTTGAAAAACTACTTGCCGAGTTCGGATTCCAAACGCACCCTATTCAAGGCGAAAAGAAAACAGTTATCGGCGCAATCGGCGACAAGCGTCTTTTGAGTATGAATCAAATTCTTACTATGGACGGTGTTGAAAACGTTGTTCCGATTATGAAACCATATAAACTTGCATCTAAGGAGCTTCACAAAGAACCGTCAGTTATCGAAATCGGTCACGGAATAACAGTCGGTGGCAAGCAGCTTGCAGTATTTGCAGGTCCTTGCGCAATCGAAAGCCAGGAACAGTTCACAACTGTATCAAAGGCTGTTAAGGCCTCGGGTGCAAACATTCTTCGCGGCGGTGCGTTCAAGCCACGTTCATCACCATATTCATTCCAAGGTCTTGAGGGTGATGGCCTGAAGATTATGTACAACAGCGGTCAGGAACTTAATATGCCTATCTGTACTGAAGTACTTGATACAAGAGATGTTGAACTTGTTGCAAAGTATGCTGATATTATGCAAATCGGTGCAAGAAATATGCAGAACTTCAAACTTCTTCGTGAAGTCGGTAAGTGCGACAAGCCTATACTTCTAAAGAGAGGTCTTGCTTGTACTATGGAAGAGTGGCTAATGGCTGCCGAATATATTATGTCTGAGGGTAATGAAAAGGTAATCCTTTGTGAAAGAGGTATCAGAACATACGAAACTGCTACAAGAAATACATTTGACATTTCGGCAATTCCTGTTTCAAAGGAACTTTCTCATCTTCCTATTATTGCCGATCCGAGCCATGCAACAGGTACATATAAGTATGTTCCGGCTATTGCAAAGGGTGCTATTGCGGCAGGTGCTGACGGTCTTATGATTGAAGTACATAACTGCCCTGAAAAGGCTGCGTCAGACGGCGCACAATCGCTTACACCTGAAAAGTTTGACAAGCTTATGAAAGAGCTTGATCCAATCGCGAAGGCAGTAAATAAGATTCTATTATAAGAAATTTATAGGCTGGATGAAGTTGCCCACATTGTGTGAACAATTTTATTTCAGCCTTTCGTTTTATTGAAGGGAGTTATTGACTTAATATGTTAGGTTATCTTGGTCCGAACGGGACATTTTCACATCAGGCGGCTATGGAATGGTCTGAGGGTAAAGAAGAAATAAAGGAGTTTTCAACGATTTATTCTGTAATTTTGGCGGTTGAAAAAGGCGAGATAGACAGGGCAATAGTGCCGATTGAAAATTCTATTGACGGAAGTATCAACACAACTTTGGATACTCTTGCTTTTGATGTGGATTTATATATAACAGGTGAATACATTCTTCATATAAGCGAAAATCTTATGGTTAAAAAAGGTGTAAAGAAAGAGGATATAAAAATTATCACTTCCCACCCTCAACCGATAGGACAGTGTTCAAAATTATTGTCGCACGAATTTGCGGACGTGAAAATTGAATTTGCCGATTCAACTGCGTCTGCGGCAAAACGTGTAAAAGAATCGGACGGCTCTGTGGCGTGTATCGGCTCACCGAACAGTGCAAAAATTTATGACCTTGATATTTTGTGTCACGACTGCGGTGACGACGCAAATAATTCAACTCGATTTGTTATTATTGAAAAAACACCGAATAAGACAGTTACAGGTCACGATAAGTCATCAATCGTATTTGCGATTGATAATAAACCGGGCAGCTTGTACAGTGCGATTGAGCTTTTGGCGAAGTCCGGAATTAATATGACTAAAATTGAGTCACGTCCTATGAAAAAGGAACTCGGTAAGTATGTGTTCTTCATTGATATTGACGGCAATATTGATGATGCGTCAATTTACTTTGCACTTGATAAAGTAAGACAGAATACATTTTTCTATAAATTTCTCGGATCATACAATTACTAAAATGCGAAATATTAAAAAAGGAAGTTTTCAAAACTTCCTTTTTTAGTTTGAATTTATAATATCCATAATAGTTTTTTCAGCGAGTTTTACTTCCTGTAACAGTTCATTTGCGGAAAGTCGTGTCGCACCGTTGCCTAGAATGATAATTTGTTCAAGGTTATCCGAAGTGGCAACACGCACACGATGTTTTTTACCGATTTCATGTGTGATTTTTTCAATATACATATCGGCGGTTTCAGCCTCTTTTGTGTACACAACGTTTATATTGTGAATTTTTTCGGCACTGCCGACATTTCCTTTAACTTTATACGCATCAAAAACAAGTATTAAATTGCATTGCTTAAAGCCTTGATAATTGCAAAGAATATCAATCAGTCGGTCACGTGCCATATTAAGGTTATATTTGGCGAGTTCTTTCAGTTCGTCCCACGCAAAAATTATATTGTAACCGTCTACAAGCAAATATTCGTCACCTAATTTAACAGGCTTTGATTTTTGATGTTTTTTCTGTTCGGTGGCGGATTTCTTTACAGTGTATGACGCTACTTTACGGCGTACAGGACCGTATGTACGTTCAAAAATCTGCATAAGCTCATTATCATCGGCAACCATATTGATGTAGTCGTTTGCACGCTGATAGACGTTTTCTTCTTCATCATCGTCTTGGTCAAGCTTTATGCCGTCAATGTGCATATGGTCGTAAACCTTATCCCACTTTACAACAAAGCCTGCACCGTGCGAACAGAAAACCGAATCGGCGGGATTTTCAATATCGGTTTCGCTGTCGTAAGCGATTTCGGCAATCACTTCTTCGGTGTTGTGGCAAGGCTCATAACCGCTTAAAATACAGTTTAATCTGCCTTTGCCGTGCGTGTAACCCGTTACGTCCATTTGATAGTCACGCATTGTCGCAACGGGTGCAGAGCCTGAAATTCGCGTCATATCACCGATTGTTTCAGGTTGACTGAATGTACCGCCCATTTGCTGAATGTCGGTCATTGCACGTCCTACGTTTTCGGTAGGTATTTCAAGATGAAATTCGTACCACGGCTCAAGCAAAACACTTTCAGCCATTTTCAAGCCTTGACGTACCGCACGATAAGTAGCTTGACGGAAGTCGCCGCCCTCAGTATGTTTTTGGTGTGCGCGTCCTGCGATAAGCGTTATCTTCATATCGGTAATCGGTGAGCCTGTCAGAACACCGATATGTGCTTTTTCTTTTAGATGGGTGAGAATAAGTCGTTGCCAGTTGCGGTCAAGACTGTCCTCACTGCAATTTACCGCAAACTGCATACCGCTGCCTTTTTCAGTCGGCTCCATAAGTAAATGCACTTCAGCATAATGCCTTAACGGCTCATAATGTCCGACACCCTCAACAGGTGCGGCTATTGTTTCACGATACGCAATACCGCCGTGACTGAATTCAATATCAATACCGAATCTCTCTTTTATAATTCGTTTTAAAACTTCAAGCTGAACTTCGCCCATAACTTGAACGTGAATTTCCTGCAACTGTTCGTTCCATATTATATGAAGCTGTGGGTCTTCGTCCTCCAAATGACGTAATTCGGTAAGTGCTGTATGCACGTCAATACCGTCCGTAAGCTCCATACGGTACGTCAAAACAGGCTCAAGAACGGCATTTTTTGAATCAGGCTCACAACCTATACCTTCACCGGAATATGTCTGTGTAAGACCTGTTACGGCACAAACCGTACCGGGGAATGCCTCGTCAACCGCTTGGAATTTTGCACCGGAATAAATTCTGATTTGATTTACTTTTTCCGACCACTCATTTTTCTTGTTACCCTTTAAAAGTGTTTTTACCTTTAAAGTACCGCCGGTAATTTTCATATAAGTAAGACGTGTGCCTTGCTCATCTTCGGCAATTTTGAATACCTTTGCACCGAATTTGTTATCGTAAATAATTTGTCTTGTATACAGTTCAAGTCCTTCAAGAAATTCCGATACACCTTCCATTTTAAGTGCAGAGCCGAAATAGCACGGGAATATTTTTCTTTGTACAACGGCATTTCTTATGTCTTGATTTTTGACAGTACCGTCCGCAAGAAATGTATTCATTATAGCTTCGTCACACATAGCGAGAGATTCTCTGAAATCTTCATTTTCATGATTTTGCGTAAAATCAATACAACCGTCCGAAAATCTTGTATGCAATTCATCAAGAACGGCGTTTCTGTCGGCGTTTAAGTCCATTTTGTTCACGAATATAAATGTAGGTACATTGTATCGTGCCAAAAGCCGCCATAGTGTTTCTGTATGATTTTGTATCCCGTCCGTACCGCTTATAACGAGGATTGCGTAATCAAGCACGCTCAAAGTACGCTCCATTTCAGTAGAAAAGTCAACGTGACCGGGGGTGTCAAGTAAAGTAAATGCGGTGTCACGAAAACGCATAACGGCTTGCTTTGAAAATATCGTAATGCCTTTGTCGCGTTCAATTTCGTGTGAATCGAGAAATGCGTCACCATGGTCAACACGACCGATTTTTCGTATTTCACCTGCACTGTATAACATTCCCTCAGATAGCGTAGTTTTACCCGAGTCAACGTGTGCCAGTATTCCAATTACAACTCTGTTCATATCATCTCTGCCTTTACAGTATATATTATTTTAATTATATCATAATAGAAATGTTTTGTCCAATTCAAACAAAAAAACGGTGTTGCAATGCAACACCGTTTCAGACTGTCGACAAATTGTCCGGAACGTGCAAAATATTATTTTTGTATTTTAAAACTAAATTTATAGCTATAACAAATAACAGGCAAGCCTATCTTTGATATACGGCTTGCCTGTGCACTTTTTGCGAAAATAAACTCTAACGTACCCACGTACGCCGACGAGTTCATTTTCACAAAATCCGAACTAATTTCTCGACCTCTGTCAGCCTGTCGACAGCTCCTTTTTTTATTCTTCAGCGCCAAGAACAGCGATTTCGCTGATATGACAGTAATTCTTGTCAGGGTCTGTTGCACCGTCACCGTTGTAGCGGATATAACGTGCTTTTACCGTTTCAGGGAACATATACTTTTCAAATTCGCTTGATTCACCTGTGTTTTGAGTTTTTGGAAGTGCAGTTTCCCAAGTTTTGCCGTCAACCGAGTATTCGATTGTGAACGGATAAATTCTTTCGCTGCCTTTCCACATTGCGATTGCAACACCCGAAACGTCCTTTTCTTCGCCTAAATCAAGCGTAAGCGTACTCTTACCGTAACTTGACCAACGCGTGTTTATATCAAGGTCAACCGCACCTGCTTCAACGTTACCGTCATTGTCGCTTGCCTCAACGGCAAAAACGTCAAGTTGGTTAGGATAATATTTTTGACCTGTTCCGTTTATTGCGACAACTTCAATTTTGTCAGGTACTTTTGCAGATGTGATTGTAGATTTTCTAGATATTGCGGAATCGTCTGACATATTTAAGTCAATATCGCTTATGCAGATATATTTATCGTTGTAGTAAACAATCTTTCCGAGTGCTTCGCCGATTGCACGAAGCGGAACCATTGTTCTGTCGTTGTTCAAAATCGGTGCAGTGTCCATTGTTTTTGTTTCGTTGTTTACAGTATAATCGTTGCTGCCGATTTTCATTGTAACGGCGTCACCGTTGATTTTGATTTCCTGTGTATCTGCCACCCATTCAACGTCTGCGCCGAATGACTCAGAAATAAATCTCAACGGAACAAGAGTTCTTTCGTTTTCGTCAAGGTATGGTACAACGTCCGTGCTGTCGTTATCAACACGTTTCGGAACACCGTTTGTAAGTGCTGTCGGTGTGTCAAGTACAAGCTCAACCTTTTCACCGCTGTATAAATCGTTTATATTCCAAGACTTCTTTGCAAGGTCGGGATTTTTTTCATTGTTGCCTACTGTATAAATCTGCGGTACAGGTACATTTTCAGTGTCAAAACCAAGATAATAGCTTAGGTGTGTAGGCTGATTGTAACAGTCGTTTTGATATGCAACGTGCATTCTGTATTGAATGTCGTGCATAAGTGTAGGAATTTTGTAGCTTGTCGGTGTAGTGGTTGTGTAAATTCTCAACGCACTGCCGTCCTTTAGCGGATACATAACTTCTTCACGCCAATCGCCGAAAAGGTCGGCGGTAAGTGACGGATTAGCTTTTGTACCGTTTACAGAAGTACAGCCCGAAGCGGTGAAGATAGTTTCAACCTTTTCTTTTTCGGGATTCCACTTGCTGATATAAATGTTATCCTGAACTTCACGACCTAAATCGCCGTCCCAATAGCATAGGAAGTTTGCCGGCATAGTGTATTTTGTTGAAATGACGGTACCGTCTGCGGCGGTAAGTATTCCTGCGGCTGACCAGCCTTCGCAACCCGGATAACGCGGGTCTATGTCGTCAGATGTGCCGCGACCGTTGTCACTGCCCATTTGTTCGCCGCCGACAAGTATTTCGCCTGTACGTGCGTCACGCATTTCAAAGCTGTATTTTGCTTGAGTTTCTTCGTGACAAGAGTAAACTTCAAGTCCCGGTCTTGACGTGTCAAGGTCACTGACGTGCTGTGCGTCACCGTGTCCCAAACCTGTCGAATACATAGGCTTGCCGTCGTTGTCTATTGCAAGCGCACCGTATATAAGTTCATCGCAACCGTCATAATCAACGTCTGCGGCACTCATTGAGTGGTTGCCCTGTCCGATATATTTATTGTTGTAATCCATTGTATCAAAGCGCCATTTCTTAACAAGTTTGCCGTCTACAAGATCGTATGTTGCAATAACTGTTCTGCCGCCTGTTTCACCCTCAGGACCTGTGTAATAACCTCTTGCAAAAACCATGCTCGGTCTTGTGCCGTCAAGATATGCAACGGCGGCAAGGTATCTTTCGGAACGGTTTCCGAATGTATCGCCCCAAGAGCTTATATCCCATTTTTGACCGCTTGCGGTTTTGCCTGTGATTTGCGGGTCATAGTCAACTGTATCAATTACAGAGCCGTCCTCACCCTTGAATACTGTAAGATAAAGCGGGCCTGTAAGGTTTTTACCGTTGCTTACAACGGCATAGTTTTTGTTTGAGTCACCGATAACAGAGCCGTCACCTGCGATTGTGCCGTCAGCCGTACGGCAAGCAACTTCGGCTTTTCCGTCACAGTCATAGTCGTATACCATAAACTGCGTATCGTGTGCGCCTGCACGAATGTTAGGCCCCATATTTATACGCCATAGACGTGTGCCGTCAAGCTTGTATGCGTCAAGAATACATTCGCCTGTAAAACCTGCCTGTGCGGCATCTTTTGCGTTTGACGGATCCCATTTTAGTACGATTTCATACTCACCGTCACCGTCAAGGTCACCGACAGACGCGTCGCCCGGTGTATATGAATATTCTTCGCCGTTTACTTTGTTGTTTTCGGGCTTTTGGATTGGAATATCCATATAATTGTTATCCCAAGTTTGAGAAAATTCAGCCTTGTCTGCCTGTTCTTCACCGTTTACAACGGGTATAATGCAATACTGTGTGTTAGAATCGGCAGTAAACACATCGGTAAAGTTTGTTACATTTAATGGCTCTGTATTTAATTTTTGTCCGTAAGAGGACATCTCTTTTGAGCCGCGATAAATGTTATATCTCGTATCCGCACTTTCAGTACCGAGCCAACGCCACGAAATATATGTATAGCCGTCCATTCTTACGGCAACAGCACCTCTGTTTAGATTTTCCATAGGACGCTGAATATCAGGTCGTGAGTCGATTAATTTTTGTGTTTCGGCGGCGGATTCTGTGTAATCGCCGACTTTCAGGCTTTCGCCTACCTCTGTGGCAAGCACGGAAACAGCCGAACTTGCAAGCATTGCAACTGTAAGCATAGCCGAAATGATTTTCTTTTTATTCATAGTGTATTAAAATCCTCCTTTTCAAAGTATCTAAACTATATTTTATCATATTATAAAAAGAATTTGGGAAAATTTAATAATGAATTCTGATTTTTATAAATTAATATCTGATTTTTCAAGCGATTTGACAAATAAAGATTAAAAGGGTATAATATGAATATATGAACATATGACCGAAAAGAGGAGAAGATAAATGGATAAATGCAGTACCTGTCAATATAATCCGCAGATTTTAGATAGATTGAAAAATCAACTTCCTGATGAAGATGTAACGGATAAATTGTCGGAAATGTTTAAAGTGTTCGGCGACAGTACAAGAATAAGAATTTTATGGACGTTGTTTGATAAGGAATTGTGTGTGTATGATATAGCGAACGCGCTCGGTATGAGCCAGTCGGCTATCAGTCATCAGCTTAAAACTTTAAAACAGGCAAGGCTTATAAAGTCACGCCGTGACGGTAAAAATGCCTTTTATTCGATTGATGACGACCACGTTAAAAAGATTATAGAACAAATGCTTATTCATATTGAGGAAAACTAAAAAACGGTGCAATTAATTTGCACCGTTTTTGATTGTTGTTTTATAATAAATAAAATAGAATACTGCCGAAATAACTGCGGCGATAGTCCAGCCGACAGGCCAAGAAAGCCATATTCCGACTTCCGAATTAAGTGCGTATGAGAAAACATACGCAAGAATAACTCTTAAAAGCAAGTCGGTAAACGTGCTTGCCATAAACGCCCTCATACGTCCCGCACCGCGAAGAATACCGTCAAATGTAAGCTTTGCGGAAATTACAAAATAGAACGGTGTGACGATTTTTAAAAATATTCTTCCTACGTCTATAATACCTGTCTCACTGCTTTTTACGAATATATTCATCATAGTATTCGGGAATACGAAATACGCAATGAAAAACGGCAGAGAAACAACGATAAGCATAACAATACCTGCTTTAAGTCCTTCAGGTATGCGGAGAAGCTTTCGCGCACCTGTGTTTTGTGCCGTATAGCTTGACATTGCATTTCCGAGCGTTGAAAAACTTGTTATAGCGAATGTATTCAGCTTTATAGCCGCACTGTAACCGGCGATAACGTCAGAGCCGAAACTGTTTACGCGACTTTGTATAAATAAATTTCCGACCGATACAAAACTTTGCTGCAAGATACTCGGTATTGCAATTCTTGAAATATGTCCGAGCATACGGATTGAAAATTTTTTATATGTCCCCGATTTTATACCGTGAACGCGTTTTAAAAGTACGGCGAATGCGAGCAGGGAAGATATACCCTGTGCAATAAATGTTGCCCAGCCGACTCCAGCCACGCCCATATTAAATACAATTACGAAAACAAGGTCAAGAATTATATTTCCGACTGACGACATAATCAAAAAATACAACGGAGTTTTACTGTCCCCCATAGCGGTAAAAATACCTGTGCATATGTTGTACAGAAACAGAAAAATCAATCCGCCTATGTAAATATTAAGATATGTCATTGAGTCGGAAAAAATATTTTCGGGAGTAGATAACATTTTTAACATTCCCGAACAGAAAACAATTCCGAAGATTGTAAAAATTGCGGCAAGTACAGTCATTGAAATTATTGAAGTGAAAATGGAAGTTTTGAGTTTTTCAAAATTTTTCGCACCGAACAACTGCGAAATAATAACAGCCGCACCGACGTTTGCACCTGTGGCTATTGCCATAAAAATCATCGTAATCGGATAAGAGGCGCCCACAGCAGCTAATGCCTGGGCGCCTACAAATTTTCCGGCTACGATACTGTCTACTATATTATAGAGTTGCTGAAATACCACGCTCAAAAGCATAGGTATCGAAAAGCTCCATAATATTTTTGAGGGTTTGCCCTCTGTCAAGTCAGTAATCATTTACCTCATTCTTTCTTATTAAATTTTATCAGTCAACATCAACAGGATATTTACCCGAGAAACATCCGTCACAGAATTGACATTTTGCGTTAGGAATAATCTTTTTCAAAGAATTAACGCTTAAAAATCCGATACTGTCCGCACCGATAAGTTCTTTAATTCCGTCCATGGTGTAGTTACAGGCTACAAGCTGATCCTTTGACGGTACGTCTGTACCGAAGTAACAAGGGAACATAAACGGCGGAGCAGATGAACGAACATGAACTTCTGTTGCCCCGAAGTGACGTAAAAGGCTTACAATTCTCTTTGAAGTCGTACCTCTTACGATTGAGTCGTCAACCATAACGACACGTTTTCCCTCAACTGTGCTTTTCAGTACGTTAAGTTTAATTCTTACGGAATTCTCACGCATTGCCTGTGACGGTTGAATGAAAGTTCTGCCGATATATTTATTCTTTACAAAACCGATGTCGTAAGGAATTCCCGATTCCTTTGCATAACCCATTGCGGCACTTAGTCCCGAATCCGGTACACCGATTACAACGTCAGCCTCAACAGGAAATTCCTGTGCCAAGTATTTGCCTGCAAGCATACGTGAATCGTGTGCAGACTGTCCTTCAATAATACTGTCAGGACGTGCAAAATATAAGTATTCAAAGATACACATTGTATGTGGCTTTTTGCCGACGTGAGTTCTGATAGTGGAAATTTTACCGTCTTGAACGACAACAATTTCACCGGGCTCAATGTCGCGGACAAATTCCGCACCCACACTGTCAAGTGCACAAGTTTCCGAGGCAAAAACAATAGCGTCGCCTTTTTTACCCATACAGAGAGGTCTGAAACCCCAAGGGTCACGAGCGGCAATAAGTTTTTGCGGACTCATAACGATAAGTGAAAACGCACCTACAAGGTGATTTATTGTCTTTTCAACCGCCTCTTCAACGCTCTTTGAATTAAGACGTTCTTTGGCGATTGTGTAAGCAATCATTTCTGTGTCGGTTGTTGTTTGGAAGATAGCACCTGTAACGCTTAGTTCTTGTGCCAATTCGTCCTTGTTTACAAGGTTGCCATTGTGGGCAATGGCGATATTACCTTTTACATATCTAAGTACAAGCGGTTGAGCATTTTCACGCATACTTTCGCCTGTTGTCGAATAGCGAACGTGACCGACAGCCATTTTACCGTCAAGTTTTGTCAATATTTCGTCATTAAATACATCGTTGACAAGTCCCATATCCTTGTAATGAGTAATGTCACGATTGTTATTTACTGCAATACCGCAGCTTTCCTGACCTCTGTGCTGAAGTGCGTAAAGTCCGTAATAGGTCGTTCTTGCACAATCACCGTCAGGATCATAAATGGCGAATACACCACATTCTTCACCGATTCTGTTGTCATTTTGCATAATCTTTATCCTCTCTTAAAATACGCTTTGTATTAAAATTTTGATACATATTATATTATATACTGTTTTCCGATAAAATTCAACAGTTTTTATTGTTTGCGGCGTTTGGTATGCGTGATGCCATTACCCCTATAACCGCTTTCAACTATGGAATGGGAGACAGCAAACGAATTAAAGCGTGTGTGAAATTCGGTCATTTATTCACCGCACTTATTATGCTGGTGGGATGTGCAGTGCTGGAGATTTTCGCTGTTCCGTTTTCTGAGGTCTTCGGATTGTCCGGAGAAACGCAGACACTTTGTGTAAGTGCGATACACATTATTTCAATAGGACTGGTTTTTGCGGGAATAAATATTGC
>OKSA01002280.1_pt1 | contig 15896 bp, 17 predicted proteins | sample 1601181 | NCBI WGS metagenome assembly OKSA01 (sample SAMEA3541538, study PRJEB24748) | human gut metagenome | biome: human gut; feature: human-associated habitat; material: faeces | place: China | collected 2012
GACTGCTTCTGAAAAAATAGCGAACAATGACTTGGACTTTTCAATCGACTATGATAACAACGATGAATTGGGACAGCTTTGCGCGTCCTTTGAAATCATGCGGACAACCCTTGCGGACAATTTCTCTAAAATGTGGCGGCAAGTTGAAGAACGAAAAGCACTCAACGCCGCTTTTGCTCACGATTTGCGTACCCCTCTGACGGTACTAAAAGGCTATAACGAAATGCTGCAAGCTAGCGACAATTCCCAAACGAGGGAAACCGCCGCCACAATGGGAAAACATATTTCCCGTATGGAAAACTATGTAAGCAGTATGAGCAACATTAGGCGTATGGAAGATACGCAGCCGGAGTACAAGTTGATTGGCTTGCAACCATTGGTATCATCTTTGTATGACAGCGCAAAAATCGTTTGCGCGAAAAATGCAAAAGAGTTGATTTTACAAAATCATATACCCAATTCACAGTTGCCCCTTGACAGCGCATTTGTTTCACAGGTCAGCAATAACCTGCTTGCCAACGCGGTTCGATATGCCCAGACTACGGTAACAATATCTTTCGCCTTGCATGACAACGGCTTGTTGCTTTCCGTATCGGACGATGGGAATGGTTTTGATAAAGACAGCCTACAAAAAGCAACCAGCCCATATTACACAGAGGAAAATAACCATTCCGAGCATTTTGGACTTGGTCTATATATTTGCAAGCTGCTTTGTGAACACCATAACGGCTATTTGAAGATTGAAAATACTGCAACTGGAGCAAATGTATCCGCCTACTTCAAATCTCCTGCCTTGTAGATAAAAAGTAGATATTTCCCCGCTATACTCTCCATGAAAACACATGGAGAGTATTTTATTGCTCCCTATGGAGAAAGGGGCTTTTTATGGAATTAAAAACGATTGGGCTGACAAAAAAGTTCGGCTCCAAAACCGCCGTAGACAATTTGAATATTACCCTGACCAATGGTGTCTACGGCTTGCTGGGCGCAAACGGCGCAGGAAAAACAACGCTTATGCGTCTGCTCTGCAATATCCAAAATCCTACTTCCGGGAGAATTTTGCTTAACGAGAAAAACATTGTGGGGCTGGGTGAACGCTATCGCAATCTTTTAGGCTACTTGCCGCAGCACTTCGGATATTACCCCGATTTTTCAGCGTATGACTTTCTGCGCTACGTTTCTGCTCTAAAAGGCTTGGATGAAAAGGCGGCGCATAAGAAGTCAAAAGAGTTACTGGAAGCAGTAGACTTATCGAGGGAAAGTAAGCACAAAATCAAAACCTTTTCCGGAGGCATGAAACAGCGTTTAGGGATTGCACAAGCCATGCTCAATGATCCCCGCATTTTGATTTTAGACGAGCCAACGGCAGGGCTTGACCCGAAAGAGCGCGTCCGTTTCCGCAATTTGATCAGCGCCTTTTCCAAAGACCGCATTGTAATTCTGTCTACGCATATTGTTTCCGATGTGGAGTTTATCGCAGAGGAAATCATTATGATGAAATCCGGGCAAATCATTCATTTTGGAAATCCGCAGGAGATCACTTCTGAAATCGACGGTCAAGTATGGGAATGTACGGTTCCGACTGCCTATGCGGAAAAAAACGCAGCTGCTTACAATACAAGTAATCTGCGGAACATCAGTGGAAACCAGACGATCTTACGGATTATTGGAGATCGTCCGCCTATGGAAAATGCGGTAAGGGTGCAGCCCACTTTGGAAGACCTGTACCTGTTCTATTTCAAAGGGGGCTGTGAAGAATGAAAAAACTGATTCTTTTTGAACTGCGGAAAGTGTTTTCAAAGTGTTTGGCGCTCATCGCTCTAATTGGAATTATCCTGTTCTCTGCCTTGCTATCCTTTTCCACCTTTCAAAACAAATATGCATTTGACCAAAATATCGGTGAAGGTACTGGCAAAACAGCAGTAAAAATCGACAAGGAAATTGCAGCTAAATATGAAGGAATCCTGACAGACGAAAAGGTGCAGCAAATGATGTCTGATTTTGCACCGACCCACGATCTGCATGGTCTCAATGCTATGTACCTGTATCAGAACGCTACGCAATCCGCCGCCTTTTCCCGATTTTCTGATAAAGAGGGGAATTGGAACGGATTAAGTGTTTCGGATGTGTTCGGTAATGAAGAAATTAAAATTGGCTATGTAGATGGTTGGCTTTCAACAAGTAAAAACATGGTGCGGTTTTTTATCGCCCTTGCTCTTGCGGTTATCATCATGCTTGCTCCGATTTTCTCCGGCGAGTATGAAGGCGTTGACAATATCATATTGACAAGCAAATACGGCAAAACCAAATGCGCTACTGCAAAGGTAGCAGCAGGCATTCTTACCGCCATTCTCACTACTGCGCTGGTTGCGGCTTTTAACTTGCTTCTTGCTCTTATCTTTTACGGAACGGAAGGGCTAGATTGTAGTATTCTATTCGCTCCCAGCGACTATGTAGAAGGGTTTATTCCTTTCAATATCACTTGTGGAACATTACTCAAATATCAAATACTGTTGGCCTTTACCTGTACCCTCAGCGTTACTGGAATTACACTGTTCCTATCTGCAATCAGTAAAAATCAGATTGTAGCTTTGGTTGCGGCGATAGCAATTTTTCTGTTCCCAGTTTTGCTGCCAATCACAGAAGCAAATCCGTTGTTCCGATTGGTTGGACTTCTTCCTATCTATCATGCACTGGCTATTTCGCTCCTGTCGGTGGAACAAATGAGTAACGGTATGCTGTATGCGATATGGGCAATCCCGGCAGCACTACTCTTTTTGGGAGTTGGTGCAGGTATCTCTCGCCGTGTATTTGCCAAGCACCAAGTTTCATAAATATGGAATGATCTACCGGACGACGGCAAAAGAAAAAAGCCGTCGTATAGCAGACATATCCGCACGCCCATTTTGAAGCGGCGGCTCAATTTTCAGAGCCGCCGCTTCTTTGTGTTTACACAAACCAATGATGACTTGCAGGGATACGGTAGCCGATTGGAGATTATTTTACCATAGCAGATCGGTGCCCCGCACGGGCTGGATAGCCAGTGCGGCACCCCTGACCTGATACGTTACCCCGCCAGCTTCGCCCCTTGCCTTCCGCTGGCACACCTCCGGGTGCTGCGTTGCAAGGGCGTCAAGCTGCTTCTGCAAGGCAGAATTCAGCGTGAACACGCTGTTCGTTCCGTCCTCGCTGGCGTAGATCATGGTTTCCAGCTTAAACATCGTCAGAGAGTTCGTCATCTTCGTTTTCCTCAAACATCTCAGGCCCCCAATCCTCATCACGCTCGATGTCCTGCGCCAGCTTCTCCATCCTAGCATAACACTCCATCTCGGAACGGATGAAGTAGAACATCTGGTCGTACCAGCGCTCCAGATGCAGCGATTCGTTCTCCAGCTTACGGACGAAATCGAACACCAGCCTGTTCAGATCAGGATCAACCGTCAGTCCGGCAACCTCATACAGCCGCTTGCGGGTCAGTGCCAGATCGGGGTTGCCGTAGGCATAGAGCAGCTTCTTTTCATCAAAAGTCAGTTTCATAGGCGTGTACCTCCGTATCAAAAAAGGGGCTGCCGTGTGCAGACCCGATGTAACGAAAAGACCGCCTTGCAGTCGTGCAGGGCGGTCAGAGATGCAATATTGTATCAGACAAAAATCAGCTCAGACTTGATGATTTCCTCGGCGCGGTTTCGGATGCTGTTCATCCGGAGCACCCATTCCAGTTGATCGGCGGCTTTCAGGTCTTCGGTCACATCCTCGGCTTTCTGCATCTGCCGGACGGTCAACACAAGCTGTTCCTCGGCCTGCTTGTCCAGCTTGGCAAGGTAGCCGCTTAGCTCACCGGACAGGAGCAGTTGATTGTACCGGATAGGATGATGTTCTTGCAGATATTTCTTATGTAAGCGGCCCCACCTCCCGATGGGGTGCTGTTCTGCCGGGGCTGCTGCGGTCAGGTTCGGCAGATAGTGGTCATTGACAAGGGTGTAGTCCAGACCGTTAGCGTTGTCATGGATGGAATTTTCAAGTTTGTTCATGCGGATTCTCCTTTCAGTTCATCGGTTGGTTCAAGTTGAAGGGGATTTTTTTCGGCAAGCTCTTGTTGAGCCAGCTTTTTCTTTTGGGCATATTGGCGGCAGCGTTCCCGGTTTTTCTGTAAGAGTGCTTCGTACTCTGCTGCTGCTTGCGGGTCAGTTTTAGCAGCTTCTCTCAAAGCCACTCGTTTTTTCTTGCGGTTTTCTCCAGATGTTTTTTGGTACTTTTTACGCTTGGCTATCTGCTGTTCTGTAATCTTTTTCGCATCGTCGTGGTTGATCTCGATTTGGCTGGGAAAAGTATCGCCAATGAAGTTGAAATAAATGTCGATTTGCTGTTGACGGTAGATCGTCCGTCCGCCGGATGCGGAATGAATCACCACTTTTTCTACCAGCTCGTACAGCATTTCATCTGTCAGCGTTTCACAGTCCTTATATTTCCGAATCAGTTTTACAAAGCGTTTCAGGTCAACTTTCGTTGTTTCAGCGTTGTCCAGTTCTTTTTTCAGTTCCGCCATACGGATTTCACAGCCCGTTTGTTCTTCATCGTACTGTGCCATCAGCCGCTGGAATTGACGTTCCGGGATTTTACCTATAACACTGCTTTCATATAGGCTGCGAATCAAAGTATCAAGCTCATCCATTCTCTTTTGCACAGCGAGCAGTTCTTTTTTGTACTCGTTAGAAGATTGACTGTTCTGGCTTTCCCATAAAGTTCGAAGCTGTTCTGCAAATTCTGTTTCATCCTCAAGGACTTTTTGCGCCATTGCTTTTATTGCCTCCAGAATGGCGTCTTCAATGGTTGATGTCTTGATAAAATGGGATGTGCAGGAGACGTACATATTACGGTATTTGCTGCACTGCCATGAAGAATCCGAATCGTACACTACATTAGAATCCCGATGTTTGGATTCTGGGCTGGAAAAGCTCATCCGGGAGCCGCAGTCAGCACAGAAAACCATACCCGACAGCCGATGTGTATATGTCCCATCCGGCAGTCTTTTCGGGCAACGTTTCCGAAGACGTTGTGCCTTATCCCATGTTTCTTGGTCGATGATAGCTTCATGAGTGTTTTTGAATACGATTCTTTCTTCCGGGGTTGCAGCGCGGCGCTTTTTTAGCTTGAAGTTTTCACGAATACTTTTGCACAGCACCGTATGCCCAAGATACTCCTGACGGTCAAGAACATAGGTCAAGGTGGTCGTATTCCATCGATAGGGGTCGTGGTACGAATGGTGCCGAGCAGATTCAGGATGATACTGTTCTTCATATGCAGACGGGATCAGCACTTTTTCATCCGAAAGAGTCTGGCCAATTTGTGCAAGACTGGCACCGCTGGCTGCCATATCGAAGATTCTACGGACAACGGCAGCGGCTTCTTCGTCCACATAAAGCGTCTGCTTATCACCGGGAATCCGTTTGTACCCGTAGGGAATACTGCCACTGCACCGTTTGCCGTCCTGCATCCGGGACTTGAACACCGCACGAATTTTGTTGCTGGTATCTTTGGCGTACCACTCGTTCATAATGTTCAGAAAGGGCGTAAAGTCGTTGTCTGTTGGATTGGCACTGTCTACATTATTATTGATGGCAATGAACCGAACACCTTTTGATGGAAACTGAATTTCGGTGTAAAATCCAACTTCCAGATAGTTCCGTCCAAAACGGCTCATGTCTTTTACAATGACCGTTGCAATATGCCCAGCTTCGATTTCGGCAATCATTGACTGAAAGCCGGGGCGGTTGAAGTTTGTTCCGCTGTAGCCATCATCAGTAAAATGTTTGATATTGTTGAAACCACTTTTGCGGGCGTAGTCTTCCAGATACTTTTTCTGGTTCAGGATGCTGTTGGATTCACCTTGCAGTTCATCATCTCTGGAAAGCCGTTCATACAGAGCCGTGATTTTTCCTTGGTTGGATTTTGCCATAGTTTCACCTTCTTTGTTTTTTGGTTGGGGTTTGGTTGCTTGATATGTAACAAAGATACGATATTTTTATCCTTTTGTAAACGCATCTTTGTTTTATCCTTGTTCATTATAGCCCTTCGGGTCAGTGACCACATAGGAGCTGTGGCATTGCAGGAGATTCGGTTTCAGCCAAAAGCGCGTCTTACCGCTGCCAGAGCCACCGACTACCAACACATTTTTGTTTCGGGCGTTCTTGGGGTCAGGTGGGCGATTGCTCATCATCAGACGTTCCGTTTTTGTCAGGATGATGTTATCGGCAAACTTGGGAGCCTGAAAAGGCTCAATATCCTTGGCGGTGCCCCATCGTGCAGAGCCGTACTCCATTCCATGACGGTACTTCTTTGCATTTTTGCTCCGCAAATATACGGCGAGCCGTAACCCTGCGCCGCAGGAAAAGCCAATAAGCAAATCCAGCGGATGCAGACTGAGCAGAGGGTTTGCAAAGGCCAGCGGAATAGTTCCCATCATCGCCATAATTTTATCGCCCAGTTCTTTGCCCTCGGCTAGCCGCCATGCTTCACCGAAGTTTGTTGCCACCAGTCCAAGCAGGATATAGGGAAGATACAGCGCAAGCAGCTTCGTCAGCTTTTTTGTTGTCACAGCCCACGCTCCTGTTCCTTACGGCGCACCTTGCCGGGAAGTTCTGCTCCGGCCTGCACCAGCTCATGCAGCTTTTCCAGTACAGAGGGTCGCTTGGTTTTACTCAGAAGGGATGCGGAATATTCTTTGAAAGCCGCATTAAATGCCTCCACATCTGGGGCTTTGAAAAAGACCAGATACCGGGGCGGCATTTCAGAGTTGTCCTTGCGAATAGCATAGTCAATGCCATATTTTTTTGCATACCGTTCAAACCCACGGATATTTGTTTTGTCGATTTCCACACTGGAAACACCCCGATTCTGCCGCAGGAGCATTCGGACGCTCTGTTTGCCGCCAGCCATCTTCGCTTGCTGCTGTTGAATGGCAGCTTTTCCGGCATTAAGAATTGTCCGGGCGGTCAACTTTGTAGTAGACACCACGATGCTGAATGTTTTCTGCTCGACTTCTTCCTGCATTTTACCACCTCCCGTGCAGAAGTTTAGATTTAACGGTCATGTTCCGCTGGGGGCTTGATCACAACTTTATTCTCGGCAGACTTCACAGCATCGTCCGGGACAGGAATCACCAACAGGCGATTCCCCAATTTCAAAAAAGTTTCCGGCTGGTGAAATTGCTTCTCATACTTCTGTGCCAACTCCGGGGAAAGTGATGCAAAATCCTCCTCTCCCAACCCCACCACCAGAAAGGTTCCAGCAACAGCGTCGTACATCCGTCCATCCTCATCTCGCAAGGCACGGTTCAGGGGCAGTCCAGTCAGCTTTCCTTCATCGTTGTAAACGATGGCAACCGGATCATCGAAAGGGTAGCTTGCCGCAATGGTGCCACCGACAGCATCCTGAAAATCTTTCAGTTCCGTGCCGATAGTGGCTTTCTGCGGATACATACCGGGTTGAACCAGAAGAACCTCCATTTTTCTGCTTTCAGAAAGTTCCTGCTCACCCACAGTTTTGAAATCGACACCGACAAAATCTGCGGAGTCGAGAACATAGTCCTCATTATTCCACGCTTTCGTGACGATTTTCTCTGCTTCTTCCTGTGAAGCGGCTTCGACAGAAACCGTGCGCTGGAGCGTTTCTGTGATTTCTACATCAAACTTCTTCATGCACACCTCAGTCGATGCAGATGCAGGTCAGCTTGTCGCGGTCGATCATCAGAGTGACACTGCTGCTTTCCAGATATTTCTGGATGGCGTACATATCGCTCATCGTCAGGGATGCAAAATTCCCGTCATCATCGAAGCGATGGAAAATCACCGGGCCGACCAGATACCGCTTGCCCATCAGCTTAATGACCTGCTTGGGGTTGTAGCGGAAGCCCAGCGGTTCATCTTCGGAAATGCTGATGCCCTCATCTGCTTCATCGAAGCAGGGCAGGATATGCGGCGCATCGTCAGGCCGGATCACGGTCAAATCCAGAACGGGAGAAGTTGCTGCAAAGTATGGCTCTGCATTGCCAAGTTCGTTCTGCATGACCATGTGCATGAAAGAGAAGAAGCTGGACACTGTATCGTCGATATGGTCGATTTTCTTGCTCATGGTGCCGATGGTCTTTGCGGTATTGAAATCAATCGTATTGTTCATGGGCGTTACCTCCTAAATTTTTGCAAAATAAAAGACCCAATCGGGTCTTATCGGTTCATGCGCTGTCAACGCTCATTGTCACGTTGACGCTTTTTCTGCCACGCATCCAGAAGCTGTATGATTTTTTCTTCCATTTGCCGGGGCGTATAACTGCGAGGAAAGTATTTGCGCAGAGTTTCGTTTTTGATGGTTACAGTGTCTTGCTCGCTTTTCTTTTCCTCGCCCATAATATCGACTACGGCTTCTGAAGTAAAATTGCCCTCCTGCGCCAGCTTCTTTATGCGCTTTGCCTGTGAGAATGATGGCGCATTTTGCGTGTCGTCCATTGCGTTTATCACTTCTTGCTGCTGTTCGTGCGAGAGATAGGACAGTTCAACCGCAGGATTGAACGATACTTTTTTCTCGTCTACCATATCCAGAAGTTCGGGGATGAGGTTTGTCAGACGAATAAATCGCTGGACTTGTCTGCCGCTTTCACCACTTTCTTTACCGATAAGATCGGCTGTTTCAAAATTCCCGACAACTTGTCGGGGATTTTCTTTTGGTGGTCTACCAGCAGTTCTTTTCATGGCATCCATCTTCATTTTGTACGCAAAAGCCCTTTCACTGGGCGAGATGTGTTCTCGCTGCAAGTTGGAATCGACCATTAAAATCGTGGCGGCATCATCGTCCATGTCACGCACAATGACGGGCAGCGTTTCCAATCCTGCAAGTCTGGCTGCATACTGGCGTCGATGCCCGGAGATAATCTCATAGCCATCACCATCCGGGCGAGGTCTTGCAATAAGCGGTGCCAAAACGCCGAACTGTGCAATACTTTCCACCGTCCGGGTCATAGCATCATCGTCCACAACTTTGAAAGGATGGTTAGTGAACGGATGCAGCTCATCAATGGGAATCTGCTGCACCTGTTCTCTTTTTTCTTCCTGCCGCTGTTCTTCGGTGGAAAATAAAAGCTCATCTATCCCTTTCAGTGTTACGTTTAAGTCGTTTTTCGGCATCGGTCACCACCTCCTTTGCAATGGAATGGTAGGCTTCTGCCACCTTGCCTTTCGGGTCATGCTGGTAAATGCTTTTACCTGTCGTACTGATTTCCGCAGCACGGACAGACCGGGGAATCGTCTGTTCGAATACTTTCAGGTGCTTTCCGTAGCCTTGCCGGATTAGATTGCTGATTTGCTGGCCGTAGATGGTGCGGCTATCGGTCATGGTGAGCAGAATACCCTCAATTTTCAGTTTTGGGTTTATCTGCCGCCGAACTTTTCCAATCGTCTGCAAGAGCTGCTCCAGACCTTTGGCAGAAAGGTATTGCGCTTGCATCGGAATCAGTGTCGTGTCTGCCGCCGCCAGTGCATTGACCGTGAGCATTCCCAACGAGGGAGTGCAGTCCAGCAGAATATAATCGTACTCGCGTTTGGCACTGTCCAGCACCTGTTTGAGCATCTTTTCCCGGTTCATACTGTTGACAAGGGCAACTTCCATTCCTGCCAGCTCGATGTTAGCTGGGATAAGGTCAACGCCCTCCGCATGGTGCAGGATGCCCTCACCGGGCTGGATGGGCTGGTCGTTCATGGCTTTCTGCATAAGGGTGGACAATGTGGTGGACAGCTCATCCGGCTGCTGCCAGCCCATACTGATGGTGAGTGAGCCCTGCGGGTCAACATCCACCAGCAGAACTTTCTTCCCCTCCATAGCCAGACCGATGCCCAAATTTTCACAGGTGGTGGTTTTGGCCGTGCCGCCTTTTTGGTTTACGATGGCGATTGTGGTAGCTTTCTTTGCGATAACATCACCCCGCTTTCGGAGAGCCACGCGCAAAGTCGTGGTTCGTTTTGTTCTGATAGTAGAGATTCATGGTCGTAGGCGCATTGAATAATGCCGCCAGCAGATATTGCTTCATGTTCCGCACAGGGGAAGTGTTCTCTGCCAGACAGCCCAGCACGAAGCGGATATGGTCTGCGTTCAGCTTTTTCAACCGACTGCGCACTACTTCGACAGGCTTATCATCCCCGGCAATCCTCAACATCTTGCGTTTGGTGGAGCAAGTGTCCACAAGCAAGTCCACGATTTGATAGATGGCGTCCTCATCATCCGGGCAGAGCCGGAGCAGCAGTTCGACCTCCAATGCCTGATAAAAATAATCTTCAAGCTGTTCTCGCTGGGTCAGCCTGTCCGTTTCATCCGGGAGGAAAGGATGGTTCTTCTCTGTTTTATTCTTATCAGTCTTATTAGATTGCGATTTTGGCCGCACCTGAACTGCACTTTCGGCAGCACAAGAATTGCTGTTTGCACAATTCTGTATTTGCGTTTTTGGCAGTCCAGATGAAAAGTTCTTGACGTAGATCAAGCTGGGTCTGCCCAGCCCACGCCGTTTGCGTTCGATGAGGTCTGCCTGTTCTAGCTCCCGGAACAACTTGACCGCCTTGTGCTCGGCACAGCAGAGAGATTCCTGCACCTCCCGGACGGTGTAGATGATATACACACGCCCATGTTCATCCACCCAGCTATTCTTTGCAGACAGGCTCATACGATCGAGCAGGATGCCGTACAGTGTCCGGGCATCCGTAGAGAGTTGCCGGAAACGGCTGTCCTGAAAGAGTGCTTTCGGTATGCGGAAGTAGGCGAACAGTTCACCTGACTGCCCATAGAAGTAGTCGAGCATCATTTGGTGTGTCCTCGGATTTTCAACTGTGAGTGTGTGATCATGTGCAAAACCTCCTTGTCTGATTTTTGCAAAAGAAAAAACGCACCTTCAATTTTGTGGAAACTGAAAGTGCGCTATGTAAAGCTAATTCAATTATTCACGAAAGGATTCCAGATATTCGTCCAGCACTTCTACGTTCACCAGTGCAATGCGTTTCAACCGGACGACAGCGTGAGCATCCTGTGCGACTTGTCGGAAAGAGTTTTTGCCCATCGAGTAGAGGACTGCCCCTTCCTCATAGCGAACGTATTTCTTTTTCTTTCCAGCCAGCAGTTTTTCCAGTTCAGGAACTTCAACCGAGTTTCGCTTATGTGCCATGGTATTCTTCTCCTTTGTCAAGGTTATGTGGTATACTTGCATTATCAGGATATAGAAAAAGGACACTCCACTTTCGGCTTTTGCCGATGGTGAAATGTCCTCTTGACTGTTTTCTCGTTTACAGTTTTCTGCTGGATGTGGAACTGGCGAAAATCCGTCACGCTCCGTTTGGGATTTTTGCCTTCTCCGACAAGCCCCTAAGAAATCCGTCTGAACATTCAGGTTTTTGGTACATTCAGGGTCGGATTTTCAGTTCGTGCGGACTGTCGGAGACACAAGGATTACCACGTAGCTTAGTTAGATTCCGGGCGCATCGTGGGGAACAGCAGCACATCGCGGATGGAGGCGCTGTCGGTGAGCAGCATCACCAGACGGTCCACGCCGAAGCCCAGACCGCCCGTGGGGGGCAGGCCGTACTCCAGTGCGTTCACGTAGTCGTAGTCCACCTGTGCCTTGCAGTCGGGCTCGATGGCCTTGCGCTCGGCCACCTGACGCTCAAAGCGGCCCTTCTGGTCGATGGGGTCGTTCAGCTCGCTGAAGGCGTTGCCGTACTCGGTGCAGTCGATGAAATACTCAAAGCGCTCGGTGAAGGCGGGATCGTCCGGCTTGCGCTTTGCCAGCGGGCTGATCTCTACGGGGTAGTCGTAGATGAAGGTGGGCTGGATGAGCTTGTCCTCCACGAAGGCATCAAAGAACTCGGCCAGAATGGAACCCTTGGTGGGCACCTCGGGCAGCTCCACGTGGTGCTCCTTGGCGGCGGCGATGGCATCCTCGTCGGACTTCCAGTCGTTGAAGTCCACGCCGGAATACTTCTTGACCGCTTCCACCATGGTCAGGCGCTCCCAGTGGCCCATGTCGATCTGCTTGCCCTGATAGGGGATGACCATGCTGCCGCAGATCTTCTGGGCAAGGCGCTTGTACAGCTCCTCCACCAGATCCATCATGCCGTGGAAGTCGGTGAAGGCCTGATACAGCTCGATGCTGGTGAACTCCGGGTTGTGCTTGGGGTCCATGCCCTCGTTGCGGAAGATGCGGCCCACCTCGTACACGCGGTCCATGCCGCCCACGATCAGGCGCTTGAGGTACAGCTCGGTCTCGATGCGCAGCACCATGTCCATGTTCAGGCTGTTGTGATGGGTGTAGAAGGGGCGTGCGGATGCGCCAATCTCGAAGGGGGTCAGGATGGGGGTGTCCACCTCCAAAAAGCCCTTCTCGTCCAGATAGGCGCGGATCTCCTTCAGGATCTGGCTGCGCTTCACGAAGGTGTCCTTCACCTCGGGGTTTGCAATCAGGTCCACGTAGCGCTGACGGTAACGCATCTCGGTGTCGGTCAGGCCGTGGAACTTCTCGGGCAGGGGGCGCAGGCTCTTGGCCAGCAGGGTCAGCTCGGTGGCGCGCACGCTCAGTTCGCCGGTCTTGGTGCGGAACACCTCGCCCTTCACGCCGATGATATCGCCCACGTCCAGCTTCTTGAAGGCGGCGTAAGGCTCTTCGCCCAGCTCATCGCGGCGGACGTACAGCTGAATGTCGCCCTTATCGTCCCGCAGGTGGGCAAAGCTTGCCTTGCCCATTACGCGCTTGGACATCATACGGCCAGCCAGCGCCACGGTCTTGCCGCTGTCGGTCTCGTTGGGCAGGTCGGCAAACTCGGCCTTCAGGTCGGCAGAGTAGGCATCCTGCGGGTACTTGGTCAGGGTGAAGGGGTCGTGGCCTGCAGCCTGCAGGTCGGCCAGCTTCTGGCGGCGCACCTGCACCTGCTCGCTCTCGGACAGGCCCTGCGCCGGGTTCTTCTTTTGTTCTTCCATGGTTTCTCCTATTCGTTTGGCCTGCTCAGCCTGCAGCGTGGGTAATGTTCAGCACGGTGTACTCCACGGTGTGGCCGGTGGGCAGCAGCACTTCGGCCTTGTCGCCCACAGCCTTGCCCAGCAGAGCGTGGCCCACGGGGCTTTCGTCGCTGATCTTGCCGTTCAGGGGGTCGGCTTCGGTGCGGCCCACAATGTCGTACTCCTCGTTCTCGTCCTCGCCGGTCATGAGGATGGTGACGTGGGTGCCCACAGAGACATTGTCCACGCTCAGCTCGCTCTCATCAATGATGACGGCGTTCTTGATCATCTGCTCCAGTTCGGTGATGCGGTTCTCCACCAGACCCTGCGTATTCTTGGCCTCGTCGTACTCGCTGTTCTCGGAAAGGTCGCCGTGGCTGCGTGCTTCCTTGATCTCTTCGGCCAGCTCCTTGCGGCGCACCGTTTTGAGGTATTCCAGCTCCTCCTGCATTGCCTTCAGACCGGCAGCGGACATTTTGATCTCTTGTGCCATGTTGAGAATCTCTCCTTGTCTCTATTTGTGCTGTGCAGCCGCAAAGCCGCACAAGAATGCCATTTTGACTACATTATTATAATAGCAGGCGGCTGCTTTGTCAACAAAAAAGGCGGCGGTAGGGCAGAAAAATGTGTCGGCTGGATCAAATAACGGAACAGCCCGCTCTTCAAAAAAGGAGAACGGGCTGTTTTGATTCCATTGGGTGTTACTTGGTAGACGGTTTCATCTGCTGTGCCTTTTTCCACGCGCGAATGGCTTTTACGGTGGAGACCGGCACATGGGGGTCGAATTTGTCCGGATGCTCACTGCTGCGCAGCGTCATCAGCTCGTTTTCAATTGCCCACTGTGCAGCCTGCTGCGCATCGGTGTCGTCGGTGTCGATATCGGTATAAGCGGCTTCGGCAGCAGGAACAGGCTGTCCGGCATCCTTCCAGAGCACTTCGGCCAGTTCGATGCGAGTTTCCGGGATGGCGGTACCCTTGGGCAGATGATGGATCAGCCACAGCTCGGTGCCCAGCTGATGCAGCCCGCCCACCAGCAGTGCACCGCCAATGATCGTTACCGCAGTGCTGATGCCAGGGTCAACAGGGGAGTCATCGATGATGGGAATATCCATTGTTGAAGCTGTGACTGCTACGCGATTCTTAGGCATAGTAAAGGTGAAGCTTTCTTTATTTTTGTAGTATTCTGAATTGCTTAAACCATCAATCTCCCAACTACCAAAAGAGAGACCACTGTCAGCGAAAGACTGCTGATCAAAAGTGATTTCAACTGTAGCACCGACGGGCACAATAGCTGTATCGCCAACTACAGGATCGCCATCTACTGTGAAAATGCCGCCGCTGACGACCAAAGGCTGTACCCAGTAATTCACGGTGAAGCCGTCCGCTTGAATTTTTTCCAAAACTGTGTTATCTACGCTGCCGCTTTTTAGTAGAGCGTTCCAAGAGTATTTGGTACCGTCATAATTGATAGTGTTGAACTTTGCGCAATCAATAAAAGCATCTTTTTTGATTTCAGTAACATCATCCGAGATGTTTAATGTGGTGAGATTTCCGCATTTATAAAAAGCATTTTCGCCGATGGAAGTGAATCCATTGGGAAGGGTAAAAGACTCCAGACTTTCACAGTTGGCAAAGGTTGCATCAGGAAGCGCGCTTAGCTGCGAATTCTTTTCAAAGGTAACTTTTTTTAGTCCGATACAGCGGTTGAACACATGTGAACTCATAGTAGTTACACTGCTTGGAATGGTGATTTCTGTTAAACTATAACAGTTCTGAAAAGCTTGATACCCGATTTTAGTAAGCCCATCGGGAAGATTGATGTCTTCGAGTTTGAGGCAAGAAAAGAAAGCGAAATCACCGATTTCCTTCAAACTATCGGGAAGTGTAATGGATGTGATTTCGCCGTTAAATCTTGTGTTGCGAAAAGCTTTATCCGCAATGGCTGTTACAGTGTAGGATTCTCCATTCAAGGAATTTGTTGCTTTTTCTGGAATAGTTACTTGGGTCAATAAGGTGGTTGCTTCGGGTCCTTTGACTTTGGCGGTTGTGTCACTTGTTATCTCGTATGTAAGACCGTTAAAGTTAAATGTATCGCCCGTCTCCGCCGCAAATGCAGAGACTGCCCCGACAGGCAGAAATGTCAGTGCCATGCTGAATGCCAGCAGCAGGCTGATAAGTCGCGTTTTCATATAAATTCCTCCTTGATACGACTTTTGCGGGTGGATCTTGTCTGCGCGGATCGTGGACAAAAAAGATTCACCAATCTTTATTCTACCCCCCCCAACAGAAATCAAGGATTTTAGACAAGATTGGAAGGATGCCTAAAAATGGCAGAGATTTTAGAGGATCTGAGAAAAATAACAACAAAAACCCCCGCTGACAGAGGGAAAAGTGTCAACGGGGGTCGGGAAAATGTCCTATTCAGTTAGAGAATCAATCGTCTGCGCTCTCGTCCAGATTGCCCAGCTTCTTGGCCTGCTCCACAACGGCAGGCACCAGCATCTCGGGCAGAACCTCGTAGCGGGCAAACTCGGTGGTGAACCAGCCGCGGCCCTGCGTGGTCTGCCGGATGAAGGTGGTAAAGTTTGCAAGCTCTGCCAGCGGCACTTCAGCGATGATGGTCTGCAGGCCGTCCTCGTCCGGCTCCATGCCCAGCACGCGGCCGCGGCGCTTGGTCACATCGCCCATGATATCGCCGGTGTTGTCGTTTGGCACATGAGCCTTCAGGGTGTGGATGGGTTCCAGAATGACCGGGCCGGCCTCCGGCATAGCGGCCTTGTAAGCCAGCTTTGCGGCCATAATAAAGGCCATCTCGGAGCTGTCCACCGGGTGGTAGCTGCCGTCCAGCAGGGTGGCTTTCAGGCCCACCACGGGGT
>OKSA01002281.1_pt1 | contig 15890 bp, 9 predicted proteins | sample 1601181 | NCBI WGS metagenome assembly OKSA01 (sample SAMEA3541538, study PRJEB24748) | human gut metagenome | biome: human gut; feature: human-associated habitat; material: faeces | place: China | collected 2012
AGATCTTATCCTTGATCTTCTTCTACACTCCCTTCTCCTGGCGCTTTCCTTTCCAAGCAATTCCGTTAAGAACTGCAGATGGTTCCAGTTTTCTTCAGCTGCCAATGAAAGGGTGCATTCCAGTTCCTCTTTAAAGGACAGAAGCTTCAGTTCTGCAGCATAGTCATAAATGGTTTCTTTTTCTGATTTCATATATTATAAACTTAAATGGTTGGTATTATATCATGCACTTCATTGTATCCTGTCATGAGCGCCGTGATGCCTTCAAGCATATCCACAGCTTCTCTTTCTATATTCTCCTGTTGTGCCGGGAGAACAGGCGGTTCCATGGTTTCTTCTGTTTCTCCCTGTACGCTACCATGCAGCATGGCCTTTACCTGGTCCGGAGATATCTTTCTGACACCACGTCCGGTCAGCTCCTTGCATGCCGCGACAATGTCCGTTCCGGAAAATCCATTTTTTCGGGCATAGTCCAGCAACAGAACAAACGTCCTGTTGTCTTCCTTGAAATGGATGTCATACAGCCTTCTCAGTTTTTCCGGTGCTCTTTGCCAAACCACAGAGTGGGGCAATGCCCCCGGTTTACGGGAAAGTGTACGCAAATAGTGCTCCAGCTTGATGCACCAGTCTCCACCGCAATAACTGCGTTGATGAGAGGCCACTTTCTCCTTCCCGTACAGGATGACGATTTTTTCACTATAAACCTTGACATGTACTTTTTCTCCCACAAGAGAATCAGGTACGGAATAATGAACATTTTTCATGCTGATAGTTGACCATTTATCCACAATGTACTCATAGACCTCAAAACAGCCCAGATTACCGGGAAAAGGCTTCAGCGATGACAGGTCAGCTTCCAGACGTGATGTTTTCTCCGCTGTTGAAAGACTGCCTTGCTCGTTGTTGACCTGCATACATACCCGGTTTAAATGCTCCTGGGCAGAATGTATATCACCAAAATGGTCTGTCAGGCAGAAAGCTTTCCTTCTGACATATTCCACGCTGCGCTCCACATGTCCTTTCTCCCATCCGGCCCGTACATTACAGAAACGGTACTCAAAACAATAGAAACCGGACATCTTCATCAAAGCTTCTGTAGGTTTCTTATCACCACCGACAAAGCTCTTGACGGCTACACGCATATTGTCATAGACCATCATGGCTGGGACACCATGTATATCCCTGAAAAAGTTACGGTGGGATTCCATGAAGGCAAGCGTATTCTGATGCCTGAAAAGATAGGCGTATCTGCCATTGCTATGCCCGAAAGTGAATACGGCCAGATAAAACTTGGTTTTGACACCGTCAATAAAAAGAAGAACTTCACCCCAGTCAAACTCGGCAATGCATCCAGGCTCATAGAACAACCGGATAAAGGCTTCGCTCTTTTTCTTCTCTTTGTATGACTCTATATTTTTTATATAACTGCATACTGTGGCGTAACTGATGGTGTATCCTTGAGATAACAGAAACTGGTGGATATCCTTTTTCAACATGCGCTGTTTGCGAAGTCCGGTAGCTATCTTAACGGCATTCTTCTTCAGGCAAAATCCTATCTTATCCTTAATCTCCTGGGTGAGCCGGCGAGGACGGCGTCTGGAACTGTCATACCTGGGCTGGATGGTAAGCAAATCACTCAAAGCCTCTTCCGGATTGTCCGTGCGGATGGCTGATTCGTACTCTGAAAGAATATTGTCAACGGTATGACGGCTGACATGAAGTTCACGAGAGATACGCCGTTTGCTATAACCGCATACCCTATACATGTGTATTATTGATTGTCTTTCTACCATAGTCTTCATTTTACCTTTGCATTTGGATTATACAAAGGTCATTATACTTATCCTATGGTGGCGCAATTTTCAACTGGAATATTGGCGCACTTTTCAATTAGTATCTACAGTAAAGAGCCTGCCGAAACCGGATTAGGAGCATAACTGAATCTAAGATTCTGTTTAGCAGGGCGGTCAGCACTATAACGCATCACCAAAACGTTTGCAGGATAAGATATAAATGAAGTACGCTTATATTTTACTCCATCTTTGCAAAATTGTACTATTGCACGGGCTGAATCGAGCGACAGTTCACGGCGATATCCGCTTATCCCAATAGTACTTAGTCCTGTTTCTATGTAGAATTCTCCCATCGTCGTAAAGTTACCGAACCGGAATGGGTCTTCTTTATAAGATTCATATGGAACTGTACTGTTGAAGTTCTGGCAGGTCAGACGTTCGACCTTTTCTTGATTACCTTCAGTAAAGGCTTTACGAATCTCGTCAAGAAGATAAGCAGACTGCTTATTTACATTCCAATAATACGCCGCTCCCTTAGCGGTATTCGGTCCTCCTCTCCATAAGGTTTTCTCGTTAAAGGTAATACGTTCGGCTTCTACTGATCCTAAAATATTAGCACCTATACTGCCATTGCCCAAAGGCAAGGAAGCTGATTCCCATTCTGCATCCGGATTCTTAGCATGGTCTCCAGCTGAAATAGGTTTCTTATCCTTCCATAATTCCGGATTTCCACCATACCATACAGCATGACCGTTTAACGTCGTGGGAGTATCAAACCAGTAAGACAAGGGTGGTTGTATGCCCTGACCATAAACGCCAAGGCTCATTAACAATCCTATAAATATAATCCTGTTTCTTTTCATATTATCCATAAAGTACATACCAAGCAGCTCACACAAAAGAGAATCATAGCAATGAGTTGATTCCTGCGATAGCATTTCCGCATCCACTTCTTCCATCTCTGTTATTTCCTGATTTCCTCTACTACTGCACGCTGTAAAGAAAGTGAATTTTCATAATCACAGTCGGTGGCCAAATCCCATGACATCACACCACGCATGTGCTGGCCGAGCGGTTACCCAACTATGAATCGGCAACATACTGAAGAAAGTTTCGTCCAACTTATCTTTCAATTCAGTACCCAAATACATATTAAAATAGGCATTCATAAATGAATAATTTAAATTTCCGAATCAAAGAGACAGGAAAAAACATTAGAAACGTTCCCTCAGAACTGCTTGCACACTACATTTTTAATCTTTCCTTTAAAACCGTTCAAGCCATCCCCTATTTGTTGTAAGGGAAATATCAGTGTCTCCTGATACTCCATATACTCCATACGCTTATACTGCTGACAATAGACTTTCTTGGTGCGGCCTTCCAGACGTTCCTGCAACTTACCGTTCACATAAAGGGAAGTCCCCTTGTAATCACCTTCTATACGAATATCACTCCACACACCTTCGGGCAAATGATAGGAATGAAACACAAATGTATAGCCGTCACGACTGAAAGCCAGGCAGCCTTTGTTTTCCCAATTGGCATACACCACAGAATGAGGTCCCTTGAATAGTATGGAACTATTGGGAGCATTCTCATCGGGACAAATTTTGAAAGATACAGCATACGGATACCCCACTTCTTGTAACACAGTAGAAATAGAATCGGTTCCGCTTAGCACACAGACTTCCCCGGCAGGGGTAAGTTGCACTTCACCAGAAGCAGTCTGACATACACCTGACGGTATCCGGCCTAACAGATTCACGCCGGGAGCTTCGGGCATCTGACGACATAAATCCTCAAACTGTTCAAAAGAAACCTGACAATTGCTGCCTTTCCACATCTTTTCAGCCAATACCTGTAGGGCTGGGAAAGAACGCACATGCACGTCTTGTTCTGATATACCGTTGCCGCACTTATCATTCCACACGGCAAACATGCCTCCCAGTACTCCAACGGTACCTTCGGGCAATGTCAACTTTTTATTAATCAACCATGGTGACCAAGTTTCATACAACCATTGATGATCCAGAAAATCACGGTAATAACCTGCTGAGGGTACAATATAAAGATAAGTGTCACAAGAGTTAATCAACTTATATCCGTCTTTTAAAGATGCTTCCGGGTCTATCCAGTCATACGACCATGCATTGACAGTTACTCCTTCTGCCTGCACAGGTGTCTTTCCCGGGAGCCATTTCAAGCCACCCCACATACGGGGATTTTTACCGTATTTCGCAATGTATTTCAAATACCGGTCCGTGAAATAACGATACTGTTCAGCCTCCTTTTTATTATACTCGTCTGTTCCTATATGTACGTCCGGACCGATAAATACCGGTGAGTCTCCACAAAGATATTCGTCCAACAATGTATCCACAAAACGATAAGTCTCCTCTTTATAAAGATCAAGATGATCCATACCATATTCTTGACTGGCTATTTCCGGCTTATAATGAGCAAAAGCCAGAGAGTGGGCGGGGATGTCTATTTCTGGAATAATGTTTACTCCATAAGCTTTCCCCATCTTCTGTAACTCTATAAATTCTTTTTTGGTATATGACCCGTCCTTGGATGTCAATCCTGGGAAACGTTCACTCTCTAACCGAAAAGCAGCATAGGTTTTATTCCAATCATTCTCAAAAAATTGCGGAAACCCATTATCATTCAAATGTATTTGAAACTCATTCATCTTGTAAAAAGACAATATCTTTACATATTGCTTCAGATAATCCATCGTGAAGAACTTTCTGGCAACATCCAGCATAAATCCTCGATTAGGGAATTGAGGATAATCGCGTGCAGTACCTTTAGGAAGAGTACCTTGATGATTAAAAAGGATCTGCAGCAAACTGCGCGTACCCCAAAATACACCTTTTACGGCAGGAGCTTTTATACAAGCATAACCGGAAAAGTCAAGCACATATCCCTCTTCTCCCAACTCCTCATCAGGTGGAGTGAGGGACAAGCAAATATCGTTCTTACGAGGTTTGCCGGTACGCAAAGTATAATCCCACCCCATCAATTCCTTCAAGTCTGATATAAGAATACGAGCTGTGGACTCTAACGCAGCCTTATCGGTTGTGCGAATTACAATGCTGCCTCGTACAGGCAAGGAAAGAGTTCCACCTGTTCCACGCCATTGTTGCAAAGCCGGAATAACTTGCGGACAAGATTCTTGGGCAATAACAGAAAGGCTTATACAAAACAATATGATAAAAAATAAAATTCTCTTCATAAACAATTGATACTATTTAAAATTCCGATATGTCAAAAGTGCCTCATCATTTTAAAGGACGTATTTCAAAACTAAACAGATACTCTTTTACAGGCACCAAATAAGGCGCCAGTACCCCCGGTCCGCAAGTAGCCGTTCCCACACCGCTTTGCAAAGCGTCAAGATGAACGGTCACCGTGCCATTTCTTTTCAACTCGTTAATGTGCCCGGCAGCATCTATATTCTCATCAGTGAAAGGAGATACACTAAATTCAAATGGCTTCTCCCCCCACACAGACAATCCTTTTTCTAATTCATCGCTAACTTGCATCCAACGCACGTCTGTTCGATTACCGGTAGCCTGAGGACGCACATAATAATGAAACATTCGTTCTGCATCAGTATGATAAATACCGATACGCCCCGAAAGTTTTCGGTCAGCATAAGTCTCATGCTCTCCTCGGCCCAAATAAGTGACACGATTAAAACTGTGGGGCATTTCAAAAACCAGCCCGACACGAGCCAATGAACTGACAAACGTTGTATCCGGAACAAAACGGGTTTGTACAGACAATATTCCATCCTTGCGAATGGTGTATTCAAATGTAGCAGACCCTATTGTATCATTTTTATCATTCAATAATTTCACTTCACTGTAAGTAGTGTGTCCTGATGTTTTTACAGATAATACACGTTGGACCAAATGATTTAGCCCTAATTTGCGCCAAACCTTTGCGCCTCCCTTCTTTTCACGGTTGTCATTGTCCGTTGCAGGGCGATATAAACTCAGCCGCACAGGCGAGGCAAGATATTCCTGTCCTTCATAGATGTATGATGTTAATGCTCCGGTTTTCGGATCAATCTGAATTTCCGGTTTTTCAGACAGTTTAGCCAATGTCGGACGATACTGACTATTGGCAGGCAAGACAAACTGATCATAAGCAACCTCATCATCAGTTCCGATGAAAGCACTTTTCTTCTTAGGCGTCCAGCTTAAATTCAGATAAGCCTCACGGATATTCCAGGGTAAGCGTACGCCTCCCAATGAAACTTCAGTAGTGGCATGTGGAGCAACTTCTATAGACTGTTCCCCTTTCGCTAACATTTTACCATTATCTCCCACTATGCTCCACTTCAACACATAAGCATTCAGATTGGTAAAGTCATACCAGTTTTTGATAGCGATGGTTAAATTTTTAGGATCTTTGAGCGTGCATTTAATATATTGATAAGCTTTTTTTACCTCTTTTAAATGAGGATGCGGTTCCCGTACAGCATTCACCAGCCCATTACAGCAAAAGTTACCAAAACTTGGTATATTTTCCGGTCCGTAATCACCGCCATACGCCCAATACCATTTACCATGAGCATCCACCTCTCTGAATGACTGGTCGACCCAGTCCCAGATACAACCGCCTTGTACGACAGGTTCGCTCTCGAACACTTCCATATATTCCTTCAAACCGCCTCCACTGTTACCCATTGTATGCAAATATTCCGTCATAATGAAAGGGCGGTATACTTTCGGACTTGTCTGATGGGCATAAGCCAACAACTCATCCACACTACGATACATGCGACAGTAAATATCAGTATTATATTGTTGTTCAGCACGTTCATACTGAACTGGACGACTTTGCTCTACTGATTTCATCCAATCGTAAGTGCGTTCAAAATTAATACCATTACCTGCCTCATTTCCTAATGACCAGATTATGATGGCGGGATGATTTTTTGACCTCTCGTACATCCGTTGTACCCGATCCATATGGGCTGGAAGCCATGTGCTATCCTTAGCAAGCGAAGCTGCTCCATACCCCATGCCATGCGACTCAATGTTTGCTTCATCTATTATATACAGACCGTAAAGATCACAGAGATGATACCAATACGGATGAGTGGGGTAATGCGAATTTCGCACTGTATTCAGATTATTCTGCTTCATCAGACGAATATCCTGCTCCATCAGTTCCTTGCTGACTGTACGTCCCAATTGAGAATGTTCATGACGATTTGCCCCTTTTACCAATATGGGCACACCGTTTATGCAAAATCGTCCATCTTTGATTTCCGAGGTACGAAACCCTACGTTGCACCCTGTCAGATGTATGATTTCTCCTGAAGTATCTTTTAGAGAAATAATCAATGTATAAAGATAAGGATGTTCCGCACTCCAACGTTTCACTTTCGGTAAAGTCTCTTTCTCAAAAAAAATGAAATTGCCGCTTTCCTTGCTTTGAACCGGACAATCCTTTTCCAGAATAGTTTTTCCGCAAGCATCTTCTAACCGATACGATAATGTGGCAGCACCTTCAGCCTCCCCTCCTATGGTTGTTTCAAGAGCAAAAAGCCCATCCGTATACGTTTCTTTATCTAAAGTGGAAGTCACTTGATAGTCTGCAATATATTGCTTGGGAGTACTATACAGATAGATATCACGTTCTATACCGCTCAATCGCCACATATCCTGACATTCCAGGTATGATCCCGCACTCCAACGATATACTTCCAGGGCAACTGTGTTCTCTCCCTCTTTTACATATGGAGTAATATCCCATTCAGCAGGAGTCTTCGAACCTTGATTATAGCCCAATAGATGCTCATTTACCCAAATATAATAGAATGAGGTAACGCCCTCACAACAGATGACGGTCCGGCGATCTTTCCAATCCAATGGTAAAGTAAAGCTACGCCGATAAGAACCTACCTCATTTTCATCATATGGTACTAGTGGTGGATTTTTCTTAAAGTTAAATAGCGGGTCATCGAATTCGTAGGATTCATTCACATAAATAGCAGTTCCATAACCTTGACGTTCCCAGTTTCCAGGCACTTTGATGTCAGCCCATCCACCCGTATAATATCCAGGCTTATAAAAGTCTTTGGGCCGATTATCAGGATTCTTTACCCAAGAAAATTTCCATCTCCCGTTCAGACTCATATAATAGCGAGAATTTTCATAATCTCCTTGACGGATATTTGTAGCTTTGTCGTATGGCCATACATAAGTATGAGGCCGTAATTTATTTTTTCCAATAGCATATTGACTTTGCCATTCGGGAACAGTAGCCTGAGCAGAAAGTCTACCGACTCCAAAGAATATTCCCACAATGAGGGAGTGTAGAAAAATTTTATAGATGTAATTCATCGTATAACAAAGGTATTAGTTATGATAAATAGTTTTTTGCAAAAGTATCCGTTCCACAATGAATGGAAGGTATAGAAATATCTTTTTTTGCTCCAAAAATGACTATTTCACTCATTATCGTATAATCCTCCTATGCTCTATAAACAGCGTTAATTTATTGGTACAAATCTTGATATACAATAAATTACTGATACCAAACTTGACGGCGATTATACTTGTTAAAATAGCGGAATAAATTTATAAGATTATTTGCATTATTGAAGCAAAAACAATATTTTTGTTTTACTTTTTTATACTATGAAGAAAATTTTATTAACTGTACTTGTTTGGATATTGCCAACCGTCTTATGGGGAAAGCAACTAAGTGACAAACAATATATATTTCAACGGATTGACGTACGTGAAGGACTCTCTTATCAAGTCAACTGCATGACAGTCAGCCACCGTACAGGTCATGCCTGGATGGGGACCAAAAACGGTATCGGACGCTTCGACGGATATGAACAAAAGAAATATTTGAATTGCAATATAGACCAATTGGTAGAAGACCGCAATAATAATATTTGGGCACTTGGCAGCGAAGGAATTTTTCTGTATGATGCGGTCAATGATACCTTTTACCGGGCATGTGACCTAAATGGAAACCTTATATCAGCCTCCTCCATCTGCCTTTGGGATGACGGTGTTTTTTTCGGAGGATTTGACAAATTATACAAATATGATTATAAGACTGGGAAAATCGCTCTTTTCCGTTCGATTACTTCCAATATAAAATTCCAAATCACCGATCTTTACCGTTTTGACAGTCATACCCTGTTGGCTGCCAACCGTTGGGTGGGAGCTTTGCTGATAGATATTCGTACCGGACACACACGTGATGTCCCATTTGATTGTCGCGACGTAGTTACGATGCTGCCTGATTCTAAAGGTAATTTTTGGGTGACTCCGTATTGTAAAGGAGTGCAATGTTACAATAAGAATGGTAAACTTCTTCACACCTACCACACAGGCAATTCATCAATGCAGAGTAACATTGTGCTTGCATTGGCTGAATATGATGGCCACATCTGGATAGGTACCGATGGCAAAGGAATTGCCGTTCTAAATCCTGAAAACAATCAAATGGATGTATTAACACATATTCCGGGAGATGCCTATTCTCTCCCCAGCAATTCTATTTTGTCTTTTTATGCAGATCCGGAAAATGGGATTTGGGCTGGCAGCGTACGCAGTGGAATGTTCAATATTAAGGAAGTAGGCATCAAACTATATGCAGATGCACTCCTTAATGCCGATTATGGACTCAGCGAGAAATCTGTATTAAGCCTTTATCAAGAACAAAACGAAAAGGATATATGGATAGGAACGGATGGTGGGGGACTGAATGTGTTTAATGCCGATACCAATAAATTTCGCCATATTCCATCTACATATGGAGAAAAGGTAGCCTCCATCACGGGTGTTGATAAAAACCACCTTTTGATATCACTCTTTGGCAAGGGGATATTTTTCTATAATAAGCAGACTGAACATTGTACTCCTTTGGTTATTGTAAATGATGACATTAACAACCGATTGTGCCAACAAGGCAAGACAGTCAATCTTATGCAAAATACACCGGAAACTATCTTACTGCTTTCCGAGAGTCCATACAGTTACAACTGGAAACGGAAAACATTCACCCCCATTCATATAAACCACCTTAAAGATGCCATAGTAGGTCAGTTGCTCCCGATATGTGTAAAGGAAACATTTTCTTACCTGCATGATTCCAAATGTATTTATCGTATAGACCATAATGACAATACCCTGCACGTCCTCTATCACTGTAAACAAGATACCATGATCCATTCGGCTTCAGCTGACGAGAAAGGCATTATCTGGATAGGAGGAAACTACGGGTTGGGCAGTTTCTCGCCCAATGACGGTTCATATACTCATATTTCAAACTCGTTGATTAACGAAGCAATGTCTGTTGCCAGTGACCAGCATGGACGATTATGGATTGGTAATAATGAACGTTTGCTTTCCTGGATGACCACCCAAAAGCGCTTTATCCTTTACGGTGTTCCAGACGGAGTCGCTCCTAACGAGTATCTGCCGAAACCCCGTTTACTTTCATCAGAAGGAGATGTATATTTGGGTAGTGTAAATGGATTATTACGCATTGCTTCCACACTTCCCAAAGAGCACCCGGAATCTCCGGTGCTTGAACTATCTGATGTATTTGTTGGCGGTGATCGCATGGAATATATTTCAGGCAGGAAGCCTGTTTTAAAAATTCCGGAGCAAAGCAGAACGATAACGATTAAAGTAAAGGCACACAATAAAGATATATTCCGTAAGCCTGCCTATTGTTACAATCTGCAAGGATATGAAAAAGAGCCTATCTATTCTTATTTGCCGGAACTGACACTGAATACGCTGTCGGCAGGCACCTATCAGATAACTGCTTCATGCACTACCCGTTCCGGCGAATGGACAGATAATTACCCCATTATTGAACTTATCATACTCCCACCTTGGTACCGTACATGGTGGTTCATATTAACATGCATACTGACTGCCTTGTCAGCAGTGGGCTTATCCGTTTACAGCTTTTTACGCCGCAAAGAGAATCGAATGAAATTAGCAATGAAAGAGCACGAGCAACAGGCGTATGAAGAAAAGATACGCTTCCTGATAAATATCAATCATGAGCTGCGTACACCTCTTACGCTAATCCATGCTCCTTTAAAACAACTGATAGAACAGTTTCCTGCCAAAGATGCCCGCTATAGGGTTCTACAGAATATTGCCCGACAGTCTGAGCGCATGAAGAATTTATTAAACATGGTACTTGATGTACGCAAAATGGAAGTCAGCCAAAGTACCTTGCATATAGAAAGCATCAATCTGGAAAAATGGCTGGAAGAAGTAGTTGAAGACTTTATACCCGAGGCTACCCAAAAACATATAACACTCACCCGTCAGCTGTCAGCCGGAATAGAATCATTCTATTGTGATAAGGAAAAGTGTACTACTATAATAACCAATTTATTAATTAATGCAATAAAATACAGTAATGAGGGAGGAGAAATCAATATTATTACTTCATTATCCGAAAAGAAAGACAGAGTGCGTATTTCTGTTTCAGATCAAGGTCCGGGGCTAAAAGATATTGATGTCTCGAAACTGTTTACACGTTTCTACCAGGGTGAGAATAGTCGTCCCGGATCAGGCATAGGACTTTCGTACTCAAAAATTTTGGCAGAACAGCAAGGCGGCAGTGTCGGCGCACTCAATAATGTTGAATCTGCAGGTTCTACTTTTTGGTTTGAACTGCCACTAAACATTAAGCCTGGCAAGCTTATTTTACAGCCACAACCTTATCTTAACGAATTGCTTGCCTCTGCTGAAAACATTGAGAGTGTACCAGACGAGCCTACTTTCAGATCCGAAACTAAAGATTATACCATTCTGGTGGTGGATGACAATATGGAATTAGTAGATTATCTGACTGATGCGATGAGGCCCTATTTTAAAGACGTGCGCACAGCTTATAACGGTGAAGAGGCGTTAGAGATGTGCAGGCAGTGGCATCCGGATGTTATAATCAGCGATATACAGATGCCTAAAATGAACGGGTACGAGTTGTGCAAGCGAGTTAAGGAAGAATTAGACATCAGCCACACCCCAGTCATTCTGCTTACTGCTCGAAATGATGAAGCAAGCCGTATATTCGGTTATAAAAATGGAGCCGATACTTATCTTACAAAGCCGTTTGAGATAAGTATGCTCTACACAGCCATATATAACCAATTGAAAAATCGTGAGCGTATAAAGAAAAAGTATATTAGCAGCAAAACAGCACCAACACCAGAAGAAAGTACATTTAGCGCCGCTGACGAGAAGTTCTTGAATACAATGAATCAGATTATTACTGAAAATATCGACGAGCCTAATATGGGAGTTCCTTTCCTATGTGACAAACTCGGTATGAGCCGTGCCTCACTTTATAATAAGTTAAAGGCATTAACAGGTATGGGAGCAAACGATTATATAAATAAATTGCGCATTGACAATGCTATCAACCTACTACTAAACAGTTCATTAACAGTAAACGAAATAGCAGACCGGGTCGGGTTCTCTACCCCCCGCTACTTCAGTGCAGTATTCAAGAAAAACATGGGATGCTCTCCTACCCAATATAAGGAAGAACAATTCAAAAATAATGTACAGAATATATAAGTCAACAGGACAAGAATGTCCACCGAAGGAAAAAATATTGGAATAATTGAAGCTACATCTTAGCGGCACATTATATCGAAAGCCGGACACAAAGTCCGGAAAAGCATTCCGGCTGGCAGTCTGAGTTAATAAAAAATAATATGCAGCGATTGAAGGCAAAACAATGATAAAATTGTATCTTTGCATCGTTTTATGTATTGAAAGAATAAATAATAACAACGATATGATAGCCAGAATCAACGAGCTTCTGCAAGAAGTAGAAGCACTGAAAGCCGCTAATGCCGAGGAACTGGAAGCACTGCGAATCAAATACCTCAGCAAGAAAGGAGCCATTAACGAACTGATGGCAGACTTCCGCAACGTGCCTGCCGACCAGAAGAAAGAAGTAGGCATGCGCCTGAATGAACTCAAGAACAAGGCACAGGAAAAGATTGCCGCTCTGAAAGAACAATTCGAGAGCCGGGACAACGGTTGTGAAGACCTTGACCTTACCCGTTCGGCCTATCCCGTGAAATTAGGGACACGCCATCCGCTCAGCATCGTAAAGAACGAAATCATCGATATATTTGCCCGTATGGGATTCAACATCGCCGACGGTCCTGAAGTGGAAGACGACTGGCATGTATTTTCCGCCATGAACTTTGCCGAAGACCATCCGGCACGCGACATGCAGGATACTTTCTTCATTGAAAACAATGCCGAGAATGTATCACACAATATCATACTGCGCACACATACATCCAGCGTGCAAAGCCGTGTCATGGAGAATACACAACCGCCCATCCGCATTATCTGTCCGGGACGCGTATACCGTAACGAGGCTATCAGCTATCGTGCACATGCTTTCTTCCACCAGGTAGAAGCGTTGTTTATAGACCGTAATGTATCGTTCACCGACTTGAAACAAGCTCTGTTGCTCTTTGCACAGGAAATGTTCGGCAAGGATACCAAGATACGCCTTCGTCCTTCCTACTTCCCGTTTACGGAACCAAGCGCCGAAATGGACATCAGCTGTAATATCTGTGGCGGCAAAGGCTGTCCTTTCTGTAAAGGAACCGGTTGGGTCGAAATCTTAGGTTGCGGTATGGTAGACCCCAATGTACTGGAACTGAACGGTATTGACAGCAAGATATACAGCGGATACGCTTTAGGTATGGGTATAGAACGTATTGCCAATCTGAAATATCGCGTAAACGACCTGCGCCTGTTCTCGGAAAACGACACGCGCTTCCTGAAAGAATTTGAAGCAGCTTATTAATATAGAAATCCCGATATTTCTATATTGGGCATAAAATTGGGATGTGCCAGAACCCAAAGGCACTCACCATTTATTTTTAGGCACGGATTGCACGGAGAAACACGGATTAAATCAAAAAAAGGACCGTGAAGTCCGTATAATCCGTGCCTAAAAGAAATTATCAGGCGTATTTTTACTCCCGATTATTTGCAACTAACGGTTTTTAATACAGCCTGATTATCAATCCTATTAAATCTCCACCCAATGAAAGATAGGCTCGTAACTCCCGGCTATTGCTTTATCCTCGCTGCCAACTTCCTACTGTACTTCGGCTTTTGGCTATTGATACCCGTATTGCCATTCTATCTATCCGAAGTATTCAATGCAGGAAACTCCACTATCGGCATCATTCTTTCCTGCTATACGGTAGCTGCCTTATGCATCCGTCCGTTCTCCGGATATTTTCTGGACAGTTTTGCCCGCAAACCGTTGTATCTGTTAGCTTATTTCATCTTCATGACCATGTTTGCCGGATACATCATTGCCGGGTCACTCACTTTATTTATCCTGTTCCGCATCATACACGGCGTATCATTCGGCATGGTGACCGTAGGCGGCAATACGGTGGTCATCGACATCATGCCCTCATCAAGACGCGGAGAAGGTCTCGGATATTACGGACTCTCCAACAACATAGCCATGGCAGTGGGGCCGATGTCCGGTTTGTTCCTGCACGATGCCGGTATGAGTTATACCACCATATTCTGTTGCTCGCTGGGTTCCTGCATTGCAGGGTTCATCTGTGCTTCCTTAGTGAAAACCCCGTATAAGCCGCCTGTCAGACGCGAACCGGTTTCGCTCGACCGCTTTATTCTGCTGAAAGGCATTCCTGCAGGTGTCAGCCTGCTTTTATTATCCATTCCTTACGGAATGACTACCAACTACGTAGCCATGTATGCCAAAGAAATCGGTATCCATGCAACTACCGGCTTTTTCTTTACTTTCATGGCGGTGGGCATGGCTATCTCGCGCATCTTTTCCGGCAGGATTGTAGACAGAGGAAAAATAACGCAGGTAATTTCGGCAGGGTTGTACATCGTGGTATTCAGTTTCTTCCTGCTCTCGGCATGCGTCTATATCATCGAGTGGAACAGCATGGCATGCAACATCGTGTTCTTTGCAGTGGCATTGCTGCTTGGCATAGGCTTCGGCATCATGTTTCCGGCCTACAACACACTGTTCGTAAACCTTGCCCCCAACAGTCAACGGGGCACGGCCACTTCCACCTACCTCACTTCGTGGGATGTGGGGATAGGCATCGGCATGCTGACAGGCGGATACATTGCAGAAGTCAGCACTTTCGACAAAGCCTATCTTTTCGGAGCCTGCCTGACAATTGTTTCCATGCTCTATTTCAACATTAAGGTAACTCCTCATTATCATAAAAACAAATTACGATGAGAAAGAAAGAACGTTATGAAAAGATACTCGCCTGGTTCAGGGAAAACCGCCCCATAGCGGAGACCGAGTTGCATTATAACAACCCGTACGAACTGTTGATTGCGGTAATTCTTTCCGCCCAATGCACAGACAAGCGGGTGAATATGATAACTCCCGCCCTTTACCGGGACTTCCCCACTCCCGAAGCACTTGCAGCCACTACTCCGGAAGTAGTATACGAATACATACGCAGTGTATCTTACCCGAACAACAAGGCCAAGCATCTCGTAGGCATGGCTCAAATGCTGGTGAAAGACTTCAACAGCCAAGTGCCCGACACACTGGAAAAGCTCGTGAAACTTCCCGGTGTGGGACGCAAAACGGCAAATGTAATCCAGTCGGTCGTCTTCAACAAAGCCGCCATGGCGGTAGATACCCACGTTTTCCGCGTCAGCCACCGTTTGGGACTGGTATCCGACAAATGCACCACTCCGTTCAGCGTAGAGAAGGAATTGGTTAAATACATTCCGGAAGCAGAGATTCCCATTGCTCACCACTGGCTCATCCTGCACGGACGGTATGTATGCCAGGCACGTACCCCTCAATGTGACAACTGCGGTTTGCAATTGATGTGCAAATATTACTGCCGGAAGTATAAAGTTAGTAAAGAGAGCAATGATGGGGAAGAATAAACAATGATTTAATAGCAGGGAAAAGAAATAAATACTAACTTTGCCGTCACGAAAAGAAAACGGTAACACTTTTAAATAAAAATAGAGTATTATGACAATTGATCAATTTAACTTTGCCGGAAAAAAGGCATTC
>OKSA01002299.1_pt1 | contig 15819 bp, 10 predicted proteins | sample 1601181 | NCBI WGS metagenome assembly OKSA01 (sample SAMEA3541538, study PRJEB24748) | human gut metagenome | biome: human gut; feature: human-associated habitat; material: faeces | place: China | collected 2012
ATCGGTTTGGCTTCTCCGGACCAGATTAGAGCCTGGTCCTACGGCGAGGTAAAAAAACCCGAAACCATCAATTACAGAACCCTGAAGCCGGAACGGGATGGCCTGTTCTGCGAAAGAATCTTTGGCCCTACTAAGGATTGGGAATGTCATTGCGGCAAATATAAACGCATCCGTTATAAGGGTATTATCTGCGACAAGTGCGGCGTTGAAGTTACCCGCAGCAAGGTTCGTCGTGACCGTATGGGCCACATCGAACTGGCTGCGCCGGTTTCCCATATCTGGTACTTCAAAGGTATCCCCAGCCGTATGGGCTTGATTCTGGATATTTCTCCGCGTAGCCTGGAAAAAGTTTTGTATTTTGCCAGCTTCATCGTACTTGACCCGGGTGAAGGCACTGACCTGGTTAAAGGCCAGCTGCTGACCGAGCCTGAGTACATGGAAAAACGTGATAAATATCCTGAAGCAGGCATCCGTGTAGGTATGGGCGCTCAGGCTATTAAAGAGCTGCTGGAAGCTATTGATCTGGAAGCTTTGACAGAGCAATTGCGCCATGAAATGAAGGAGCTGAGCGGTCAGCGCCGTGTACGTGCTATCCGCCGTTTGGAAGTAGCCGAAGCATTCCTGAAATCCGGCAACCGTCCTGAATGGATGATTATGGATGTAGTTCCGGTTATTCCGCCTGAACTGCGTCCTATGGTACAGCTGGATGGCGGTCGTTTCGCAACCTCCGACCTGAACGATCTGTATCGCCGTGTTATTAACCGTAACAACCGTCTGAAACGTCTGCTGGAGCTGCATGCGCCTGATATCATTGTCCGCAATGAGAAACGTATGCTTCAGGAAGCAGTTGATGCCCTGATCGACAATGGTCGTCGTGGCCGTCCGGTTACAGGTCCTGGAAACAGAGCCCTGAAATCCCTTTCTGATATGCTGAAAGGTAAATCCGGACGTTTCCGTCAGAACCTGCTCGGAAAACGTGTTGACTACTCAGGACGTTCCGTTATCGTTGTAGGACCGGAACTGAAAATCTATCAGTGCGGTCTTCCGAAAGAAATGGCAATCGAGCTGTTCAAGCCGTTTGTTATGAAAGAACTTGTTGAGAGCGGAGCTGCTCACAATATTAAGAATGCTAAGAAAATGGTAGAGCGTCTTCAGCCGGAAGTATGGGATGTGCTTGAAGATGTAATCAAAGAGCATCCGGTTATGCTGAACCGTGCTCCTACACTTCACCGTCTTGGTATTCAGGCATTTGAACCGATTCTGGTAGAAGGTAAAGCAATTAAGCTTCATCCACTGGTATGTACCGCATTCAATGCCGATTTCGATGGTGACCAGATGGCGGTTCATCTTCCGCTTTCTGTAGAAGCTCAGGCTGAGTGCCGTTTCCTTCTGCTTTCACCAAACAACCTTCTGAAACCGTCTGATGGTGGTCCGGTAGCTGTTCCTTCACAGGATATGGTTCTTGGTATCTACTATCTGACACAGGAAAGACCGGGAGCCAAGGGAGAAGGAAAAGTATTCAAGAGTGTGAATGAAGCAATTCTTGCTTATGAAAACGGAGTTGTAACTCTTCACTCAAGAATCAAAGTACGTGTGACAAAGACGATGCCGGATGGAACAAAGAAAACCGGTACAGTAGAGTCTACACTTGGACGTTTCATTTTCAACGAAATCATTCCGCAGGATCTTGGTTTTGTTGATCGTGAAAAAGAAGGAAATGAACTGGTTCTTGAAGTGGATTTCCATGTAGGAAAGAAACAGCTGAAACAGATTCTTGAAAAAGTTATTAACACACATGGTGCGTCAGCTACAGCTGAAGTACTTGACCATGTAAAATCAATGGGATACAAGCTCTCTACAAGAGCAGCTATGACTGTATCTATTTCAGATATGACTGTACCGCCACAGAAACCGGAATTGATCGCAAGAGCACAGGCAACGGTTGATAAGATCACACGTAACTTCAAGCGTGGTCTTATTACAGAAGAAGAGCGTTACAAAGAAGTTGTAGAGACCTGGAAAGAAACAGATGATGAGCTTACAGAAGCCCTTCTTACAGGACTTGATAAATACAACAACATCTTCATGATGGCGGATTCCGGAGCCCGTGGATCTGATAAACAGATCAAACAGCTTGCAGGTATGCGTGGACTTATGGCTGATACAACCGGTCATACGATCGAGCTGCCTATCAAGTCAAACTTCCGTGAAGGTCTGGACGTACTGGAATACTTCATGTCTGCGCATGGAGCTCGAAAAGGTATGTCAGATACTGCCCTTCGTACAGCCGATTCAGGATACCTGACAAGACGTCTTGTTGACGTATCACAGGATCTGATCATCCGTGAGGTTGACTGTGTAAGCAAAGATGCTGAAATTCCGGGAATGTATCTGCATGCATTCATGGATGGAAATGAAGAAATCGAAAGTCTTCAGGAACGTATTACAGGAAGATATTCATGCTATACAATTTGTGACAAAGATGGCAATGTGCTTGTAAAAGCAAACCACATGATCACACCAAAACGTGCAGAAAAGATCATGAAATACGGTGTGGATGAAAATGGAAATTCACCACTTAAGAAAGTGAAAGTCCGTACAATCCTGACCTGTAAATCACACATTGGTATCTGTGCGAAATGTTATGGTGCCAATATGGCAACAGGTGAACCTGTACAGGTTGGTGAAGCTGTCGGTATTATCGCAGCTCAGTCAATCGGTGAACCTGGTACACAGCTGACCATGCGTACTTTCCATAGTGGTGGTGTAGCCGGTGGAGATATCACACAGGGTCTTCCTCGTGTCGAAGAACTTTTTGAAGCAAGAAAGCCGAAAGGTCTTGCTATCATCACAGAAATCGCAGGTGTTGCAAACCTGAACGATACAAAGAAGAAGCGTGAAATCATTGTTACCAATCAGCAGACAGGTGAGACAAAGACTTATCTGATTCCTTATGGATCACGTATTAAAGTACAGGATGGAGCTGTTCTGGAAGCCGGTGACGAGCTTACAGAAGGTAGCGTGAACCCGCATGACCTTCTTAAGATCAAAGGTCTTCGTGCCGCACAGGACTACATGCTTCAGGAAGTACAGAGAGTATACCGTCTGCAGGGTGTAGAAATCAACGATAAGCATATCGAAGTTATCGTTCGTCAGATGCTGAAGAAGATTCGCATCGAAGAAAGAGGAGATACTGAATTCCTTCCGGGAACAATGGTAGATGTCCTTGAGTTCAACGATGTAAATGAACAGATGGTAGCAGAAGGTAAAGAGCCTGCAACAGGAGAACAGATCATGCTTGGTATTACTAAGGCATCCCTGGCAACAGATTCCTTCCTGTCAGCTGCATCCTTCCAGGAGACAACCAAGGTTCTGACTGAGGCTGCTATCAAAGGCAAGGTTGACCACCTGATCGGTCTGAAAGAGAACGTCATTATCGGTAAACTGATTCCGGCAGGAACAGGTATGAGAAAATACCGTGATGTTAAGCTTGATACAGGCCTTGGTATGGATATGGACGACGAAATCAGTTTTGATGATTTTGATATGGATGATGATACTGAGTCTGAAGCACCGGCAGAGACAGCAGAAACTGTTGAAAGCGAAGAAAATGCTGACGAAACAGTTACAGTTGAAGAATAGGCTTTATATGCTAAGAGAGGCAGATACGTTGAATGGCGTGTCTGCTTTTCTTGCTTTAAAGACATGAAAAACAAAAATATTTAAAAATTATTTCCAATTCTTTAACACTTTACAAAAATAAAGGGTTGCAAAATATGAAAAAATACAGTAGCATATAAATAATCAGTCGAAAATCAGGGGGTGCGATATGCTGGATTTAGATCATATTGGTGAACGGATCAGAGAATGCAGAAAAAAGAAAATGATGACAATCCGGGTTTTGGGAGAATATACAGGACTTTCAGCGGGCTATCTGAGTATGCTGGAACAGAATAAGACATCTCCGAATGTGGACAGTCTTGCGCGAATTTGTGAAGCACTGGATATTGATATCCAGTATGCACTGGAAGGCGAAATGCCGGGAAAGACGGTTATACGCAGAGAAGAAATGAGTAAGCATCTTTATCCGGAAGAAAATATAATAGTTGAGGTTGCAGACTTCGGTCAGGGAGAATCGATTTTTGAATATATTACGATTGAACCGGGAGAATCTGCGAAAAAAGAAGAATATCGTCATGTCTTTTCGGAAATGTGTATGGTGATAAAAGGAACTCTGAATGTAGAGATGGAAGGAAAAATTTGCAGTTTACATCCGGGAGACAGTATATATATAAAGAGCAGAGAGCGTCATAGTATTTCCAATCCTGGAAAAGAACCTTGTGTGAGTATATGGGTATATCACCGGGATGTACCAAGACTGTTTGGAAGAAATGAAAATAAAAGGTGAAAATTAAATTGTGAAATAAATAGCATTCCTCTTGACAATCTTAGAGTATGGTTCTATAATAAGAAAAAAAGTTACACATATGAATAAATATTCATTTAAGTGAATTTACAAAATTGAACTGTTAAAACAGGGTTTCTTCGAAATTCACGCAGCTCTGAAGACAGTGTTATTTACTAAAGTGTATAAAGATTAGATTTTTATACATACAATACGGACAATCTAATAATTAAACATAGACGTCATAGCGTGAAACTATGACCTTTGAAAGAAGACAAGGACGTCATGATGTAAATCATGGCGTTCTTTTGTTTACACCACTAGACTGCGGTCTAGTAAAGTATTACATTGTCGCAGAAGGACGGACATATCTGGTAAATATACCGTCTCGAAAGAACAAAAGTACATGAGAGGAGAACGAAAATGGACAGATTAACACAATTGCGAGAGTACATGGAAAAAGAAAGGCTGGATGCGTTTTATATTGCAAAGCCGGCGAATGTACGTTGTATCAGCGGATTTACGGGGGAAGACTCGTTCCTTTTTATCACAAAGGCGAATCAGTATTTTATCACTGATGCAAGATACACAGAGCAGGCATCTTATGAATGCCCGGATTATGAGCTTGTAAACTGGCGAATCAATTTTGGCTACAGTATGGGGAAAGCTGTTGCATATTGCGCAGACAAAGATGGAGTTAAAACAATTGGATTTGAACAGGATCATCTGACATTTGAAAAATGGAACTCTATGCAGGCTGAACTCAGCGCTGAGATGGTTCCGACGCTGAACGTAATCGAAGGCTTCCGCGCGATTAAGACGCCGGAAGAGATCAAGAACCTTACCGTTGCCTGCGATATCGCATCCAGAGCATTTGAAAAAATTATAAAAGACATCCGTCCGGGTGTGACAGAAAAAGAAATTGCATCCAGACTTGCACATTACATGGTTATGGAAGGTGCAGATACCAAACCTTACGGTGGAATCGTTATTTCAGGAGCAAAGAGCTCTCTGCTTCACGGAATTCCGGACAGTAAGCCAATCGAATACGGTGATTTCGTATTGATGGATTATGGATGTCAGTACAAAGGTTATCTTTCGGATATGACAAGAACAGTAGTTGTCGGAAAGGCAGACGCCAAACAGAGAGAAGTTTATGATCTCTGCCGTCGCATGACAGAAGATACAGAAGCATCTGTAAGAGCCGGTGTAACAGGAACTTCCTGCTATGAAGCTTCACTTAAAGCAATTAAAGATACAGAATACCTTCCGTATAATTATACAGGAATTGGTCATGGAGTTGGGCTATTCGTCCATGAACTTCCGAATATCGGGCTGAACTGTGAGAATATCTTACAGGAGAACAGCGTAATGACAGTAGAACCAGGACTTTATATTCCGGGTTGGGGTGGTGTCAGACTTGAGGACCAGGGCATCATCACAAAAGACGGATATGAGAACCTGATCAGTGCTACACATGAGCTAATAGAATTATAAATGAAAAAGGAGGACAACATTTATGAAAAAGAAATTATTAGCAATGCTACTTACTACAGCAATGGCTGCAAGTCTGGCAGTCGGATGTAGTACACCGAAGTCATCAGACAGTAGCGACTCAAAAGACAGCAGCAATTCTGATGAAAAAGTATTCCGCTATGCAACGAATACAGAACCAACTTCTCTGGATCCTTCAAAGGGACAGGCTATCGGAGACAACGAAATCCAGCATGCTATTACAGAAGGTCTTGTTCGTAATACGGCAGGTGATATTCAACCAGGTTTGGCTGAAAAATGGGAAGTTTCTGATGATGGATTAACTTATACATTCCATATCAGAGAGGATGCTAAATGGAGTGACGGAGAAGTTTTGACAGCAAACGATTTCGTATATAGCTGGCAGAGACTTGTTGATCCGGAGACAGCCAGTCCATATGCATTCATCGGAGATTACCTGAAGAATGGTTACGCAATTGAAACTGGTACAATGGACAAATCAGAACTTGGTGTAAAGGCAGTTGATGATCAGACTCTTGAAGTTACACTGGAAAATCCGACACCATATTTCCTCAGCCTGATTGGTTCATCTGGACAGTATGCACCGCTTCGTCAGGATATTGTTGAAAAATATGGATCTGACTTTGCTGCAACAGCAGATAAGAACGTATATTCAGGACCATTCAAACTGACAAGTTCAGAAAACAATGAGTACATCTTTGAAAAGAATGAAAATTACTGGGATATTGATGATATCAATCTTGACAGAGTTGAACTCAGCTACGTTGAGAAACCAGATACACAGCTTGCTATGTATGAATCAGGAGATCTTGATTATGTACAGGTTCCATCAGCTTATGTTCCGGATTACAAAGACAAAGCAAACGAATTTATGAATGGTAACGTTGACTTCTACTACATCAACGAGAAGAGTGACAATCCGGCTCTTAGCAATAAGAACTTCAGACTTGCTCTGAACTATGCACTGGACCGTAATTCATACAATGAACTTGCAAATAACGGCATTTCCACACCTGTAAACGGACTGGTATTCCCGGGACTTACAGAAGATGGAAAGACATATGGAGATAATTCTAAACTGAAATCTTACCCACTGGATGGTGATAAAGATAAGGCAAATGAATATCTGAAAGCTGCTATGTCAGAACTTGGTGTATCTAAGCCTTCAGATATCAGTGTAGAAATTACTACAACAGATGCTGAATCAAGTAAGAAGATCGCTGAAGTTACACAGGAATTATGGCAGAAAGCTCTTGGTATCAAAGTTACAATCCGCCAGGTAACATATGCTGAAATCTATGGAACAGTTCTTCCGGGCGGTGATTATGAGATTGGATATGGTGGATGGGGAGCTGATTATGATGATCCATACAGTTACCTTGAACTGTTCAAATCAGACAGCTCATACAACTACAGCCAGTACAAGAATGATGAAGTTGATAAGCTTCTTGCTGAAGCTCAGACAGAGCTGGATACAACAAAACGTATGGAAATGCTTCATCAGATTGAACAGCTTCTGGTTGATGATGGTGCATTTGTTCCAATGCAGGCAAGAAATGTATACTATATGATCGATGATGATGTAAAAGATGTAAGCTTCTACTTCTGTTCACTCAACATCGACTGGGTACATGCTGATATTAAAAAGTAATATGATATTTTAAGACACGGGGCTTCCGCCTAGGCGGACAGTCCCGATAGTAACGAGTGAGAAAAGACGATTCAGGGAAGAAGGAAAAATCTTCCTTTGCTGAATCTTCTTTTCTACGTTACGGAAGGAGGAAAAAGAATGGCAAAATACATAGCAAAACGCGTAGTTGCAGCTATTTTGACATTGTGGGCACTTGTGACGATTGTGTTTTTCCTTGTGCGGCTTATGCCGGGAGATCCTTTTACCAGTGCTAAGTTAACAAAAGAAGTTGCAGCAAATATGAGAACCTACTATGGATTCGACAAGCCATTGATCGTTCAGTATGTTCAGTATCTTGGAAATCTCTTACATGGAAATTTCGGATACTCTATGAAATATACGAACAAGACAGTAAACTATATTATCGGACAGACATTCCCATTCTCTGCTGACCTGGGAATTCGTGCGCTGGTAATGGCAATTTCTATCGGACTGGTACTTGGAATCATTGCAGCCAGAAACAGAGGTAAAAAACTTGACTTCTTCTGTGTACTTATTGCAATCATCGGAACAAGTATCCCTGACTTCATCATGGGTGCAATGCTCCAATATTTCTTTGGTATTAAATGGGGACTTTTACCGGTTGCCAAGTATTTAGGATTTGAATACACGATCCTGCCAGCCTGTGCTTTGGCATTCTACACTCTGGCATCTGTGTCACGAATCATGCGTGCAAGTATGCTGGAAGTAGTACAGCAGGATTATATTAAAACTGCTAGATCAAAAGGTCTTTCAGATCTTCGTATTACGTGTAAACATCAGATTCGTAATGCGATCATGCCGGTTATGACAGTACTTGGACCGACAGTTGCATCTGTACTTACTGGTACATTCGTTATTGAATCAATTTTTGCTATCCCTGGAATGGGTAAATATTACGTGGAAAGTGTAAGTAATAATGACTATTCAATGGTTTTGGGTATGACAGTATTCTATGGAATCTTCCTCGTAACATGTAACCTGGTTGTTGATATTCTTTATGGTGTAGCAGATCCGCGTGTACGTATTGGAAAAAGGTAGGTGAGAGAAGTGGCAGAATTAAATAAAGACATGTTTGTGATCAAAGGAAAAGATGACAAAAAGATGGAAAGCATCAGTCGCCCTTCTCTTTCTTTCTGGTCAGATGCATGGAGACGTTTGAGAAAAAACAGAGTTGCTTTTGTAGGACTTTGTATCATTGTATTATATGTATTGTTAGCAATTTTTGCACCAATGTTTAGTAAGTATGGATTTTCGGATATGGATACATCTTCTATCCATGCAATACCGTCGGCAAAACACTGGTTGGGATGCGATGCTACTGGTCGTGATCAGTGGGTTCGTATCTGGATGGGAGCACGAGTTTCCCTTTCGATTGGTTTTATTTCCGCTGCACTTAATATGTGTGTAGGAGCTGTTATTGGTGGATTATGCGGATATTACGGTGGAAAACTTGATATGATCGTAATGCGTATCGTTGATATTTTATATGGTATTCCAAGTCTGATCATTACAATTCTTGTTATGATGGTTGTTGGAAAAGGTGGAGTAGCGCCACTGATCATTGCGATGTGTATTGTCGGATGGATTGGAACCTGCCGTTTTGTTCGTGGTGAGGTTTACCGTCTGAAGGAACAGGATTTTGTTATGGCAGCAAAAGTTCTGGGTGTTCCGGATATTGTAATTATTATTCGTCATATTATTCCAAACATTATGGGTATGCTGGTAACAAACTTGTGTATGGCTATCCCGGGAGCAATTTTCCAGGAAGCGTTCTTAAGTTATATCGGTCTTGGAATTGCACCTCCGAACTGTAGTTGGGGAGTTCTTGCTAAGGAAGGAATTCAGTATTTGAGAATTCATCCGCATGAAGTTGTAATCCCTGCAATTTTCATTTGTACAACAATGCTTGCGCTGAACCTGCTTGGTGATGGCCTGCGTGATGCAGTAGACCCGAGACTGCGTGGAACAGAATAGGAGGATAGAAGGAATGTCAGAAAAAGAAAAAATTCTTGAATTAAAGAATGTCGTATACTCCTTCCATACCTATGGCGGTGAAGTTAAAGCTGTACGAGATGTCAGTTTTGAGGTCCGCAAAGGTGAGATTCTTGGCATTGTAGGAGAGTCTGGATGCGGAAAAAGTGTAACGGCTCAGTGTATTATGAGATTGAATCCAGAACCGCCGGGATTCTTTGAAGGTGGCGAGATCCTTTTTAAAGGACAGGATGTCTTAAAGATGTCCAATAAAGAATTAAGAAAATTCCGTGGAAGGGAGATTGGATTTGTATTCCAGGATCCAATGACTTCATTGAATCCGACTATGAGAGTTGGAGCTCAGATTGAAGAAGTTTTCCTTGGAAGAACAGATGTGACAAAGAAAGAAGTAAAAGAAAAAGCACTGGACATCATGCGTCTGGTAGGTATTTCAGATGTAGAAAAGCGTTATCGTCAATATCCACATGAACTCTCAGGTGGTATGAAACAGCGTATTATGATTGCAATCGCTCTGGTAAGCCGACCGGGAGTTATCATTTGTGATGAGCCGACCACATCTCTTGATGTAACAATTGAGGCCCAGATCCTTGATCTTCTTCTTGAACTTAGAGATAAGCTTGGAACATCTATCATTATGATTACACATGACCTTGGTGTTATTGCGCGTCTGTGTGACCGTGTAGTAGTTATGTATGGTGGAAAGATTGTAGAAAAAGGAACGGTAGATGAGATTTTCTATGATACAGCACATCCATACACAAAAGGTCTTATGAGTTCTATTGCAAGACTTGATACAGAAAAGGGCGAAAAACTGAAACCGATCGAAGGTACACCTCCGGATCTGTTTTCACCACCGATTGGATGTCCATTTGCAGCACGTTGTGAATATGCAATGGATGTATGTCAGCAGCTTCCTCCGGAAAGATATGGAATTTCAGAGGAACATGAAACATGTTGTTGGCTGCAGCATGAGATGGCACCAGATACAGAGCTTAAAAAAGCTTCGGCAGTAAAGAAAGGAGAGGAAAAATAATTATGAGCAATACTACAGAAAAACAACCTCTCGTTCAGGTGAAGAATTTATGTAAATATTTCCATGTTGGAAAGAATGCAGATTTGAAGGCTGTTGATGGTGTTAACTTTGATATTAATAGAGGAGAAACTGTTAGTCTGGTAGGAGAGTCGGGATGTGGAAAATCTACAACTGGACGTTGCCTGATTAAATTGTATGAACCAACTAGTGGAGAAGTTATTTATGATGGTAAGGATATTACAAAATTATCCAAAGAAGAACAGAAAAAGTTCTGTGGAAAAGTACAGATGATTTTCCAGAATCCATACTCATCATTAAATCCTCGTATGACTGTTAAAGAAATTGTCGGGGAAGGTCTTAAATATCAGGGAGTTCCGCAGAAGGAAATCGACAAAAAGGTAGAAGAACTGCTTGCTACTGTAGGTCTTAATAAAGACCATATGTCCCGTTTCCCTCACGAGTTCTCAGGTGGACAGAGACAGCGTATCGGTATTGCCCGTGCTCTTTCCGTTGACCCGGAATTCATTATTTGTGATGAGCCGATCTCAGCATTGGATGTATCAATCCAGGCACAGGTTATCAACATGCTGAAAGATCTGCAGGAAGAAAGAGGATTAACTTATCTGTTTATTGCACATGACCTGAGCGTAGTAAAATACATTTCAGATCGTGTGGTTGTTATGTATCTTGGAACAATGGTTGAGACAGCTGAAACAGAAGAACTGTACTCTAATCCAATGCATCCATATACAAAGGCACTGCTTTCTGCTATTCCGGAAGCAGATCCACATAAAGCAAAAGCAAATAAACGTATTCCGATTAAAGGAGAAATCCCAAGCCCGATCAATCCGAAGAACTGCTGTCGTTTTGCTGAGAGATGCCAGCATGCGACAGAACGTTGTTTCAACGAGATGCCGCAGCTTCATGAAGTAGCACCGGGACATAAAGTGGCATGTCATTTGACAGAAAAGAAATAAAAATAAGACTTTAGCGAAAGAGAAACAAAGACGGAGAAGGTCTTTGTTTCTCTTTTTTTTGAAAAGAATTGTGCAGAATCACAAAATACGGATTGACACGAAAATATTGACAATATAAGGTAAAAACGATATTATATAGAGATGTAATTGTAATTAAAGTGTCATATCGTGTAATAGTTATGTAACAAATGAAAGTGAGTGTATATGGAACAGAGAAAATCAGCAAGGAGAAGATCGTCTGATGGAACTTCTAATAGAAATATGCGAAGTATCAATAACAGCAGAGAAGTAAGCAGACGGGCTAAGGGGAAGAACCGGTATGCTTATGAAGAAGACCGAAGATCTGCCCGATATTATGATGATGAGGAAGATTACTACAGAGAACGACCGAAAAAGAAATCATCTTCGAATGATAAGAAGAAAAGAAGACCGGAAGAAGACTATCAGAATATAAGAAAGATGTCTGACCCGGAGAATAATAAGAATCGCAAAAATAAACGGCGCAGAGGAAGAAGGAAAAATCGGGTAAGCAGAACGATTGGAATTATACTTGCAATTATCCAGTTTATCCTGTCTGTAGTACTTGCAGTGAATGTGATGCTGTTCAATGTACTTACTTCTACTTATTTCCTGGTACTGATCGGAGTGCTGCTGATCCTGCTTGGAATTACCTTGCTGACACAGATAGCGGCAAAAGGAAAAGGAATTGGCGGAAAGATATTCTGTATACTGATCTGCATCATTCTGGGAGTGGGTTCTTTCTATATAGGAAAAGTAAATAATGCATTCCAGAAGATTACCGGAAGCAATAAGAAAACAAGTTCCATGGTAGTTGCGGTAAAGGCGGATGATAATGCAGATACTTTATCAGCAGCAGCCGGATATACATTTGGTGTTCAGTATGCGACTGGTGGAGACCAGACGAAGTCGGCAGTCAAACAGATTGAAAAGGAACTGGGACAGAACATTACTCTTCAGGAATACAGTAATCTGGGAGAAGAAGCACAGGCATTATATGACGGAGAAGTAGATGCGATTATCTACAACTCAGCTTACAGTAATATTATCCAGGAACAGTATTCAACCTTTACAAAGGATACAAAGGTTATTTATAAGCACAATATTGTTGTTGAAATTGAAAGCGATACATCTGATGAAAGCGTTACAAAGCCATTTGCGGTTTATTTGAGTGGTATTGATACAAATGGTGATATCACAGAACAGGGACGAAGCGATGTCAATATCGTAGCGGTTGTCAATCCGACGAGCCATCAGGTATTACTGATTACGACCCCTAGAGATTATTATGTACCAATCCCGGGAGTATCCGGAGGACAGGACGACAAACTGACACATGCAGGAATCTATGGTGTAGATGTGTCTATGCAGACGCTGGAAGCACTTTATGATACAGATATCGAATTTTTCGGAAGAGTTAATTTTACATCTATGATCAGTGTGGTTGATGCACTTGGCGGACTGGATGTTGAATCAGATCTCGAATTTGATACAGGATGGGAGTCAGGTGCAGAGATTCATGTAAATGAAGGAATGAATCATTTTGACGGTATTAGTGCACTTGCTTTTTGCCGTGAACGTCAGGCACTGCCAGACGGGGACAACGGAAGAGGAGTCCATCAGCAGGCAGTTATCACTGCAATCATTAAAAAGATGATGTCACCGGCAATGCTCCGTGGGGCAAGTGATATTATAGACAGTGTCAGCGATGGTGTGGATACGAACTTTACTTCCAGTCAGATCCAGTCGCTGATCAAGACTCAGCTCAGAACCAATGCAAAATGGAATATTTACTCCGCGGCAGCGGATGGAACCGGGGGAACAGATATCTGCTATTCTTCAGGAGATGAAGAGCTTTATGTAACGTATCCGGATGAAAATTCAGTGGCTGAGATCAGTGAACTGATCAAAAAAGTAAAAGACGGAGAAACAATCGAAGGATCCGTAAGTACAGAATAAAAATGAAGAAAAAGTCAAGGTATGATTTGGAAAATATTTTTCAGAATGCCTTGACTTTTTTTTTGCGATATACTACAATAAACAAGCGTGCGAAAAACGATGCACTGTTTTTCTGCGCATTTTAAACAGAACTTGTTTAAAATCGTAACCAATTATTACTTCATAGGAGGTGAAAGAGATGCCAACATTTAACCAGTTAGTAAGAAAAGGTCGTCAGACAGCTGTAAAGAAATCTACTGCACCGGCTCTCCAGAAAGGATACAATTCTTTGAAGAAAAGAGCTACAGACACATCTGCACCACAGAAGAGAGGTGTGTGTACAGCAGTTAAGACAGCTACACCGAAGAAACCGAACTCAGCTCTCAGAAAGATCGCCAGAGTACGTCTTTCAAACGGAATCGAAGTAACAAGCTACATCCCAGGAGAAGGTCACAACCTTCAGGAACATAGCGTTGTTCTTATCCGTGGAGGAAGAGTAAAGGACCTTCCGGGTACAAGATACCATATCGTTCGTGGAACACTTGATACAGCAGGTGTTGCAAAGAGACGTCAGGCTCGTTCTAAATACGGAGCAAAGAGACCAAAAGACGCAAAGAAATAAGCACTTGATTTTAGTGTAAAACGAAACTAAATCGTATCACAAACAGAACTATGAGAATAGTTGGTTGCGGGTTTAATTCAGATATCGCCTGCCACGTGGCAGGCATCGGAGATTGTCCCGCCAACGATACACATAGAAAGACACATGTGAGTACCGATGAATTATTCACGCAAAGCAAAGCTTTGCCAATATGTATAAGGAGGGAAGAACCGTGGCACGTAAAGGACATACTCAGAAAAGAGACGTATTAGCGGATCCGTTATACAACAACAAGGTAGTTACAAAGCTTATCAACAACATCATGCTTGACGGTAAGAAAGGTGTAGCTCAGAAAATTGTATACGGAGCATTTGACAAAGTCGCAGAGAAAGCTGAAAAACCAGCTATCGAAGTATTTGAAGAAGCAATGAACAACATCATGCCTGTACTTGAAGTAAAGGCAAGACGTATCGGTGGAGCTACTTATCAGGTACCGATCGAGGTAAGAGCAGACAGAAGACAGGCTCTTGCACTTCGCTGGCTTACACTGTACTCTCGTAACAGAGGCGAGAAGACAATGGAAGAAAGACTTGCAAATGAAATTCTTGATGCGGCTAACAACACTGGCGCATCTGTAAAGAAGAAAGAAGACATGCACAAGATGGCAGAAGCAAACAAAGCATTTGCTCATTATCGTTTCTAATTATAGGAGGAAAAAATCTTGGCTGGAAGAGAATATCCATTAGAGAGAACCAGAAATATCGGTATTATGGCTCATATTGATGCAGGTAAAACTACAACAACAGAGCGTATTCTTTACTATACCGGTGTTAATCATAAGATTGGTAATACTCATGAAGGTAATGCTACCATGGACTGGATGGAGCAGGAACAGGAAAGAGGTATTACAATTACTTCTGCTGCTACAACTTGCCACTGGACTCTGCAGGAAAACTGCAAACCAAAAGAGGGCGCTTTAGAGCACCGTATCAACATCATTGATACTCCGGGACACGTTGACTTTACAGTAGAAGTTGAGCGTTCCCTTCGTGTACTGGACGGCGCTGTCGGCGTCTTCTGTGCAAAGGGTGGTGTTGAGCCACAGTCTGAAAACGTATGGCGTCAGGCAGACACTTACAATGTACCAAGAATGGCATTCATCAACAAGATGGACATCTTAGGTGCAAACTTCTACGGAACAGTAGAACAGATCAAGACAAGACTTGGTAAAAATGCAATCTGCATTCAGCTTCCAATTGGAAAAGAAGATGAATTCAAAGGAATCATCGACCTTTTTGAAATGAAAGCATATATCTACAACGATGATAAAGGTGATGATATTTCTATCATTGATATCCCGGAAGAGATGCAGGAAGATGCAGAACTGTATCATACAGAGCTGGTTGAAAAGATCTGTGAATTAGATGACGATCTGATGATGGCATATCTGGAAGGAGAAGAGCCTTCTGTAGAGGAACTGAAAGCGGCACTGAGAAAAGCTACATGTACATGTGATGCGATTCCGGTTTGCTGTGGTACAGCTTACAGAAACAAAGGTGTTCAGAAACTTCTGGATGCAGTTATCGAATTCATGCCATCTCCATTAGACATCCCGGCTATCACAGGTGTGGATGAAGATGGAAACGAAGTAGAGAGACATTCTTCAGA
>OKSA01002310.1_pt1 | contig 15754 bp, 9 predicted proteins | sample 1601181 | NCBI WGS metagenome assembly OKSA01 (sample SAMEA3541538, study PRJEB24748) | human gut metagenome | biome: human gut; feature: human-associated habitat; material: faeces | place: China | collected 2012
GATTGATGGTAATGGAGGAAGCTATGGATCAGATGTATATAGTTATAATCCATTCTGGTTTGTTATTGATATGAAATCAGCACAGACTTTTAATGCTTTGGGTATGGATTATTATTATACGTATGCTTCTAAGAAAGTACGTATTTCAACTTCATTGGATAATGAAAACTGGACTCCACAGGGAGTGTTGGAAGTTCCTCGTGTGGGTAATCATTATTTCCAATTCTTCTCTTCTATAACAGCTCGTTATGTAAAGGTTGAATTATTGGAAGGCTTTGGTTCATATATTGATGTAACTGAAGTTTATATCTACAACGCTCAGTAAAGTCTAGTCATTAGCAGATAAGTTAATTTTAGAGCCAGGCTTCATTTTGAAAGCCTGGCTCTTTTCTTGTATAAGCTACTATGTCCCTCCCTGTCTCCTCGTAAGGGAACCCTTGTGCCAAGGGCTTGGCACAGTTGTGCCACTACGGTGTCATTGTTGTGCCAACGGCTTGGCACAGCCGTGCCACCAAATGGTGACAGTTGTGTCTTCTGAGCGTAACAGTAGTATCACTTCGTGTTACTGCCGATCACCAGTCATAATCTTCAACGTATGCATCAAAGTTTTGTAGATGAGTTGCTCCGTAATTCTTGAGGATATTTAATATTCTTTGTTGCTCGGAGGGGGTAAGGAGGCGTTCGCCTTTGCGGATGCGGTAGTAAGTTCTGCGACCAAAATAGCTCATTAAATGTGATATGACAGTTTGCATTTGCTTATAAGGCAAGTCTTCTAACATTCTGATGAATCCCTTAGCATAACGTACTTTGACATTAGAGCGATAATAAGGACAATTCCCTTGTTGGGCAGCGAGATGTTTGGGACTGATAATAACCCAGTATTCAATCTTTTCCGGTACACTTTGTGCTGTAAGTAGTCTTAAGCAAGTGTTTGCTTTTGAACATTCCCGATTGAGGCACATTGCGTACTGATAGGGGACTTTGGTAAAGTCAATTTCTTCTTCCATGATTTATAGTTGTTTGTCCGGCAAAAGTAGTGAATACTAACTGAAAAATAGCCTGAAAGTAAACTTCTTTACTTTCAGGCTATCGTTTTTTTTGCCATTATCCGGATAAAGTCTTTCAGAACAGAGAGAAAGTCAGAAAACCGGAAGCAAAAGGGCCTAATATAGGAACGTGAATTTAATCGATGAACTAACTACTGTTCTTTGGAAAAAGAATAAGGCATATCCTCTTCTTTGGTTCCTCTGTTCAGATTCGGCCGATTACTCATGTCTACTTTGATAGTACCTCCCTTGAACAAATCTTCGTGACGCAGATAATTCTTGGTATGATCAGCACCATTGAAGCTCATGGAATCAATATAGAAATTTTCCGTGCTGTTATTGGGCGCGTCGATAACAAGACTATTGCCGTTCTCGAAGTGAAGAGTAGCCTTTTTGAACAGAGGAGTTCCCATCACATATTCGTCCGTTCCAGGGCAAACAGGGTAGAAACCCAGCGCAGAGAATACATACCAGGCAGAAGTCTGTCCGTTGTCTTCGTCACCGCAATATCCGTCGGGGCCTGCCGTGTAGAGCTTGTCCATGATTTCACGAACCCAGTGCTGGGCCTTCCAAGGTTCTCCCGAATAGTTGTAAAGATAAACCATGTGCTGGATAGGCTGGTTGCCGTGAGCGTACTGTCCCATGTTCATTACCTGCATTTCACGCATTTCGTGGATCATGCCACGGCTTTCCATACCCTGTTTGCCCGGAATGACAAAGACGGAATCCATCATGTTGTTGAATTCTTTCTTGCCTCCCATCAGGTCGATCAGTCCTTGCGGATCATGGAATACGCAGAAACTCCAGTGCCAGCTGTTGCCTTCGCAGAACTCGCCGCTCCAGTCTACTGCATCAAATTTGGGGTTGAACACACCTTTGTCGTCTTTGCCTACCATCAGTTTGCGTTTCGGGTGGTAGACGTTCTTGTAGTTGAGTGCACGCTGTTTGAAGATGTCGATTTCGCTTGCCGGTTTGCCCAGTTTCTTGCCTAGCGTGTAGATGGTCCAGTCGTTGTACGCATATTCCAGCGTACGGGCAGCATTCTCGTTAATCTTCACATCATAAGGAACATATCCCAACTTGTTGTAATATTCATAGCCCAAACGTCCGGTAGATGATATTTCCGGATGTACATGCTCCGTCCCGTAAAGCAGCCCTTCATACATAGTCTTTACATCTTCTACCTTAACACCCTTCAAATAGGCATCGACCAAAACGGAAGCCGAATTATTGCCGATCATGCAGCCACGGTGTCCCGGACTCGCCCATTCGGGAAAGAAACCACTTTCCTTGTAAGCATTGACAAGTCCCTCCTGAATTTCCCTGTTTACCGACGGATACATCAGATTAAGGAAAGGAAACAGACAACGGAATGTATCCCAGAAACCCGTATCGGTGTACATATAGCCGGGAAGCACTTCCCCATTATAGGGGCTGTAGTGAATGGGAGCACCCTGCTTGTCCAACTCGTAAAAAGCACGGGGGAAAAGCAGCGAGCGGTACAGGCAGGAATAGAAAGTGCGGTATTGGTCGAGGTTTCCGCCCTCCACTTCAATCTTGCCCAACACATTGTTCCAAGCATCACGTCCTTTCTGCACCAGCGTGTCAAAACTGTCCGCACCCAATTCGAGCAAGTTCCGCTCAGCCTGTTCGTAGCTGACAAAAGAAGAAGCAACACGTGCATGCACAATCTCGCCTTTCTTCGTCTTAAATCCGATAATCGCACCTGCATGGGCAGCTTGCTGCTCTTTCTGCGATTCCTGAATTACACTGTCTTTAACAGAAGCGGTATATGTAAAAGGTTTGTCGAACTCTACAATAAAGTAGTTTCTGAAATTCTGCGGTACACCGCCGCTGTTACGGGTGGAATATCCGATGATCCGGTTCTTTTCCGGTACAATCCTGATATAGGAACCGCGGTCGAAAGCATCTACCACGACATAAGAATGTTCATTTTCCGGAAATGTGAAACGGAACAGCACGGCACGTTCGGTAGGAGTAAACTCCGTCACCACATCGTGCTCCGCCAGATATACCTTATAATAATGCGGCAACGCAATCTCACCTTTATGCGAGAACCAGCTTGCACGTTTGTCCTCATCGAAAACAGGTTGCCCGGTAACAGGCATAATGGAGAATTGCCCGTAATCGTTTATCCATGGACTGGGCTGGTGCGTCTGCTTGAAGCCTCGGATTTTATTGGCCGTATAGACATATTGCCAGCCATCCCCCATTTTTCCGGTTTGCGGTGTCCAAAAATTCATTCCCCACGGACGCGCAATGGCGGGATAGGTGTTTCCGGTAGAAAGCTCGAATGTGGACTGAGTGCCCACCAAAGGATTTACATACTGTACCCAATCCTTAGCCTTTATGCTCGTAAAACAGCATAAAAAGGCAAATGCCAATAAAAGTTTTTTCATAATATTTGAATTTCAGATTATCAATAAACAAAACAAGCCTGTTCTATTTGGATTTGGAAGAAGATATAAAAACGTTTTCGCCTATTACCTTGTATTTGATACCGATGGAATTCTTTATCAAATCCAATGTGGCAGCTACGTTTTCTTTCTTCTTCAACGGTCCGGAATATGTTCTTTCAATGTCCACATCCGGTGCTATAATGATTTTCACGTTATAGGCTCTCTCCAATATCTTGCAAAGCGTGCGTATGTCCGTCTGATTTAAGTCGAATGCCGTATCATGCCAGCCCTCTATACCCGGTTCTGCAGGTTTTACCGTCAGTCGTCGGGTCATTCCGTCCAATTCGGCCTGTTGCCCCGGCGAAAGCACTATCATGCCTTCACCATGATTGCCCTTTACTTCTACCTCACCTTTCAATAAGGTGGCTACCGCCCTTTGTCCGTTTTCCCCGGACTTCAAATTAAAGGTTGTTCCCAATACCCTCACTTGCAAGGCATGGCTTTGTACGATAAAAGGCTTGGCTGTATTTCTCTTCACATCAAAGAAACCTTCTCCGTTCAGATACACATGTCTCTCGCCACCTTCAAAATTACAGGGATACTGCAAAATCGTGTTTTTATTCAACCATACTTTGGTTCCATCCGGAAGCATCAGCTCCTTTATGGTTTCATTGGCCGTAACAGTGACCAAAGATTCGGAACTACGGCTACCCGCCTGATAGAACCAGTAGCCCATACCTCCTATAAAAAAAGCACCTACTGCAATAGCTGCATATTGCATCCACCGGTGAAACAGTGTACGCTTCAACTTACGCTTCCGCTCCTCTCCGAGCCTTTGCGACAATTGTTTTTCAGCCTTCGCAAGGAGTGCTTCCTCAGAAACCGCATCGGATTTTCCCAAATGGTACAGTTCCTCTAATGTAAATAATTCATGAGCATTCTCTTCCGACTCCTCCAACCAGACATTCAACGAGCGAAGTTCCTCTTCCGAACATTCACCCGCTAAAAACTTTACTATTATTTTTTCATCCAATTTGCCCATTTTCCTGTTCATGTTACAATATTAGAACAATCCTATCTTTAAAAACACTTACTAATCCGACCGATAATTAAAGAGAAAATGCCTATTTGCACATCGGAGTGGCAACCTTTCGGTTACCACCCGGTACGTTCATACTGCTTTCCGCTCCACTCTACTTCATCGTCGTACAACAATCGGGATATACGGCTGAATTCTTTTTCATACGAACGTTCATTGTTCAAATCGTAAACAGCAAAATAGCCCCAACCGTTCTGACGGATGTTTTTCAAGCAGTCATCATCTATCTTTACATCTCCTCTGGCTGTGGTGACTTCAATAGCATACGGGCATTGTTTGGCTATGCTTACCGTATCGGCAGGAATGGCCTTCCACTTACCGTAATATCCGTAAATGGAATAGTCGATCAATTCATCCACTGTTTTTCCTTCTACCGTACCGACCGGATAGTCGTATCCCGCATACCAATAAATTCCTATTGTCTTGTCCGGCATTAACTTACGGCTTTCATACACCAAATCGGCATAACGCTGCGAAGTACATTCTTCAATACTTGGAGCTACTGCATCCGAAGGAATATAGGGCTCCACAGCCTGGTCGGTGGCATAGGTGGAATACTCATCATCAAAGTCTATGCCGTCAAATCCATAAATATCGATATACGCTTTCAAATCCTTTGCAAAGGCGCGGGCGGCATCTTTCGAAAGACTACGCATACCGGCAGCAGTGTGGTCTCCCAAGATGGAGAGATGAACTCTTATACCTTTTGCCTGTAACGGGCGTACAGTCTGCTCGATATTATCAAGTACAAATCTGGTTTGCTCGTTACACGAAACATAAGGAACATCATCCGCGCTCAAACGGATATTGGCTGCAAATACACTGGCTATGTCAAAGAAAGGAGACTTATCGTTCTTCATCGTGTACTCACCCGCATTCAACATACTTTCACGATTGACTTCCACATAACATAAATTCTTTACCTTGCGTCCCGCATTGACTTCCGGCATGGCTGCAAGCGGTTTTACCAAATAAATAAAGGCCTTGTTGTCCGTATGTTTTTCCGTTCCCGCAGTAGCTACCGCCGATACAGCCACAGCATAGGTAGCCCCTTCCGTTCCACCCGGCAGTATATCCAGTGCAAGTGTGGCAGACTTACTTTTACCGGCTTCAACAACCACGTTGCCATTGTTTTCCAGCAACAGTTTGTCTGCCGGATACATCGTATACCCCGTACCATTCAACTGGTTATAAGCATCCAATATCCTGGAATCCAGTTTGAAAGTAACGGCAACCTCCTGTTCTGCCGGTTCACTCAATTCAAAAAACAAATGTCCCGTAGCTTTTTTATCTCCTCTGAGCGCAATGGGAGTCAACATTTTGGCACCGGCGGCAGACTTCACTTCCCCGAAAATCGCTCCGGGATTTTCCGTAGTCTGTTTTCTGCCATTACCCGCTTCGGAGCAACCGGAATTCAATAACATTGATGACAGCATTAAAACACCTGCCGATATAAGCGTTCCTATTTTCATATATCTCATATATTATTATTCATTTAGATTAAAAACAAAAACTAACCTAAGAGAGATATCCGCAATCATACTTAGGTTAGTTTTCCATATAGGAAAACGGCAATGCACCGTTTTCCTATCATAACTTAAAACGGATTATCTGAAGTTATCCGGTGTTTTCCATTTACCGGTTTCATCCATCGTATCTGCCACATCCCACCATACTTTAGTACCTTGCGTATAAGCAGGCTTGTTCGGATTTCTGGATTCACTGTTCGGATAGCTTACACGCTTAATCAGTTTGGTATTCTCCACCTCACCGCTTGAGTTGTTGCCATAACGCGGCAGCAACAAATAACGGGGATAATCTGTGCGGCGAACCTCAGCCCAACCTTCGTTACCGTTAGGATAAACAGCCAACCATTTTTGTGTAATGATTTGTTCCAGTTGTTCTTCTCTTGAACCACCTGCTCCGAAAGCCTCTTTACCTTTCAAATGGCTGATATATTCGTCTGCTTTATCTGAAGCAATACCATAATAGTCCATAGAAGCACGTACACCATCTTCATACAATCTTTCGGCAACTGTAGCTCCTGTTTCATTGCCCCAACCACGCAATGCAGCCTCAGCTTTCAGGAAAAGAGATTCAGAGTAACCGAGCCAAACAATTTCACGAGCCTGATTCCACCAACAATCGGGAAGCATTTCATCGCTCTTCAGATTAGTCTTCATAGGTGAATACTTCACTGTGTACTTAGAACCGACTTCTTTTGCCCCATTTCTGTATCCGCCGTATTCAGCATTGGGGTCCTCTGCTTTATAATCATCCTTGATTCCCGGATCATAGGGTGAAGGACGGAAGAACAGTATCTTGCAACGGGGATCCAAATAGCAATTCGCTTCTTTTTCATTATACTTGGTAGCGTCCAATCCAAAGATAGTACCTTCCTCATCTGCATTTCGGGCAACCTTTTCAACAAAGCCACTGCCATTGGCATCTACACCCTCTTTAAGAGCCTGATTTTTATAAGCCCACTCCATCTCTTTCGGTAAAACGCAACTTGCACCCCAACTGAACATCAATGCAAAGATATTCTCATTGCCACCGGTTATCCACTGACGTTTAGGAATCAGTTTCATATTATCTTCCTGGCCTTTCATCAAGCCCGAAGGATCTGACAAAGCTTTTTCTCCTTGCTCCCGAGCAACTTCCGGAGCAACATTGCTTACACGTAAAGCCAGACGTAAGCGCAAGGTATTGGCGAAACGAATCCACGGCTCTACCTTACCTCCATAGATGCGGTCGTCCTCAGCACTGAAAGAGTATTGATCTACAGCAGGCGGATTATGCAATCCCGTAATGGCTTGGTCGAGCAATTTAAAGATAATGTCATACACTTCTTTCTGCGGAGTATAAGTAACATTTTCCGTAGGCGGCATCGCACCTTTCACATAATACTGGATAGGAATATCACCATACGTATCGGTTTGTGCCGAAAGCAGGAAAGCGTAATAGATACGGGTTATATAGAACGCATTGTGATAATACTCCTTGTTGCAGAACCAGAAAGTCTTGATAAGCTGGCTGTACTCGGCAATCGTACGGTCGTCATAAAAATGCTTCCAACGGGCAGCAGACCAACCGTCATTATAAGCATACGCCGGTGAATTGTTCAAGAAACCGTTCGAGCCATTATATGCCGCATAGACATCATGCGTCAGATTGGTAGCAGTCTGGTAATCGTTATACAGACCTTCATAAGTAAAGTTGAAGAAAATAGAGCCTAACGCACTTTCTGTTGCCTTCAGACTTTCCAAAGCGCTCTCCGAAATGGTATAATCGATATCAATACCCTCCGGACCGCAATCCATAACCGACGGGTCATAGACAGGTGCGTTCGGATTGGTATTCATTTCTTCAAAATCATGGCATCCGGCCAATGCCAGCAATGAGCAGAGAGCAACGGATTTATATAAATTAAGTTTCATATAATTTTAATATTTGAGTTTTTAAGTTTCCTACTGCATTATCAAGTTTAAAAACCTAAGCTGACAGACAGACCGAATGTACGGGTATAAGGCAGTGCCGCATAGTCGATGGCCTGTGAGAACATGGTTGTATCATAACCGCCCTCCGGACTTGTACCCGGTGTATGTTTCAGCAGGTAACAAAGGTTACGTGCCACGAATGATACGCTGAGCGACTGAATCGGAGTCTTTTTCAACAGTTTAGTCGGGAAATTGTAACCGATTGACAACTCTTTCAATTTGATGAATGAAGCATCGTACAAGAAATCTTCCGCCAACAACGCACCGTAATACTGGCTTGCCGTAATCTTAGTAGTATTGGGTTGTCCGCTTTCGGTTACACCGGGGAACACCATCATATAATTATCCTTCTCACCGCGATTCTCGGTACGCTTTGCCAAACCGTTACCGGCCGCCACCATCTCGGAATAAGAAAGGATGTCGCCACCGAATTTCATATCGAACATTGCCGACAAGGTAATTCCCTTATAAGTAAAGGTAGGAGATACGGACATAGTCAAATCAGGCTGAATATTACCGATAGGATTGTTTACGCGTTCCTTCTCATCGTTGATTGTCTGAGGCAAACCGTTCTCACCGATAATGATATTACCGCTGTCATCGCGTTTGTACAGTTTCTGAGCATAGATTTCACCCAGTTTTTCTCCGGCACGTGCACCTACGTTAACGGGGAAGTTGTTGTCACCGTTAAAGAACAGGTAGTTCACATTAGCATCCGGTGCCAATTCTTTCACCTTAGATACGTTATGAGCAATATTCACATTCAAATCGAACGTAAAGTCTTTGGTATCCACAATTGTAGAATAAAGCATCAACTCCACACCCTGATTGGTAATCAAACCGGCATTTACCCATTGTCCGCCACTCCAGGGAGCCGCTGCGGGCACTTTCATAATCTGGTTCTTAGTCTTGCTATAATAGTAAGTGAAGTCAAAACCCAAACGGTTATTAAAGAATTTCATATCAAGACCAGCCTCGTAAGAGGTAGCGATTTCCGGTTTCAGATTGTCATTCATCTTCACATTGCTCTTATCCGGAACCAGAATACCGTTGTCGAACTTATAACCATAGGTATTTATCAACTGATAGGGTTCCGTATCCTTACCCACCTGAGCAGCAGAAAGACGCAACTTGGCAAAGGTAACCCACGACGGCAACGGCTTGTCGATGCTCTTCATAAAGTCGGAGATAACAAAACTCAAGTTGGCGCTGGGATAGAAGAACGAGTTATGTGCCTTTGGCAAAGTAGACGACCAGTCGTTACGGGCCGTAATATCGAGTGACAGATATTCCTTCCATGACATCTGTACCGAACCGAATACGGAATTCATGGCACGTTCACGTTCCACATTAGCAGCGGTACGAAGCAGATTGGAAGCATTGAACATCCACAATCCTTTAGTGTGCATATTACCCACACCGGCAGTAAGGTTCTCGAATTTCTGATACATGAAGTTGGCACCTACTGTGTAGCCGATACGGAAATTTTCTCCGATACGGTTGTCTCCGGCAAGGATAAATTCTGCATTTGACTCAAAGAAGTTTTCCTCACTGCGGCTCATACGGTCATCGGTAATGTTTTCGATAGTTTTACCGATACCGTTCGATAAGTCGGTGCTTTGAACACGTGTACGGTAATAGTCGAATGCATATTTGGCGCTAAAGTGTAACCAGTCGGTAAAGTTGATTTTTGCGTTGTAGTATCCGAAAGCTCTCCAACGTTCGTCTGAGTTGTGACGTTGGTTCAGTACATAATAAGGATTACGGATGCCGGCTGTAGGACCATACCAGTTACTGTGTACACGGTTCTCCGTAGAATATTGTTTCAAATCGTCCAGACGGACATTATGAGGAATACCCATCAACTGGTTGATTGCACCGTAGTTACCATACTCCGGACGGTCTGTTGCCTTCGTGCGGCTCAAAGAGATTTTACCGTCCATAGACATCCACTTATTCAGTTCCGTACCGGCATTAAGGTCGATATTCACACGATTCAGTTTTTCATTGGGGAATACGCCCTTGCTGTCCGAAATACCGACAGAAGCACGATAATGAGAAGTTTCCGTACCGTTGCTCACAGATACGTTATGATTTTGAGAGAAACCGGTATCGAAATAATCCTCCAGTTTATTGCCATACTTGGAGTAAGCGTATGTCTCACCGTTCCAAGCCTTTTGCTGGCTGCCGTCAAGAACAGGTCCCCAGCTGCCCGATGCCGATGTAGTATATTCAGCACCGCCATTCGCACCGATTTGTCCTTGTCCGTAACGGGTTTGCTGTTCCAGCGTTTCCGCTACACTGCTCCAAGTGAAATTACCGTTATAACGCACACCGAAACCGGTTTTCTTGGAACCTTTCTTGGTTGTAACAAGGATAACACCGTTACCGGCACGCGATCCGTAAAGAGCTGCCGCATTAGGTCCTTTCAACACGGAAATACTTTCAATGTCATCCGGATTAATGTCGAGTGCTGCGCCACCACGGTCTACACCACCATAGAAGGAAGCATCGCTGTTATTGTTATCGCTGAACGGCACACCGTCTACAATCCACAACGGCTGGTTGTTGTCGCTCAAGGAAGAGTTACCGCGGATGGTGATTTTGGTAGAACCGCCCAAGCCGGTAGCCGAGGTGTTCATTTGAAGACCTGCCACCTTACCTTGCAGTGCGCTGGTTACCGACGGGTCGCCGGTTTTATTCAGTTCATCGCTCTTCAGTTCCTGAACCGCATAACCCAGCATCTTCTTCTCGCGCTTGATACCGAGGGCAGTAACCACAACCTCCTGCAATAACTGCGAGTCGTCTTTCATCGTTACATTAATGGCGGCTTGTCCGTTTACATCAATGTCTACCGCTTCATAGCCAATGTAAGAGAAACGTAATTTGGCCGACGGAGCCGAAACATTCAGCGTATAATTACCGTCAATATCCGTAATCGCACCGTTGGAAGTCCCCACTTCCTGAATACTTACGCCAATCAACGGTTCGCCCGTAGTATCCGTAACGGTTCCCGTTACCTTGTGAGTTGCCTGCTGGGCTACCTGGGCAACTGCCGTCCGCGTTTCTTTTTTAGAAAGATACACCACGCCGTCTTCAATACGATAGCTGACACCCTTTCCCTCGAGCGCCTTGTCCAAAACGGTTTCCAACGAAGCATTCTTCAAATTCACTGCATGTACAGGAATGGAAGCCAGATTGTCATCATAAAAAAATTGGTACTTGGACTGCGCCTTGATCTGCTTTATCATAGTCCCTAAACGGGCATTTGACAAAGCAACATTCAGTTGAGCTGCCGCAATCCAAGAAGAGGTTGCAAACATGGCAAAAATAAGAAATGCACGAAGCAGTTTCTGAAAATTGCACAAATACTTGTTTTTCATACTTGTCTCTTTTAAGATTAAACTAATTACTTTATATTAGATTTTTTCACTACGATAATATAACAACCACACCTATGGAAAACACTTACGCGAGCAAACACTTTTTTTTCTACAAAAAATATTTATCTTACAATCAAAACCTTACAGCTATTTGTTCCGGATATACCCTTCCAGCCGGCTACGCAAAAATTTCAATGCCTTATACATATGAGCCTCTACCGTACGGAGCGATACATCCATGGCTTCGGCAATATCCTTATTCTTCATATTGTGCAAGTAGCTGAGCTTAAATACCAGCTTGCATTTTTCCGGCAATTCGTCGATGGCGCTGATGATATGCTTCCTTAATTCCCGGTCTTCTATCCGTTTCAGCACATCGTTATCATCCGGCTGGTAAAACAGGGCGCGTTTATTGTACACTTCCTGCATGGCTGCTTCATAGCTGTTCTTGATGTCGCGATGTTTCAACACATTCAGTGCACGGGTATAAACCGCCCGGTACAGAAAAGCTTGTATCTGCTCGCCCACTGTCACACTGTCTTTTCTGTGCCAGAGCTCCACAAACACTTCCTGCACCACATCCTCGGCATCTTCCTCCCCTACCATGCGCGTTGCATAAAACAGCAGATTCGCATAGTATTTCCGGAAAAGTTGCCTGTACACTATGTCAAACTCATCTTCCATATATTATTTCAAGGTAAGCTCAATACCATGCTTTTCCGGGTTCACTTCCCATTTCGAACTCCAGAATACTGCCGTTCATTATCTGCTCATGCGTAATATAACTTTTGTCATAAGGCTTTCCGTCGAGCTTCACCGACCGGACATACCTATTCTTCCCGCTCACCCCATGAGCAAGAGCCGTAAAGGTTTTGCCATTGGACAACCGCATCCTTACCTCCGGATACAGCGGCGTACCTATTTCATACTCACCGCCAACCGGATTTACAGGATAGAATCCCATGGCGCTGAATACATACCAGGCAGACATTTGCCCGCAATCCTCATTACCGCACAAGCCAGCGGGCGTATTCCTATACAGCTCACGCATCACCTCCGACGCATACTTCTGGGTTTTCCAGGGTTGCCCCACTTTGTTGAACAGATAAATAACATGATGGCTCGGTTCATTGCCATGCGCATACTGCCCTATCATACCGGTACTGAAAATAGGAAGCTCCTCATCATCGGCAGGGCGGTACGTGAACATACTGTCAAGCTTCTGCGCAAAGCGTTCCTTCCCGCCGGTCAGGGCTATCAGCCCGTCAATATCCTGCTGCACCGACCAGAAATACTGCCAACCGTTGCTTTCGCAAATATGCGGCGTATAATCATCCGGCGAGAAACCGTCTATAAAAGCTCCCTTGTCATCACGCGGCTGCATGAAAGATGTCTGCGGATTATATACATTCTTATAATTCTGCGAACGTTTGTAGAATTCATCCGCTACCTGCCGCTCACCCAGCTTCTCGGCCAAGAGGGCTATACAGTAATCATCGTAAGCATACTCCAGGGTTTTGGAGAGCGACCAGTTCTCTGCATTATAGCTATCCGTCACGTTGTAAGGCACATATCCATGCTTCTTATAAAGGCCGATGCCCCGATAATCATCCATATTGGCTGTAGCCACGCAAGCCTCCAAAGCCTTCTTAGCATCAAAATCCCCTATACCTTTCAGACAGGCATCCACAATGACCGGTACGGAGTGATAGCCTATCATCATATCCGTTTCGCTGCCATAAAAATTCCATACCGGCAGGCGACCGTTCTGCTCATAAAAGGCAAGGAAGGATTTCACCATGTCGTTCACACGCGCCGGCTCTATATAAGTATAAAGCGGATGAGAGGCACGGTACGTATCCCATAAGGAGAAAGTGCTGTAATTCGTCCATCCGTCGGCTTTATGTACCTGCCTGTCGGGCCCGTAATAAGAACCGTCCACATCGGCATAGATGGTAGGAGCCAGCATCGAGTGGTAAAGGGCCGTGTAAAACTTCACCTTTTCATCACGATTGCCGCACTCGATTTCTATCCGTGACAAATGCCTGTTCCAGTTTTTGCGTGCGGCAGCAAGGTATTTATCGAAATCATCATCAGGTACTTCCGCCGCCAGATTACGTGCTGCCCCTTCCATGCTTACCCCCGAAATGGCCGTGCTCACAAGGAGCTGTTCTCCCTTTGTTGTCTTAAAGTCAAAACGTGCCATGACCGAAGTCCCGATTCTTTTTCCATCTTTCAGGACTGCTGCCGAATCCAGCCGCATCGTCTCAAAGGGGCGGGAAAAGCGTGTACGGAAAAAGATGCGCTGACCGCGCGCCCATCCGTCAGAAAAACGATAGCCCTGAATAGTAACGGAATCCACTTTCTCTACATAAGAATCTTTCGTAAAGTCCCAGTTCATGGCTTTCCTCAAATTCAGGATAACGGCTGCATCAGCCTGGGGAAAGGTATAGCGCTGAATGCCGCAACGCTCGGTTGCGGTAAGCTCTACGTTGATATCGTAATCTTTCAGGAGCACGCGATAGTAACCTGCGCTTGCGGACTCATCGGCATGCGAGAACCGGGAATGGATGCCCAACGGTTCTTCAGCCTCCTTATAAGGAAGAGTTACCGGCATGAAGGAAATGTCATACAAATCGCCCGCCCCTGTACCCGAAAGATGGGTGTGACTGAAACCGGCAATCGTACTGTCGGGATAAAAATATCCCGAAATGCGGTCCCAACCGGGAAGCCCGTTGTCGGGACTGAGTTGCACCATGCCGAAGGGAACCTGTGCACCGGGATATGTATTCCCGGTAAAATCTGTACCGATAAACGGATTTACATAGTCTGCATAACATTCGTCTGCGACTTTCAAAGCGTCCCGCTGCATACAAGAGGATAGCAACAGGACAGGCAAGACTGTACAAATGGATCTCAATATTTTCATAATATGATACGGTTAACATATTCAAACTGCCTATTAAAACAACTCAACATGAAATAACACTTATTTCCATAAGTATGTCCGAATACAAATATAAGAAAAAACATGTATGTTTTCACACTTTTTGCATATTTTTTCGTCCGTACCCCAAAAACGGATAAAGAAAGTTTTCTACAAGATAAAGCATTCGGAACTCATGTTTTTTATTTATGTTTGCGTAAAAAAACAAATGAACTATACAACTTACCTCTTTGACTTCGATTACACGCTTGCCGATTCTTCACGCGGCATCGTCACCTGTTTCCGCAACGTGCTGAACCGCCACGGCTATACCCGCCCGACCGACAACGACATTAAACGCACCATCGGCAAAACGCTGGAAGAATCTTTTTCCATTCTTTCCGGCGTAACCGATACCCGCCAGTTGGCTGAGTTCAAAAAAGAATATATAAAAGAGGCAGATACGCACATGACCGTCAATACCGTGCTTTTCCTTGAAACCAAGTCGGTACTGGCAGCCTTGAAAGATTCAGGCGCCCGCATCGGAATTATATCCACCAAATTCCGCAAAAACGAATGCATTGTGCGTTATTCGGTTACCGCATCAAGGAGCTGCTGGACCAGCATTTTCCCGAAGACTTTTTTGACATCATCGTCGGCGGAGAAGATGTGCAAACGCCCAAACCGTCGCCGGAAGGTCTGTTGCTTGCCATCAGGCAACTCCACGCCACCAAGGCCGAAACACTATACATCGGCGACAGTACGGTAGATGCAGAAACCGCACAAAAAGCCGGAGTGGATTTTGCAGGTATCACGCACGGCATGACCACCGCCGAAGAACTGAAGAAATACCCGCACAAGAAAATAATGAGCAGCCTGGAAGAATTGTTAGAACGGGAACCATTGCCCGCCGCTGCATCCCCAAGGAACATCAGTGTACGTCGCATTGCGCTTCTGCTGCTCCTCTTTGCTGCATTCGCCGCTCTCTTTTGCTTTCTCATCCTTATATAATGCTTAAGGAAATACCTTGCCACAATTAAATCGTTCCGCTATGGGGAAAGTTTTGTTCTGCCATGGTGGAACAAAATTTCCTCCACGGTGGAACAGAATGTTCTCCACGATGGAACGAATAAACCTTCGCATCTCCACCGCTTAACGGCACTCCCGGAACATCCCGGCTTATGGAGAAGCATTTGTTTAAGCACGAAATATTAATTGTCTAAAAAAAGAGAAAGAAAGATTTGTCCGTTCCAAATAAAAGAGGTAATTTTGTGCCCGATTATTCCGCACCGGGTTTAATTAAGTGTATTCTAAGTGATTAGAGGCCACCCGACGGAGCTAACTTATACATTATATATAAGAAATGTACGCAATTGTAGA
>OKSA01002313.1_pt1 | contig 15749 bp, 13 predicted proteins | sample 1601181 | NCBI WGS metagenome assembly OKSA01 (sample SAMEA3541538, study PRJEB24748) | human gut metagenome | biome: human gut; feature: human-associated habitat; material: faeces | place: China | collected 2012
TGCCACGCTACAACAACAAGATTGCCACGCTACAACAACAAGATTGCCACGCTACAACAACAAGATTGCCACGCTACAACAACAAGATTGCCACGCTACAACAACAAGATTGCCACGCTACGATAAAACACCGTAAACGAACAAGCAATCAAGAAACGAACAAGCAATCAAGAAACGAACAAACAATCAAGAAACGAACGAACCCCTACCCTACATATTAGCAGAGAGACGGATGGAAAATGAGCTGGAAGATGCGCTGGGAGATAGGCTGGAAGATAACCCCTATTGGTCAGGTATCTTCCAGCCATTACTTCACTGATACGCAGGAGGTTATGCGCTGGCTGGAAGATATGGTAGATATTTTCATCTACTCGATTTTATTTATAGCTTTGTAGCACCATACACAACCCATCCTATCCAGTTCTCGGGAGTCACCACAGCCTATTCACTCACATCATACGCTGTTAGTAACGAAGAAGAAAATTGAGTATTGGCACGACATGAATTCCACTTCATCGCAAAACAATGCTAACCATAGGAGGGTATGGCATCCCTGCCATACCCACGCTGCCACTAAACTATCTTCACACAGAACGAAGAACGAAGAAGTTATTGGCAGAGAAGAAAAATCTGTGAGCATCTGCGAAATCCGTGGGAGGCTCTTCTCCGCCAGAAGATTCTGTGAATTCGGTGAATTCCGTGGGAGGATTGTAATGTTGGTGCAGCGTTTGCTTGGTTGGTGCAGCGGAGACCGCTGCACCCCCTAAGAGGGTGGCGTGGGTATGGCAGGATGCCATACCCTCCTACGATGTGTCTGTGGGAGGGGAGCAACGAAAAGAGGGCATGGCGGAATGCCATGCCCTCTTATGAGTGTTTTCAGTGGGTGCACTGAAAGATTACTTCACGAGTACCTTCTTAACCTTGCCGTCAGCGGTGCGAACGATGTTCAGACCCTTCTGGAGCTTGTTAAGCTTAACGCCGTTAACTGTGAAGAGCTGTGCCTCACCGTTAGCAACCTCAGCATTGATTGAGCTGATGCCGTCAACAACCGGCTCTACAACCTTAAGAGTTGCGTCCCAAACGCCACCACCGTCAGAGAGGATACTGCTTGAACCACCAGGGAGGATGCAGTTCCAATCGAACTTGAAGCGGATACGATATTCGCCAGCCTTAGCAGGAGCCTTGAACGAAGGTGCAGCATAAGTATTGCGAGCATCTCCCGTAAGTTCATCACCTACTGAGTTGTAACCAGATGTATCGTTCTTTGGATTAGAGTCGAGAGAGTAGAAGCTGTATGCTACCAAATCGGTGCCAGTCTGATCCCACTGTCCCTCCTTATAAGAGAAGTCGCCATCGTTGTCGAAGTCGATGTAAACGAAGCTATGCATCCATTCGCCTGTATAATCGAACGAAGCTGTCAATTCGCTGCCAGCCTCAACCGTGAACGGCTCGTCTGCTGTATGATCCTCGTAAGCAGCCTTTGAAGTCTTAACACTCTTTGTCTGCTTTTCCTTGCCTGCCTGCTGGAGAGAGAAGCTGTTGAGCATACGTCCATGAGCACTTGTATTGAGAGCTGTCTTATCGAAGCTAACAGGATATTTCTCATCTGGCTGACCTGGATCAGGTGTCTCTGCCTTCTCACCGTAAACGAACTGACCGTTCTCTGTTGTGAACTTGCAAACGAAGTTCTCGAAGCCGTTCTCGCCAACCTTTACAGAAGCAGAGAAGTCGGTGAAGCCGAGTTCTGTCTCGTCAGCGTCGTTCCAGAAGCCGCTTGTGTCAGATGCAGTGAAGGTAATGTTACCATCTTCGTCCTTTGTCGGCTTGAGGTTGAGGTTTTCGATCGTGAAGTCTTCGGTCTTAGTGCCTAAAGTGAGTTTCTTAAACTTAACCATATAAACGTCTTCCATGTACTCTGTGAGCACTGCCTGAGCGTCCTCGAAGTTAGTAACCTCATCACCAGCCTTAACATAAGCGTTGCTTGTGAAGTTGTAAATGTTCGGAACGTAAACATCATCACTGAACTCGTAGCTGATCATGTCGCCGTTGCCGACAAGGATAGTGAGCTTAACAGATGCAGAACCCTTGCTGTCTGCATCAGCAGCAGGTGTTGCGTCAATCATACCACCCTTAATAGACATAGACTTGCCATCGTATGGTGAGCCAGGAGCACTAATTGTAATGTTGCTTGTAGGAACATCAATCTCAAGTTTTCCCTCTTTTTCTGTGGCCGTAAGACCTGCGATAACGATATCGCCAAGAGATACACGGTCTTCGCCTACTACTACGTCCTTGAGAGTAGCTGTGTATGTGCCGTCAAGTTCCTTAACGAGCTGAAGTTTTGCGCCCTTAACATACTGGTGGAAATCAAGGTAGTCGTCCGTAGCAATTTCTTTCCAGTAAACAGTCTCTACATTGTTTGTAAACTCGTATGTAGCGGTCTCACCAGGTGTTGTACCGCTCTCTGTTACGAGCTCTACAGACTTGTAGGTAGCGTACGGATGCTCGCCACGCAAAGAACCAAAGTAGAGCTGGTTAGCACCCTCCTTGTAGAGGTTCGGCATAAGAGAAGCCTCGAACACGAGTGTGCCATCAATAGTGACGCCATTCTTGTCCATTACGATTGTGCAGTTAGAAATGTCCTTCACCTCGTAGAAACGGTTGGTAGCACCGTTATCGCCTTTATAGCGATACTGAACAGCGAACTTGTGAACATCGGCAGTTGTAGAACCCCAGTCAGTAAAGTTCTGTCTGTAGAAGAAGTGGAGTGTGCTTCCGCTTTCCTGATCCCAGTTTGCGATATCCGCACTGTTGGTAGAGATAGCGAAGATCTGCTCGTTGGTGCCGGTAAGACAGTTTGTCAAATCTACATTCGCTACAATCTTCTGGGTAGCCCAATCGACTGTGATTGCTTTAGGTGTGATGGTACCGCCGTTAGGCTGAGTGCCGTCGGGAATAATTTTCTCGCTTGTTGACTGAGCGAACGCTGTCAACGTCACCACCAACAATGCGATAAGAGATAAAATTTTCTTCATAATAAATCAGGTTTGTTAGTTATTAATGTTAGTAAATTGTATTATTAGCTTTTAAGGGGGTGATGCACTGCAAGGGGGTGCAGTTGTCCCAACTGCACCAACAGAGCTATTGGCACTACTACTTGGTTGGTGCACTTGAGACAAGTGCACCCCCTGAGGTTACTTCACGAGCAGTTTCTTTACCTTACCGTTGGCTGTGCGCACGATGTTGATGCCACGCTGGAGGTGCTGTATGCGTACTCCGCCGAGGTTGTATATCTCGACGTAGGTGTTGTCGTCGGCAGTGGTTAGGGTGTTGATGGCAGTGTCGATTTGCTTGCCGAACACCACGCTCACGTCCGAACCCATTGTCATAAAGTTGAGTTCTGCTACAAACTTCGACTTATCGGCAGAGAGTGTAGCCGTAAAGGAGGTGAGTGTAGACTTGCTTCCCTCGGTTACGCCTCCGATGGCAGCTGTAGAAGTAACGTTTACCCATTTGCCCTCGGTGGCCGAAGTGGCAAAGGTAGTAACGCCAGTTTCTGCATCAACCGTAGACATAACGCCATCAATTTCAAAGTCGCCAAACGTTTTGTATGCCATGGGGGCGAGTTTCTTAAATGTCACCCTGTATCTACTGCCACCCACTCGCTTCAGCTCCACTTCCTTCTGAGTGTAGTCGGTAGTTCTGCCTGCTCCACTTGTAACATGCAAATCGTCGGTAAACACCTGACCAAATGTGCAGAGCGTGGTCATCAGTAAGAATACTATAGAAAGAACTTTTTTCATATTAACTTTAGTTTAGATTGCTCAAATATAGCAATATTATTGCAAACGGGGTGCATTAAAACAAGTTTTAACATCATCAAAACTCATTTTAACACACCCCGTATAGTTGTTTGTTGTATCGTGTCTATATTACTTCAACACCTTAACAGTCTTGCCGTCAGCGGTGCGAACGATATTCAGACCCTTCTGCAAGCCGTTCTGACGTGCGCCAGTAGCGTTGAACACAGCCACCGGAGCGGTCTTGCCTGCTACTACACCATTTATAGCTGTCTCCGACTTCTTGCCAAATACGCAGTCAACCTTAAGCGTTTCTTCACCCATTGGAACAGAGAGTGAAATCTCAGCATAGAGCTTACCACCTTCTACTACAGAGTGGAGTGTAAGAGGAATTTGGTGTCCGAGAGCTTCCGCAAGCACTGTGTTGCTCGGCAGCTTTGCAGTGCCGTCAAAGTCGTAGGTGGTAGCGTCGCCATTCTTTACGCCCTTGATACCATCAACTATTACATCGCCCACTTCAAATGATCCGAAAGTGAAGTTCTTGAGCATGAATGTAGATGTACCATCAGCTTGATGCTCAAGCTCAACTGTTGTTCCTTTAACAGGTTCCTGTGGAGCACCATTGAGCGAGATTTCGAGATCGTCGGTGAACTGTTCTTTTGTCTGAGCGTTAGCTGTTGTCGCCATGAATGCTGTCGCAGCAACGGCGAGTGTCATAAAAAACTTCTTCATTTTTTTATTTATTAATTAATAGCAATTTACTTCTTCAAAACCTTCAGTGTTCTGCCGTCGGCTGTGCGCACGATGTTCACGCCGCGCTGGAGAGATGTAACCTTCGCACCAGTGAGTGTGTAGATGTGCTTAACTGTGCCGTCAGCTGCTACTACTGTGTTCACAGATGTTTCTGTCGGAGTGAAGCTGAATGTGTAAGAAACCGCCTGGTCATAGTTATCGACAACAAACTTACCTGTGCAGCTTGTCACCTTCTTCTCTGCGTTGAAGCCTACGATAAACTCGAAGTCAGTGTAGTCAACCGTTGCGTACAATGGGTGTGCAGCTGTTGTCTTAGCCTTACCCTTCTTGCTTGTGAAGCTTGCCTCGCTGTCGCTGCCAGTGCGCTGAACGCCTTCGAACGAAACAGTGCCGAGGTCTACGCCTTTAGGAATAGCTACGTTTGTGAGCGAAAGGGTATAAACATCCTTTGCAGTCTCGGTGAATGTAACTGTTGTCTGTTTGTTGTTCATCTGGTCGCCATCATCATACGTGTAGCCAACGAGTCCACCACCTACTGAGAACGGATCTGCCGGAACGAACGGCTCCTGATAGTTGAACCATGCTGTGAGCTTGAACGAAGGCTCGCTCTCGTCTGTGAACACGATTGTAGCATAGAGGTCACCACCTTCGTCAATACGTGCCTCAACATTAGCCTTGAGGTTTACGTAAGTGTCGTAGAAGTTAGGAAGAGTTTTGATCTCTGGCTCTACAACGCCAGTGTATGTCACTTCGCCGTCAACTGTCTTCTTCTCCAGACCCTTCAGGAGTACGCCTGACATAGTGCCCTTCTCGGTGTCGATGTGCTCGATCTCGATGCTCTGCGCACCGTCGCTCCACTCGCAGACCTTTGCCACTACGTTAGGATACTTAACGTTGCCTGCCTGACCGCCCTCGAATACAGAAACCACATCAGCTGTGAACTGCTCTGTGCCGGTGATTGTCGGTTTGTCGTCGCCACCTGTGCCACCACCGCCGCTGCTTGTGCGTGTGCCTTCGAACACTACGTTTCTGTACTCCTTGGTTGTGTTAACCTGGAAGTATTTGAATGTGATGTAGATTTTCTCGTCGTCGATAGTTGCCTTGCCGAGAGCGTCAGACAACTCGAAATAGTATTTTGTAGCTGCGCCGAGGTTGCCGCCTTCGTTAGAGAAGGTGAAGCTGTTGCCGCCTGCCCACTTATAGTTCTCAATTCCGGCGAATGTACACTTTCCGAAGTCGTCGTTGCCGAAGATTACGCTCTCGAACACGAGTGTGTACTTGCCGCCCTCGCCCTGAGTTACGGCTACAGTTGTTTCACAATCACTAAACTCGTTCAACTTAGAGTGGAATTTTCCTTTGTAATACTGCTGTGCAGACACACAAAGTGTAGTCATCAAAAGGACTAAAAGAGTAAAGATTTTCTTCATAAGCTTGTAATTTTAAAAGGTTTAATTATTTTTTGTTGTTATGGTGAGGTGGTGAGGTGAGGTGGTGTGGTGGTGAGATTTACCATTAAGCAGTAAACTAATCTCAACATCTCAACACATCAACATCACAACATCAACTTATTTAAGTTTATACATCACACCGAGCGTAGCGTACACGGGGTACATGGTCTGCTCGATGGTCTTGAACTCCTTGCGGAACACTCCCGACATACCCCACTGCACGTCGGCATAAGCACCGAAGCGATGCGAGAAGTACCAGTCGGCACCGAAGTCGAAGCCGAAGTGCCAGTGGCGCATATCGCTTGAGAAGTCGTAGTCGCCACGCTCACCCTCGTTGTGTCCGAGTTCCACCTTCTGTCCGGTTGGGTCGCCCTCGCGCAGATAGCCATCGTAGGCGTAACCCGAGAAGTCGTTGTTGAGCGCGTAAGAGAAGTAAGGTCCGAACTTCAAGCGCACGGCATCCGACACATTGAACGTAGCCTGCAGAGGCAGCGTTACGACGAGCTGCGATGTCTTCGTAACGACATTGCCGGTGAAGAGTCCGCTGAGCGACTCGCCGCCTTGGCGCATCTCCATTGAGTAGCTCTTCACGCGAGCGTCGGTCTCCATCGCCTTTGTCTGGAAGTGGAAGCCTGCCATCATACCCCACTTCTCGGTGAGAGGCTTGTAGGCATCGAGCGCGAGAGTGAAGCTTGGCCTCGGCTTATAGCTATCGAGACCACGTATAGAGGCAGGCATACCCATCGGCATTGTGCCACCGATGTTGTAGCCGAGACGTGCCTGATAGTTCAGATTGTCGAATATTCCGAATGCTGACGCACTGTGCGCGCCGAAGAGCAGCGCAAGGGCTGCAGCTATTATTGTTTTCTTCATTTTGCTTGTTTTCTTACTTCTTGTATGCAATGCTTACCTTGTCGATGAGCAGTGTGCTACCCACAGCGCCCTCGAAGGCTGCGCCCTCAATGCTTGAGGTGAATACGACCGCCATGCTATAGCCCTTATTGGCAAGGATGGCAGCGTCGAGCTCGCGAGTATAGTTGAAGTCGACTGCGAACTTTTTCCATCCGCCCTCGGTCTTCACCACGTTGGGCACTCGTGCCAATGCTACTATCTGCGGCGAGGTGAGCACGTTGTCGCCCGTGAGGTAGAACGCTTTGCCTTCGCTGTCGACGTTGCGGAACACTACGGCGTAGATGTCGCCTCGGTCGATGCGTCCTTCTACCACCTTGGCGTTCTTGTCCTTAAACGTTGCACCCGGTGTGTACTGGTAGTAGCCGGAGAGAGTAATGGGGCGATAGTTTATCTGGTTGTACGATCCGTCGCCGAAGTGTGTAGCCATAAGCGGTTCCTTGGTAGCCGACTTCGAGTCGAACACACCGGTGAAGAGGTTGCCGGCAGCGATGCGCATGTTCACAATGACACCGAACGGTCCAGTATCGCACGTCTCAAGCTTCACGGCAGCTCCGTCGTAGCCCTCAGCGAGAGGTGTTGTCGGATACTGGTCGGGCTTTGCAGAACCTCTGGCTATACTAAAACCAGGGTTGCCGGTCGCCCAGTTGTATCCATTCTCATAGTCGCTCCACATGTAGAACTTTGATGTAGCAGGGTCGAGCGAGTAGTTCTCGAAGTTGTAGTGTATGTATGCAAGCTTATCTTCTGGCTGATCAGGATTTTGGGTAGCCTCTTCCGCCTTGATAAACACACGATATGTACGACTGTACTGACCATCTTCTGACGTTACGACGTATGTCACGGGGCCGTTAGCGAAGTTCTGCGCCGAGCCACTTTCGGGAGAGACTGTCGCTCCAGGGGTTGTCTTGAAGTAGACCGGCAGTGCGGTAACATCACTGTTTGGGCGCAGGTCGGGGAAGATAAGGTCGGTCTTTGTCGACTCGATGCCCAATAGTTCGGCGTTTGACTGCTGAAAGAACACCTCGTCGGGGTTCTCTACCTGGATGCGTGCTTCAACGATATCGCACTCGTTGTTGGGTGCTTCGTCCTTAAAGCATGATGTGAGCGTTGTGGCGAACGCCACGATAGCGATAAGTGAGAATGGTTTTACCATTAATATTCGTTTTTGTTTATTACTACTAAGCCCATATCTAACTGAATTCAAGAGGGCTATAGTCGGCACAAAGTTCGGTAAAAAAAGCGACAAGCGCAAGAAAATACTTGCTTTTTTAACAATGCGCCTTAAAAAATGGTAATTTCTCGAACCTTTTGACAACAACAAAACCCATTAACACCATTTGTTTGTAAAAGAATGAGTAACTTTGCAGTTTGAATTTTATCAGGTAACGAATAATTAATCAGAGACACTATGCTTGGATTACCCAAAGATCCGATGATGCTGCTGAGCGTCATCAACACGCACTTGCGCGACACTTACCCCTCTTTAGACGCTTTATGCGACGACCTTAACGTGGAAAAACAACAGATAATCAGTCAACTTGCAGCAATAGGATATGAATATAACGAAGAGCAGAACAAATTCTGGTAACAGCACTATAAGCATGAGTCAGCACTACCGCACACTGCTCTCCATCGGCATACCCATTATGATTGGTCAGATGGGCATGATTGTCCTTAGCTTTGCGGACACAATGATGGTGGGACACCACAGCACTACGGAGCTTGGTGCGGCATCGTTCGTGAACAACATCATCAACCTTGCCATCATCACGGGCACAGGTTTCTCCTACGGACTGACGCCAGTGGTGGGTGCGCTGTTCGGTCGTGGCGAGCAGGCTGAAGCAGGTCAGGCATTGCGCTGCTCACTGCTTGCCAACACGCTGGCAGCGGTGGCTATGATGACGGTGCTCTTGGTGCTCTACTTCAACCTCGGCAATCTCGGACAGCCCGTAGAACTCTTGGGCTATATGCGCCCCTACTACATGGTGCTATTCGCGTCGCTGCCGTTCGTGATGCTGTTCAACGCCTTCAAACAGTTCACCGACAGCATCACGCTGACGCGCACATCGATGTGGATTTTGCTCTCGGGCAACCTGCTGAACATCCTCGGCAACTACATCTTTATATATGGCAAGATGGGCGCACCGGAGATGGGCGTTGTGGGTGCCGGCGTGTCGACGCTGCTCTCACGCATCATCATGGTGGTGATATTCATCGTTGTCTTCATGCGCTCACGTCGCTTTGCTGCGTACCGCGAGGGTTTCTTCAAGCTCGGTTGGTCGCGTCCGCTGCTGCGCCGCCTCAACTCGTTAGGCACCCCGATTGCGCTGGAGATGGGCATGGAGACAGCGTCGTTCTCGCTCTCCATCATCATGGTGGGCTGGCTCGGCACCATTGCCTTGGCATCGCACCAGGTGATGACAACCATCTCGCAGTTCACGTTCATGGTCTACTACGGACTTGGGGCTGCGGTGGCTGTACGCACAAGCTACTTCCACGGACAGCGCGACGTGCAGAACGTGCGCCACACGGTGACGGCGGGTCTGCACCTGATGGTGATGCTCGAGGTGGTGCTTGGCGGCACCATCTTCCTGCTGCGCAACCACATAGGTGCGTGGTTCACCGACAGCACGGAGGTGTCGTCGACTGTGCTCACGCTGCTCCTGCCGTTCTTCATCTATCAGTTTGGCGACGGTATGCAGATCAACTACGCCAACGCGCTGCGCGGCATCGCCGACGTGAAGCCACTGATGCTCATTGCGTTCATTGCCTTCTTCGTCATCTCGCTACCCGTGGGCTACCTCTGCGGCTTCGTGTTGGGCTACGGACTGATGGGCGTGTGGATGGCATTCCCGTTCGGACTGACATCGGCGGGCGTGATGATGTGGTGGAGGTTCAGAAGATACAAATAGGGGATGCAGCAGTTTCTGTTGCACAAATAGGGAGTGCGGTGGTCTCCACTGCACCAACCAAGCAAGAAGTGCACCGATAGCTTGGTTGGTGCAGCAGAGACTGCTGCACCCCCTGACAAAAAAGCCTCGCAAGTTTTCACTTGCGAGGCTTTTGAAATGGCGCTTCAAGATGGACTTGAACCAACGACCCCCTGATTAACAGTCAGGTGCTCTAACCAACTGAGCTATTGAAGCATTTTCTTACGACAACTTGGCTTGTTGTCTGATTGCGGATGCAAAGGTAATAAGTTTTTCCGTAACACAAAAACTTTTCGGCACTTTTTTGTGTCTATTGCGTTATTTTTTTATAAACTCTGACGTTTTATGAGCGCAGATAGTAAGCAAAGGCGCAAAAACTCCACATTATTTATATGTATTTGACGTTAATGTTGTACTTTTGTAGTCTGAATAATAACGAACTCAAAAACATAAAGAAATGCGAAAAATCATAACTATCGCACTGATGCTCCTGCCTATGCTCGCCGTAGCGCAGAACAGCAGCGATCATAACTACCGCGTGGCGAAGAACTTGGACGTGTTCAATGCCGTGTATCGCAACCTCGATCTGCTATATGTCGACTCGCTGAACGCCGACGAGGTGGTGGGCGATGCCGTGAACCAGATGCTGCGCTCGCTCGACCCGTACACGGAGTACTATCCGGAGGACAAGGTGGGCGAATACAAGCAGATGCTCACGGGCAAGTATGCGGGCATCGGCTCGATTATCTCGTACAGCTTCACACGCAAGAACGTGGTGATAAACAAGCCGTACGAGGGTATGCCGGCTGCGGAAGCGGGTCTGCGCAAGGGCGACATCATACTCGCTATCGACGGCGAGTCGATGGAGGGAAAGATGACGGCGTACGTATCGGAGCGTCTGCGTGGCGACGCGGGTACGACGATGGTGCTGAAGGTGAAGCGTCCGGCTACGGGCAAGACGCTGACGCTGAAAGTGCAGCGACGCGCCATACAGATGCCATATCTGACGTACTACGGTCTGCAGCCGGACAGCATAGGATACATAAGCTACAACCAGTTCCTCGAGAACTCGGCGAAGGACGTGCGCCGCGCGTTCATCGAGATGCGCTCGAAGGGTATGCGCAGTCTGGTGCTCGACCTCCGCTCCAACGGTGGCGGTTCGGTGCAGGAGGCTCTGCAGATTCTGAACATGTTTGTGCCGAAGGGCAAGCAGTTGTTGGAGATGCGCGGTAAGGTGAAGAGCTCGAACAAGACGTTCTACACAACGATGGAGCCGATTGACACGGTGATGCCTATCGTGGTGCTCGTGAACGAGGAGACGGCGAGCGCGAGCGAGATTACGTCGGGTGCGCTGCAGGACCTCGACCGCGCCGTGGTGATGGGCACACGCACATATGGCAAGGGTCTGGTGCAGGTGCCGAACGTGCCCCTACCCTACAACGGCAAGCTGAAGCTGACTACGGCGAAGTACTACATACCGTCGGGCCGTTGCATTCAGGCGCGCAAATACAAGCATACGAACAAGGGGTATGCGAGCGAGCACGTGGCTGACTCGCTGACGCATGAGTTCCGCACGGCAGCGGGTCGCATCGTGCGCGACGGCGGCGGCATAAAGCCAGATATCGAGGTGCTCCCCGACTCGATGCCGAACATAGCCTACTACCTGCAGTTCGCCGACACTACCGACTTGCTGCTCAACTACGAGATTGAATACATGGCGAAGCACCGCACGGTGGCTGCACCGTCGGAGTTCGAGCTGTCGGACAAGGACTACGACGAGTTCTGTGCGTATGTCGTGAAGAGTGGTTTCGAGTACGACCAGGTGAGCGAGAAGTATCTGAAGGACTTGGAGAAGTTGGCACGCTTCGAGGGCTACTACGAGGATGCGAAGCCGGAGTTCGAGGCGCTGAAGGCGAAGCTGAAGCACGACATCGCTAAGGATCTGGCTTATCCGTACAACAAGGAGCAGCTGAAGCAGATCATCGCCAACGACATCATGTCGGCTTACTACTTCGACCGCGGTGCGCTGGAGAACTCGCTGCGCTACGACAAGCAGTTCGCCAAGGCTGTGGAACTGCTGAAGACCCCCGAGGAGTACCGCAAGACGCTTGCTCCCACAAAGGAGTGACCGCGTTTCTTCCCACGAAATCGCATCTTATTGAGGGGCTTGTCTCCCATAGAAATTCCAGACAGAGGAAGTTCTCCCACGGAATTCACGGAACTCACAGAACCTTCTGCTGAAGTATACTCCCACAGAATTCACAGAACACACAGAACATTCTGCTGAGATAAACTCACACAGAACTCACGGAAAAGAAGAACTGAAACTTCTGTGAATTCCGTGGGTTCCGTGGGAAAGAAAAAACAAGCTCACACAGAACTCACAGAACACACAGAAAAGAAGAACTGGAACTTCTGTGAATTCCGTGAGTTACGTGGGAAAGAAAAAACAAGTTCACACAGAATTAACAGAACACACAGAAAAGAAGAACTGAAAATTCTGTGAATTCCGTGGATTCCGTGGGAAAGAAATACAATAAAAAGATACTATTATGACAGAAAACGATTTGACATACAGAATTAGAGGTTCTATATTCAAAGTATACAAGCAATTAGGTCCAGGACTGCTTGAATCTGTCTATGAAGAAGCACTTGTTTACCAACTCAGCAAAGATGGTATGCAAGTAGCACGACAAACAAGCATACCTATATACTATGACGGAATAAAACTATCTACAAATCTTCGATTGGATATTATTGTTGAAGACAGTGTCATAATAGAGATAAAATCAGTGAAAGAAATCGAGACAGTACACCATAAGCAACTGCTTACCTATATGAAATTAGCAAGAAAACATTTAGGATTTCTCGTCAACTTCAATACTGACGATATTAATAGAAGTACATACCGAAAAATTTTAGGATAAAAACAGACAAAGAACAACATGAACATAGGAAACATACAGTTTGGGGAACGACCGCTGTTCCTCGCACCAATGGAGGACGTGACCGACATCGGATTCCGACACCTCTGCAAGCGGTTCGGTGCATCGATGGTGTACACGGAGTTTGTGAGCGCAGAGGCACTCGTGCGCTCAGTGAACGCCACGCTACGCAAACTCACTATCAGCGACGAAGAGCGACCCGTGGGAATACAAATCTACGGACGCGACGTGGAGTCGATGGTGGAGGCAGCAAAGATTGTAGAGCAGGTGAAGCCCGACGTGATTGACATCAACTTCGGATGCCCCGTGAAGAAGGTGGCAGGCAAGGGCGCCGGCGCAGGAATGTTGCAGAACATACCGCTGCTATTAGACATCACGCGCGAAGTGGTGAAGGCGGTGAACACACCCGTCACGGTGAAGACACGCTTGGGTTGGAACCACGACCAGCTCGTCATCTGCGACCTGGCGGAGGCACTACAGGACTGTGGCATACAGGCACTCACCATACACGGCAGAACGCGCGCACAGATGTACACGGGCGACGCCGACTGGACGCTCATCGGCGAGGTGAAGCGCAACCCACGCATACACATACCCATCATCGGCAACGGCGACATCTGCACGCCCGAGCAGGCACGCGACGCGTTCGACCGCTACGGCGTGGATGCTGTGATGGTGGGCCGTGCCACGTTCGGCTGTCCGTGGATATTCCAGGAGATGCGCGACGTGCTCGACGGACGTCCTGCCGACCCGACGCTCACTGTCGACCGCAAGATAGACCTGCTGCTTGAGCAGCTGCGCATCAACGTGGAGCGCATCGACGAGTATCGCGGCATTCTGCACACGCGCCGTCACATCGCTGCATCTCCGGTGTTCAAGGGCATACCCGACTTCCGACAGACGCGCATCGCCATGCTGCGTGCCACAACGGTGGAGGAGCTGACAACTATTATGGAGCAGGCACGAGAGATGATTCACAAGACACAAGGCGTGTAGCCACGCTATAAGAACACAGAAAAGGGGCTCTGTACTGTCACGTACAGAGCCCCTTATGTTATACTTTCACGTCACGCATCGGTCGACGCAGATGTCCGCATCGGTCGACGCAGATGTCCGCATCGGTCGGCGCAGATGTCCGCATCGGTCGGCGCAGATGTCCGCATCGGTCGGCGCAGATGACACAAACCGTTCTCCCACGGAATGCACGGAACACGCAGAACATACTAAGTCAGAAGTTTCTGTGGGAAAATATGACCATGGCAGGCTGCGTGGGTATGGCAGGGATGCCATACCCTCCTACAATACTGCTGCGAGAGTGAGACTTTAGAAGCCGAAGGCGCGGTCATAGTCTTCGCTCACGCCGAGCTTGCCGTTGATAAGGCTCACGAGTTCCACAGTGGCGAGGAAGCAGAGGCGGCCGTCCGACTTGCGGTGGATAGCGTGGTCGAAGATGTAGCGCAGACCCTCCTTGCGCACGCCGAGCTTCGAGACGAAGACATCGTCGCAGCGCAGCGGCGTCTTGTACTGCAGATTCATGCGCGCCACTACAGCGTCGACACCCTTCTCGTGAAGGCGCGCGAAGCTCACGCCGAGCGACGTGAGAAAGAGATGGCGCGTGTGCTCGGTGTAGTGGAGGTAGTTGGCATTGTTCACGATGCCCTGGATGTCGCACTCGTAGTCGCGAACCTCCATTTCTGTTTCAAAGATATAGTTCTGTTTCATAAATAGAATATTCCTTCGGGACCCTCGTTGCAGAGCAGGTCGAGAGCCGACATGTTGGGTTGGAAGCCCTGGCGCAGGGCATGAACTTGATAATACTCGCGCGGCGTGAACGCAGCGTCGGGCAGTGGATGCTTCGGGCGGATGGCGTCGCGGAAGTCGTCGGCACCCACCGCAGCGGCATCCATGTACTCATCCGAGACGCTGATATTCGGACGCACGTCGAGCAGCTCGCAGAGCTTGGCGGTTATCTCCATGTTGAAGTCGAAGAGAAACTCCCAGCGGCGCTCGAAGAACGGACGCAGGTCGTCGGCGTAGTACATGAAGAACGGCGACTCGCCGTAGGCAGACACGATGGCGTTCCAGTGGAGGTGGCGCCACTCGCCGTGGTCGGAGATGCGTATGTCGCGCATGGGACACTTGGCGCCGTCGTAGCGTTCGATAGGCACGGTGAGTGCCTGCACGCCGTTAGCCGTGGCTATCAGGCAGCGGTTGCGGTAGGTCTGCTTTGTGAAGTTGTCGCAACGCTCCACTATCGCATGCCCGTAGCGATGAAGCTTCTGCATCCACTGCACTGGTGGGAAGTAGGCGGAGGAGAGCAGGCAGGTAGCCGCGCCCTCTTGCCCTTCGTGCGCAGTGTGGGGAGTGGGTTGCTCAATGTTTGTTGACATCTGTCTGAATGGTCGTGTTAGTGATTGGATATACAGCCCTACGATTCGCTCTTCTTTCGCTTGTTCCAACGCGAAAGCACGTAGTTCACGGTTACGCCGGTAAGGATGTTGAGCACGAGGAGATAGACGAGCACAGCCCAGTTGCTCTCGAAGCCGGACAGATCGAAGCCGAACAGACTGGCGATGCCCATATACGCCATGAGCGTGACGAAATAGAGAAGGAACTCGGCGGTCTTTCTCACCGCCACTTTGCTTACTGCCATAATAGTCGTGTATTATAGGGTTTAAATATGAGGAGGCAAAACTCGGAAAATGAGAAGTCGGACTATCCATAGGAGGGTATAGCATCCTGCTATACCCACGCAACCTGCCAACAACAAGGCAGAGTGGGTATGGCAGGATGCCATACCCTCCTAAGAGTTACTTGATATTGTCGACGAAGCGGAAGAGACGGCTCCAGCGGATGCCGGCAGTACCGGTATGGTCGGGGTCGCTCGACCACCAGATGAATATCGGCTTGCCCACGATGTGGTCTTCGGGCACGAAGCCCCAGTAGCGCGAGTCGGCAGAG
>OKSA01002339.1_pt1 | contig 15633 bp, 14 predicted proteins | sample 1601181 | NCBI WGS metagenome assembly OKSA01 (sample SAMEA3541538, study PRJEB24748) | human gut metagenome | biome: human gut; feature: human-associated habitat; material: faeces | place: China | collected 2012
GCGCGTCTGCCATTCCGCCACTTCCGCTCGACAAATGATATTTTATCATAAGAAAAGATGTTTGTAAAGTGTTAAATTTGTATTTGTATTCTGTTTTTTCTTGTCTGTTTTTGTATGATCAGCCGGGGGATTCTCAAAATTTTATGAAAACCGAATGATTTACGTTTGATTTAGGGAGTCTACGCAGCGTAGACCGATGGAAAATGAACGTGTATTGTAAAATTTTCATAGTTTGATATGATTAGGTCAGTAAAATATTTTACTTTCTGCGAGACGATGCGGAAGGAGGAACAAAATGCAAGAAAGAAAAAACAGTGAAGCAGGAAATGAAAAAGAAGTTGACTATGGGAGAAAAAGCGGACAGGATAATACATCGGAAAATGTAATAGAAAACAGACCGGAGAAAAGAGTAAAAAATAAAGGAGGAAATAAGACAGGAGAATTTATTGCGCGAAAGAGAAAGGAACGCGGAATGACTCAGAAGGAAATGGCAGAGCTGCTTGGGGTTACGAATAAGGCTGTGTCAAAATGGGAGACAAGTCAGGGAATGCCGGATATCGGAATCCTTCCTGAACTTGGAAAGGCGCTTGGAGTGACAGTTGATGAAATTTTAATGGGAGAACAGATTGAACAAGAGAAAAGAGCGGAAACTGCCGTATCGGATGAGGATAAGAAGCTTTTGGAAATTGTGTTGGAGCGAGCCGAAAGAAAGGCGGAAACGATTCGGATCACATGGAAAGATGTTTTTGGCTGTCTGCTAATCTTGTCTGCGGTGGGGTTGATCATAGTGCAGATTTGGACTCTGACTCAGGGAAGAGAACTTGGATTGATCTATATAAGGAATGTAACTCCATATGTGATAAACGCGGCGGCAGTTTTCCTTTTTGGGGCCGGCGGCATGTGCATTGAAAAACTCCGCCCGATATGGAAAAGAAAATCTGTTATTGCAGTAACGGCGATTTTATTAGCTGCAGGAATTGAGGTTTGTCCATTTTGTTTTCTAAAGCAGAGGGAAATCGTTGATCTTGCACCTGATTTTTCAAATACAATGTGTCTGAAAATTGATGAAAACGGAAGAGCGGTTTTTTATCGGCAGCGGGGGCTGCTGTTCGGAGCGCAGTCTGATGTATTTCCGTTTACTGTGAAAGATGATGTGAAAGTACAGTGGCTTGAAAACGATGTGTGTGCTCTTACATATGAGTCGCCGGAAGATGATCAGGTGCATCAGTTTGTGGCGACTTACGGAGACAGAAATGAAGCGGTATCTTATTATTATGTGGCAAATGTGGCTTATGGTACATGGATGCCGGAAGACCGGGGAGAAAATTATAAGTTGGAAGTAGGAACAGGAGAAAACGGCGGAATCGATATTGAAACACCGGAAGGTAAAGAGCATTATGAACCGGAAGAATGTCTTCAGTATGGAACGCTTGCAGTTGTATTTCCCAGTGATGATCCGAAATGGACGCTTGTGTTAAATAAAGACTGCGTAGTGGAAGCGGGAGGAAGCCGGATAGAAGAAGGCGGAACAGTTACTTTGTGCAAAGTAGCGATGGAAAAAACAGCTCCGATCATTATGCATTAGAGAAATCCATTTGGAATGAAAGGATGGAATGTCAAAAAGAGTAAATCAGATTCGGAGCGCTTAGAATAGAGAGGAGAAAATATGGGAATGAACAGAAAAACAGGACGAGGCGCAAAATTTCTTATTGTGTTTGTTGTCATAGTGATCATAATGGCAGCAGTTACATTTTTTGCAGGAAAGTATGCTTATCATTTGTTAAGGGAGTACATAGAATATGCGTCGAAACAAAGTACGGAAGTGGTTTTAGAAAAAGACGGACTGAAAGGAATGATCGAATGGATGTCTGAGAAAGAAAAAGAGAAACTTCCGAAAAAATTTCTTGTTTCCGATATCGAGGCAGAGTTGTGGAAAAACGGAGAAGTGTACGACTTTGCGTTTAATATTCAAGAATTTGACGAATCAGATGAATACATGAAAGATATTTATTACAGGTATGACAGCAGAGAAGGAAAGCTTAGTAAAACAGAAAATGTAAACGAGGCGTTTCCGACTGAGTATGACCCGAATGCAGAAGTGGATTATTTGGACAGCCAGATAAAAATGCTCCCGCTAATGGCGCAGATGAAGGAGTTGGATTTTGACAGATATGTCGTGGAATACAGTCAGGACAGACGGCTTCAAGATGCGGATGTAGTGATAGACGGAAGAGACGGAAACGGATTTTCCGTGCTGACACAGAAAGAATATCAGCAGGGAGCAGGAGGGGCAAGCGACGGAAGTTCGCAGGTTGTGATCTCTCTGACTGACGGTGGAGGAGTGATGGGAGAGAGGATCGAATATATCTGTGCTCCGGCAGATGAAAATGCGCTTGTCGGTCAGACGGAGACAGTGATGCAGACCGATTATTATTTCAGGGGAGAGGAACTTATGCTGACAGATGACAGTGGGGAAACATGGGTTGCAAGCGGTTTGACGACAAAGCAGTTGGAAGAAACGAAAGCGGTATACGGTCAAGGAAATATGATTCCGGAGAACAGTGTTTACGCAGACGGAAACGGAATGTTTGCAGTATTTTGGGGCGAGACCCCGACGCTTCATGTCTCAAAAGATGACGGTGAGACTTGGACTGATTTTGTATTTCAGGAGGAGTATCCGAGACTATGCACTTCGAGAATTGTTCGTTTTCTTGATCCTGAAAACGGATATGTAGGTCTTGGAACAGACTGGTCAATGGGAACCGGAGGAGCTACTTACATCGGCTGGACGCATGACGGCGGCGCAACTTGGGAGACAACACCTGTAGCTGTGGAAAACGGATGGATTTTGTCGGGACTTGCATTTGCCGATCAGTCAGCCGGGATGCTTACGATGGATGAACAATTTGGAGAAAATTCGTGGCCGCATGTACTTGTGACAGAAAACGGCGGGGCGTCATTTGCGGAAATAGAGCTTCCGTGGGATACTGTTTCGGAAGAAGTGATGTTTCTGAATAAAGTGGACAGTTTGAAATATGAGAATGGAGTTTATTACTTAACCCTCGGTCAGGGGGAGTATGGAAATAAAAAAGCTGATTTTACAAGTACAGATTTGAAGAGCGGATGGAAATTTGAAAAAAGCTATATAGGAACAGTTCATTTGAATGGATAGGGGGGCATAAAAATATCGCATCTTAAATGACAGGTTTAAGATGCGATATTTTAAGTTGTTATTAAACATTTTTATTCCATTATTTCATAATCTTCTTTTTCTGCTAAATCAGATTGGAGGTTTTGAAGGTACTCATTGCAGCTGTTCAAGTGTTCTGTTTCGTGTTCTGATTCTGAGTAGATGGTTGCAGCGTTATTTAAGTAATCTTGTTTTACGGAGTTTAAATATTTCTCAATCGGTAGATTGATTTTATAAACTTCAAATTCGTGTTGCCAATATTCTTCTTCAGAATCGAACTGATTAATTAAAGCTTGTGCTTCGTCTTTATTTGTTGCTCCGTTTATGATCTCTTTTAATTCATCCAAATATGCCCAAACTTCCTCATCGGTTACAGAATAGCCTTCTGAAATTGCCTTTTGATATGTAGCATCACGTTCTAACATATATTTAATTGCTTTTTCGCGAGCAGTAGATTCGGTATATCCGGCTAAAATGTAAAATTCGGTAGCCTGTTCAATATCGTCTTTTGTAATAATTCCACCTGATTTCCCTTTTGCAAAAATAGAATTATCACTTTTTTCCTTATGAGATTTAAATAACTGTCCGACTTTTTCCATGATATCAATATTGGACTCAAATGATGTGGCATATACAGATATTGATCCTATGATTAAAATAACAAGTAATGATGTAGCTATTAGTATTCGTTTTTTCATAATTGACTCCATTTCTTTGCTTTTTAATAGCAATTTTAAATTTTTAAGGGTGATCACAAAATTATTTTGTTGCTAATGGTATGGTTGCTGAGTTTGAGTAGGCCATAGGAATTCCATCTGGACAGGTTAATAAATATGTGATTTGTCCTTTGTAGGTAGTGTTTTTAGGATAATATTTTACTGTAGTGTTAAAATAGTACCATCCCCATTCCCACTTGCTAGTATCTACCAACAAATCGCCTTGTTGGAACGGTGATATAATAACTTTGTTAGTTCCATCCGTATGTAATGCGTTAGATACATCTACAGAAATATTGTTAGCTCCAGCGCCAGATCTTTTTATCATATAAAATTTTTGACGAAATGGAAATGCATTCTGTGTATTAGTGGAAGAATAATAAGATTCGTAATAGTCTAATTCTATGTCCACTACATTCCATCCATTATCGGGTATTGCAAAAACATGTTGATCTTGAACTACGCTTCCTTTTTGCAATGACTGACGTTTGGTTTGAGTTTCTAAGTGCGTTGCATGGCTTGTGATGAGTGGAGAGTAAATTAACATAGCAAATAAAATTGGAATTAATGTAGTTTTTTTAAAAAAATTTTTCATATCTGTTCCCTTCCTCGTACATCAAATATTTAAAAGTAGTGAATTTAATGAAAACTAAAAGTAAAGTTTTCATTGGCATAACTCTTTATAGAATTCTTTTTTAATTCTAATAGGTTGCTTTGTTTATAGTTTTTTAATTTCTCTAAATATGCCCAAAACTTTTCGTCAGTTACATCATAAACTTTTGCGATTGCTTTTTGATAAGTATCATCACGTTCCGATATATATGTGATTGACTTTGTGTTGCTGTCAATTTATTTGAGAGTTTGAATAGATGATATTTTTTCTCCTTAATTATAACACTATTTTTACTCTTTTTTTTGAAATGTAACAAAATGCATAGGTTATGGTAATAACTTACATGTTTTAGATGTTTGTCATCGCTTTTCTTTTGGTCAAGGAGTCTTTATAGTATTATATAAAAAATCTCCATTCTTACTTGAAGGATGGAGATTTTTAAAAGTAATTAAATGGCAGTGTATACAATTTCTCCGCCGCATACAGTCATTTTCACTTTCCCGTACAATTCCCAGCCGATAAACGGTGAATTTGACGACATGGAAGCGAAGAATTCAGGAATCCATTTTGCTTCGGGATCGAAGATCACGAGGTCGGCAGGAGCGCCCTTTTCGATTTTTCCGCCGTCTAAATGATACAGTCTGGCGGGATTGATCGTCATTTTTTCGAGAAGCTGCATAAGTGACAGATGCCCTTTGCGTACAAGAGAAGTGATCCCGAGCGCCAGTGATGTTTCCAAACCGATGATTCCGCTTGGAGCGGCAGTGATGGAGCGTTCTTTTTCTTCTTTGCTGTGCGGGGCATGGTCTGTTGCGATAATATCGATCGTTCCGTCGGCGAGTCCGGCGATGATTGCCTGACGGTCAGCTTCGGAGCGAAGCGGCGGGTTCATCTTTGCAAGTGTTCCATATGTCAGAACAGCCTCGTCTGTCAGTGTGAAATGGTGCGGCGTTGCTTCCGTGTGAATATTTGCGCCGAGTGATTTAAAGTGGCGGATAATGTCTACGGAACGTCCCGAGCTGATATGCTGCATAACAACGTCGGCGCCTGAATGCAGCGCGATCATGCAGTCTCTTGCGACGAGGGATTCTTCGGCGATAGAGGGAGAACCGTAAATGCCGAGCTGTTCAGACACCGCGCCGTGGTTGACGCCGTTGTTTTTAATAAATGACGGATCTTCTTCATGAAGGCTGATCGGTACGTTTAGCTGTTTGGATTTTTCCATTGCCTCGTATAAAAACGCGGCGTTTTTCAACGGAATGCCATCGTCGGTAAATCCGCATGCTCCGGCAGTTTTCAACGCTTCCATGTCGGTCATTTCTTCGCCGCGCAGTTTATGAGAGACGGAAGCGGCCTGATAGACGTGTATTTTTTCGTCTTTCGCTCTTTCTAAAATATCTGTTAAAGTTTCTGTATTGTCTACGACCGGAGACGTATTTGCCATACAGATGACAGAAGTAAATCCTCCTGCGGCGGCGGCCTGTGAACCTGTGTGGATATTTTCTTTGTAAGTAAATCCGGGGTCACGGAAATGGATATGCGTATCGATAAGTCCCGGCGCGACAGTCAGACCGGCGGCATCTGTTACCTGCTCGTTTGGGGCAGGTGAAAGAGTGTTTCCGATTTCTGTAATGATCCCGTTTTTGATTCGGATATCGTAATTTCCAGATTTTTTAGTGGCAGGGTCTATAAGAAAACCGTTTTTAATAAGCATGAAAAAACCTCCTTGAATATAAGATTGCTGTAATAATTATTATGCGAAACAAAGACGCGTAACGGAAATAAATGGATTCATATGTAATCATATATAAGTGAAAAACGCATCTGTATATAGGTAAAGTATAAAGGAAGAATAAGAAAGAGACAAGAGAATAAAAAGGAGCAGTGTTATAAAACCGGATATAAAAAACTGCCGCATCCTGATCGTGAACATATCATAGATATCAGGAGCGGCAGTATGTGAATTAATTTTTGCGGTAGAGGTGACGCGGGATACCGTCAACCATTACCGGAGATACATCACCTTGAATGAGCGGGCGTACATATGAAACAAAATCGTCGGTTACATAAGATCCGTCTTCTGTAACCCATTCGCGCGGAACGACTTTTTCGTCGTTTGCAATCTTATGCACATCTTTTACTTCTGTTCCGCATTGATACGGATCGTCGGAAAGACGCTGGAGAACGACCATCTTGCCGGAATCTCCTTCATCCGCAGCTTTTACTGCCGCGCCGCCTACCTGATAAGCTTCGAGAATATCGACTCTGGAAGCGCAGTGGGAAGCGGAGCGCTGCAACGTGCTCAATTCGATCGCACGGGTTTTGCAGCCGAATTCTCCGGCGATATAGCTTGCGAGATAGTTCGCAGTTCCCGAAAGCTGTTTGTGACCGAACGCATCGACAAAATCAACGCTTTGTCCGAGTTCGCATACATATCTTCCGTCGGCGAGACGGATTCCCTCCGAAACGGCGACAACAACCGACGGTTTTTTCGCCAGAAGATCTTTTACTTTTTCGCTGAAAGCTTCGATATCAAAAGGAAGTTCAGGCAGATAGATAAGATCTGGTCCCAAACAGTCCTCGCCCTTTGCAAGAGCTGCCGCTCCGGTCAGCCATCCGGCGTTTCTTCCCATGATCTCAACGATAGAAACAAGCCCTTTTCCATATTCAAGGCAGAAGCTGTCGCGGATGATTTCTTTTACAGATGTTCCGATATATTTTGCGGCGCTTCCGTATCCCGGAGTGTGGTCTGTAAGAGCAAGATCGTTGTCGATCGTCTTAGGGCATCCGATAAATCGGGTGCGGTAACCTGTTACAATGGCGTAATCAGAAAGTTTTTTGATCGTATCCATTGAGTCGTTTCCGCCGATGTAAATAAAGGCTTCAATGTCAAGCTTTTCGAGAATTGAAAAGATTTTTTCGTATACGTCTTTATTCTCGTGGATCTCAGGCAGTTTATAGCGGCATGATCCGAGGAAAGCCGCAGGGGTTCTTTTCAAAAGTTCTGTATCAAGATCGTTCGTAATGTACTCGGACAAATCAATGTAACGCTCTTGAAGGAGTCCCTGAATGCCGAAAAGCATACCGTATACTTTGTTTGCGCCTCTGTCTTTGGCAGTGCGGTATACTCCCGCGAGACTTGAGTTGATTGCCGCTGTCGGACCACCGGATTGTCCGACAATTACATTTCCTTTCATGATGAAGTACCTCCGTTCTGTATGTTTGCCCGCAGGTTGTTGCTGCGGACGGATATACAATTATTTTAGTGCATAATGACTAATTTGTAAACAAAAAAATCAAAAACATAGGCAAAATAACGAAAATGACAAAAAGTGATACATTATAAGAAAAATTGCGGAAAAGATGTTATGCTGTTAAAATACAGGATAAATCAGCGCTGATATTTTGCGGCGCGGAAAGAGAGGCTTGGTATGAAAAAATATGATTATCTGATCGTCGGTGCGGGATTATACGGCGCAGTTATGGCATATGAGCTTGGAAAAAAGGGAAAGTCATGTCTTGTGATCGATAAACGAGATCACATTGCCGGAAATATTTACTGTGAAGATGTAGAAGGGATTCATGTGCATAAGTACGGAGCGCATATTTTCCATACGTCTGATAAAAAAATATGGGATTATATAAATCAATTTGCGGAGTTTAATCACTATATTAATTCTCCGGTAGCAGTTTATAAAGACGAGTTGTATAATCTGCCGTTTAATATGAACACATTCAGCAGGATGTGGGGAATAAAAACACCGGAAGAGGCAAAGAAGATCATCGAAAGACAACGAAAAGAGTCGGGGATAACAGAACCGAAAAACCTTGAGGAGCAGGCGCTTTTCCTCGGTGGGAAGGATATTTACGAAAAACTGATCAAGGGATATACAGAGAAGCAGTGGGGAAGAAAATGTACGGAACTTCCGGCATTTATCATTAAGAGGCTTCCGTTTCGTTTTGTGTATGACAACAATTATTTCAACGACAGATATCAGGGAATCCCGATCGGCGGCTATACTCCGATCGTGGAAAAAATGCTTGAAAAAGCGGATGTTCTTACGGGAACAGACTTTTTTGAATTTCGTGCTCAGAATGCGGATATTGCAGACAAGATCATATTTACGGGGATGATCGATGAATATTTTGGTTACAGACTCGGAGCGCTTGAGTATCGTTCGGTGAGATTTGAGACGGAGACACTTGACTGTGACAATTATCAGGGGAATGCGGTTGTCAATTATACCGATGGTGAAGTGCCTTATACACGTGTGATCGAACATAAGCATTTTGAGTTCGGAAAGCAGGAGAAAACTGTGATTTCACGAGAATACTCCTCGGAGTGGGCAGTTGGAATGGAGCCTTATTATCCGGTCAACGACGAAAAAAACAACGCTTTATATGAACAGTATAAAAAATTGGCGGACGAAGAGGAAAACGTGATTTTCGGCGGAAGACTCGGGAATTATAAATACTATGATATGGATAAAGTGATCGCAGCGGCTCTTGAACAGCTTGACCGGATTGTGTAGACGTAAGAAAGAGACAAAAGAAAAAGGCAAAAAAGCAAAAGAAAAAAGATAATGCAGACACTTGCTTTTCTGTATAAATTCAAGTAAGATACAAATACTTATTAAATGAGTCTGATTCAAGACACATCTTTTACGGCAGTTGTTTCGCCGGATTTCGCCAAGAATAATAAGCTCATTCGGGAACGGGGCAGGAGGGACGCCCCGCTTCCGGTTATGTGCACCCGATGAAAAAGTGAATATGGAAAAAATGAATGCAGTGAACTTGGAAAAAATGTATGAAGTATTGAAATTTGTCGAATACGGAGGTTACTGCCGCAGAAGCATGGATTGTGTACATGGTATGCTGCTTATCGATCGTATGAAGAATGAAGCGGTCGTCGATAAAGCAGTTTTATTTGGATGGTTCCGAAAAATGGCAGTCTGTGCAGAGCAGTATGAGCGATGCGGTGAAGGACAGAATTATAAGTATTTGAATCCGTATGGAATTGTGTTGTCTGATGAAGGAGAAGTGTTGTTTCTGGATACAGAATCGAGAGAAAATGCCGAGGTGATGAAGCAGATGCAGAAAAGAGCTGTCAGAAGTCATTTTATCAGACCGGTATACGAAATGGATACTTGCGGCAGCAGAGAGCCTGATCTGTTTGGATACGGGAATACGCTTCGTTTTATGCTGGCATATATGAAAGTAGTTCCGGCGCTGACAAAACGGGAAGAAATCCGTCTTTTTCGTATATGTGGGAAATGCATCGGAGAGACAAGAAAAAAATACAGCTCGTTTCTGCAAGTTTTAAAAGAACTTCCTACAGTGAGGAACAAAACAGAAAAGACAGACAAAAAGCGTGTCGGAGTATGGTCGGGAATCGCGGCAGGTGCGGCGGGATGTATTTTGGCGGCGGTTTATATGGGAGACGCTCACACAGATCTGGCTGTATCGAACGGAGAAAAGATTACAGGGGAGGATATAAAAACAGATACGGGAACAGATATAGAAACAATAGAAACAGATGTAGAAACGACAAAAACAGGCTCAGAAACGACAGAACTAGGTGTGGAAATGACAGAAACAGATATGGGCAAAGATAAAAGAGCAAACAGAGAAGCGGAGGTGCGGTCAGATAGAGACGGAGATACAGAAAACGAGGAAAGAAAAAAAGATACGGCAGATGCGGATGAAGTGAAGAAAAATGTGACAGACGAGAGTGGAAAAACAGATGCCGCTGCGGAATGGATGGAATTGTATTTGGATCAACATACGGATAGTGGAAATCAAAAGGCGATAGAGATAGGGGAAAAAGCGAGATTGTCCGTTTTGTGGAAACTGGCCGATGCTTATGAGCGGTCGGGAATGAAGACGGAGCAGATTCAAACATACGGTCAACTGATCGAATGGGAGCAAGATCCGATACAATTAGAAGAGGCCGGCGTAAGAAAAATGAAGCTGGAAGCAGCGCAGGGCGATTATAAACAAGCGGCGGAGACCGGGAAGAAAGTTTTGGAACGGATTGAGGCGTCGGAAAAAATCACAAAGATGCTTAAAGGGTATGAGTTATATAAAGGCGAAGAAGGAGAATCGTAAGCGTCAGAGTGAAAATACGAAATATGGAGAAAAATAGTTCTGAAAAGGGAGGATGCCGGGTAATCAATATGATTCCCGGCATGTATTATGAAAAAGTTTATGCAAAAACAACTTGTAATCACCTTTAATTCGGTAAGCTTAGTATATGCGATATAAATGAAGAAAACGTGAGGAGAAAATGAAAGAATTTAAAATAATAAATGAACAAAATATGAACATCCCGCTTTAAGAAGAGAAAAGAAAGTAAAAGACCGATGGGGGAGCCATCGGTCTTTTGAGGGGAGTATAAATAATTAATAAGGGGTTGTAGATAATAACCTTTCTACAAGAAACAGTATAATATAGGAAAATGGAAAAAGCAAGCAAAAAATTAAGAAATTGAACAAAAATATTTGAAAAATTTAATAAAATACAAAGAAAAACACAAATAAAAAGAGGAATAAAAAAATAATAAGGAGAAATACTAGTTTTGAATCAAAAAAACAGGAGGAAAATACAATGGCAAAAAACTACAGTAATGCAAACAATTCAGACAAAAACGCACAGTCAAAAAACGGAGCTTTCTCTTCTTATTCAGAGTCACAGAACAGCAGCAAAAATTGCGATAAGAACACAACAAAAAATGCAAGCAGAAATGCAAGTAAAAACGCAAACAAAAATGCAGATAAAAACAGCGCAAAGTCTGCTATGAGCTACGGCGGAAATAAAAACTGTGGTAAGATCAGAGACGCGTTTGACGAATCTGACAAATACTAAAGATTAGGTGAAAAACATCTCGTATTTACAGAATACGATGTGAAATGTTTTATTCGGTAAAATAATAGTAAAACAATGGCAGGGCGGAGTAAACTTCAACTTTACTCTGCCCTGTTTTTATAGTAATATTGTAGGAAGAAAAAGGTAAGGACGGATAAGTTCATGGATAAAATAGAATGGATAGCCCCTTGTCACTTTGGTTTGGAATCGGTACTCAAACGAGAGGTTGAACAACTCGGATACGAGATCGTACAGGTGGAAGACGGCAGGGTTACTTTTCGCGGAGGCGCGGAGGCTGTTTGCAGGGCAAACATATTTTTGCGGACTGCGGAGCGTGTATTGATGAAAGTCGGCAGTTTTCAGGCAAAGACATTTGACGAGCTGTTTGAGAAAACGAAGGAGCTGCCGTGGGAAAATTACATACCGAAAGACGGAAAGTTCTGGGTGGCAAAAGCGGCATCGGTAAAAAGCAAGCTGTTTAGTCCATCTGATATTCAGTCGATCATGAAGAAGGCTATGGTGGAAAGACTGCGGGGCAAATACGGGATCAAGTGGTTTGAAGAAACAGGCGCGTCTTACCCGGTGCGCGTGTTTCTTATGAAAGACACGGTGACGGTAGGGCTTGATACGACCGGAGTATCGCTTCATAAGAGAGGATATCGCCCGGTGGCGGGAAAAGCGCCGATCGCAGAGAATCTGGCAGCGGCGCTTATTATGCTCACTCCGTGGAAAAAAGACCGGATTCTCGTAGATCCGTTTTGCGGAAGCGGTACGTTTCCGATCGAGGCGGCGATGATCGCAGCCAACATTGCTCCGGGAATGAACCGATCGTTTACGGCTGAGACATGGACAAATATCATTGCGAAAAAGTCATGGTATGAAGCAATCGATGAGGCGACGGATATGATAGACGACGATATAGAGACTGATATCCAAGGATATGACGCAGATGCATCTGTCCTTCGTGCGGCTCGCAGAAATGCAGAGGAAGCAGGGGTTGGTCATCTGATTCATTTTCAGCAAAGGGAAGTAAAGGATCTCAGTCATCCGAAAAAGTATGGATTTATTATTACGAATCCGCCGTACGGCGAACGTCTTGAGGAAAAAGAAGCTCTTCCGAAATTATATAAAGAATTCGGAGACGCCTTTAAAAATCTGGATAGTTGGTCGGCGTATATGATTACAAGCTATGAGGAAGCGGAACGGTATTTCGGACGGAAGGCAGATAAAAACCGGAAAATCTACAACGGGATGCTGCGGACTTATTTCTATCAATTTCAAGGTCCAAGACCGCCGCGGAAAACGGTAAGAGAGCAGGGGATGGCATTATGAAAAGAAGAATTGTATTTGCAACGGGAAATGAAAATAAAATGAAAGAGATACGAATGATCCTTTCAGATCTGAATACGGAGATCGTTTCGATGAAAGAAGCGGGAGTGGATATCGATATTGTGGAAGACGGAATGTCTTTTGAAGAAAATGCAGAGATTAAGGCGAGATCGGTAGCGAGAATTCTTACAAACGATATTGTTCTTGCGGATGACTCCGGGCTGGAAATCGATTATCTCGATAAAGCTCCGGGAATTTATTCTGCAAGATTTGCAGGGGAAGACACATCCTATGATATTAAAAACCGTATTTTTCTGGATCGTCTGGAAGGGGTTCCGGATGAAGAGCGTACTGCGAGATTCGTATGTGCGGTAGCGGCTGTATTTCCTGACGGAAGCGTAGACGTAGTAAGGGAGACGATCGAGGGAAGGATTGCGCATGAGTCGGCGGGAACGCACGGCTTTGGTTATGATCCGATCTTTTATCTTCCTGAATATGGCTGTACAACGGCGCAGCTTAGCCCGGAACAAAAAAATGAAGTAAGTCACCGAGGCAAAGCGCTCTGTGCGATAAAACGCAAATTAAAAGGGAAAATCGGAGATGATTTATTATGAAAGTACTGATAGTCAGCGATACACACGGCAGACATACAGGATTAGACCGTGTTCTTGAAAAAGAAGGAAAGATCGATCTTTTTATTCATTTAGGTGATATAGAAGGCGGAGAAAGCTATATTAATTCGGTTGTGGAATGTGAGAAGCATATGGTAAGAGGAAACAATGATTTTTTCTCGGATTTGCCGCGGGAAGAGGAAATCGATATAGGTGGGTATAAAGCCTTTATTACTCACGGACATCCGTATTATGTGTCTTTGGATTCAGAGTATATAAGAGAGGAAGGCGCAGCTCGAAAAGTCGATATCGTGATGTTTGGTCATACACATAAGCCGTATTTTGAACAGAAGGATGGAATCACTGTGCTGAATCCGGGCAGTTTGGCATATCCGAGGCAGGAAGGCAGAAAGGGAAGCTATATGATTATGGAGATTGATCAGGAGGGAAAGGCTCATTTCAATCAGAAATACTTGGATTGACGGAATGTCCGGCAGAGTAAAAGACGGGAAATTGCGTGTAAAAACAGGATGAAATAAAAAGTCATTAAAAAAATAAAAAAATGCAAAAAAAATATTGACAATCTAAAAACCTTATAATATAATAGGCATTGCGCTACGGGAGAGACAGGAACGTAGGAAATGCCGGGGTGTGGCTCAGCTTGGCTAGAGCGCCTGGTTTGGGACCAGGAGGTCGCAGGTTCGAATCCTGTCACCCCGACTACATGCGGGTGTAGTTCAATGGTAGAACACCAGCCTTCCAAGCTGGATACGTGGGTTCGATTCCCATCACCCGCTTTTCCGTAGAAATACGGAGAGCCTTTTGAAAAGGGGATATTAAAATGAGTCTGTAGCTCAGCTGGATAGAGCAACGGCCTTCTAAGCCGTAGGTCGAGGGTTCGAATCCCCCCAGGCTCGTTATGGTGGGTATGGTGCAGTTGGTTAGCGCGCCAGATTGTGGTTCTGGATATCGTGGGTTCGAGTCCCACTACCCACCCTTTTCTTTTATAATTCAAACTGGCATGCAGTGTCAGAAATAAAGTCTTTAATGGGCTATCGCCAAGCGGTAAGGCACAGGACTTTGACTCCTGCATTCGCTGGTTCGAATCCAGCTAGCCCAGTTATTAAAGTCCAAGTATATTTGGGCCATTAGCTCAGGCGGTAGAGCACTTGACTTTTAATCAAGTTGTCCGGGGTTCGAGTCCCCGATGGCTCACTTTCCCCTTCTTACGTGAAGGGTTATTTTTATTTTACAAATAAACAGCATACTATATATTTATCTATAATCATATAATTTATACATGCGGATATGGCGGAACTGGCAGACGCGCTAGACTTAGGATCTAGTCCTTCGGGGTGCAGGTTCGATTCCTGTTATCCGCATTTTTTATTATTCATTTTCCCTACCCAAATCAAGCCTACCCATTTTAGGCACAAAAATAACTGCTACCCTGTCGGATAGCAGTTATTTTTATCTCTTATCAAAACTGATATCGCTATTACTCTGCATCAGCTGTAACATCTGCTGCTGCCTCTGGAGCAGGAGCCTCAACCTCATCTTCCTCGTCATCGAAGAAATCATCATCGAAGTCATCATCGAAATCATCATCGAAGTCATCGAGGAAATCCGGAGTGAGATATGAATATACTGCATACCTGCGATAGCTGCAACAGCTCCAATGATAACAAGGATCACAAATAATGTGCTTTTTGCCTTCTCCTCTGTTGCGTCGCCCTTAACTAAAATTACGTCATTACTCTTCATCGTTACAATCCACCCTTTCTTAACCCTACAATGGGTTTCATTATGATATTATATTGATTTGAAAGATAAAACATACTGTCTAAGTCTTCCAATACCTGTAAAAAATTATATCATACACCATCCATTATTTCTATATATAATTTATAAATAAATCTGACATTATACCAGCGGTGTAAGATTATTCACTTTTCTTTAATTTGGCAAACGAAGCAAACATTTTTCTTACTCCGCATCTGTCAAAGTTCACAGTAACCTCGTAATCCTTGTCGCCCTTCTCAAGGTTTTCTACAGTTCCCACACCAAACTTGATATGTCTGACTCTGTCTCCAACCTCATAATCAGGCTTTCCAGATGCACTTACAACAAAGGCTTTGCCAAATGCCGGCTGTGTCGACGGCTGGCCATAGGATTTCTGTCTTGCATAGCTGCTATATGGATTCTTCTGTCCATATTCTTTTCCAGGGGTTCTCGGCTTATAGTTATATGAGCTGCCATATGAGCTGTCGCTGTATAAGTCTCCTCTGTTGTACCTGTCCACCGATTCCG
>OKSA01002341.1_pt1 | contig 15622 bp, 9 predicted proteins | sample 1601181 | NCBI WGS metagenome assembly OKSA01 (sample SAMEA3541538, study PRJEB24748) | human gut metagenome | biome: human gut; feature: human-associated habitat; material: faeces | place: China | collected 2012
GCTTTAATACGAGAAAAATCCACGACATTTGTCGTGGACTTTGTCTACAGTCTGAGACACCGTGTCAGACCACGATGTCTTTTTTTCCATATATTACACGATATTTGCTTTTTTGCCAAGTCCCTTTCCCTGAAACAATTTCCGGTATTTTTTTAGTTTTTTCTTTGGAACCTGAATTTTTAATTTGACATTTGTTTTTTTGAATGCCTGCTTACCGACCTTTGTTATCTTTGATGACAAAACCTTTATTTTCTTTAATTTTGACATTTTGTAAAACGCTTTTTTGCAAATTCCGGTTACGGCATATTGATACCCTTTATAAGAAACTGTCTTGGCTATCGTAATACTTTTCTTTGTCTTGTTTACCACTCCGAGAACGGATACCGTCTTTACCTTTGCGGAAGACGTTGTAATTACATATTTCACTCCACCTTTTTTGATTATGGTTCCTTTTTTCGGAAGTTTTGTCTTTGCGGCAGGTGTACCGGCAACCGGCTGACTGACACCTGGTTCTTCTGTCTGTTTTGGTGCTTCTGTCTGTTTCGGTGCTTCTGTTGGGGCAGCGGTTGGTGTTGCTGTCGGAAGCGGTGTTGGTGTTGCATCCGGCACTGACTTTTCAACAAGTGACGTTTGTGCTGTCATAAGTTCAACCGTACATTTTTGAACCTGTTCCCCAGTTACCGCCGGCGTAATTATCGCTTGTTCACCTGCCAAAATTGCATTTTTTAGTGCAGTTGCCGATACCTCTTCATACTTGGCTGCATCAATTTTTTTCGCCTTATCTAATTCATCCTTTAGAAAACCAACCAGCTCGTCTATTGTCACAAATTCTCCTGTCATAACGGCATTTTCCGCATGCATAACAAATGAAGAACCATCCAGTGCTTCCTGCTTTCCATTTACCTTAAAGGAACCTATTTTCAAATAGTATCCTTCATCTGCCTTTACACTTACCTTTACAATGTCACCAGCATGATATGTGGATTTTTCTCCACTTATCTGACCATGCTTCGTATTTGTATCCATGGAAACTTCATATGCTGTAATCATTTTATTATACACAACATCTGCCCAGCGTTTTCCGTGTTCAATCAAACCAAGTTTGCTCAGATGAAGATTATCCGTGTGTCGATACTCACCCTGTAAATCATCGGTCGTTGGTCCCACAAAAATAGTTTCATCGTTGCAGGCCGCACGCTGGGTCTCTTTCATGGATTCCATTTTCTTCGTATTATTGTAATTGCTCCATGCATAGGAAACCTGCGCAATGCACCAATTCAAATTATATCCGGCATCTTCTCTTGTCTGTGCAATTAACTGCTGTAAAGAAGCCAGATATTTTTCGCGCTTTGTTCCATCCGTATCAGCCTCTCCCTGGTGAAGCAAAAAAGCACGATACCCATATGGCTTCAAGTCATTAATTGCATTTTTAATTGCAAAATAATGTTTTGTACGAAGTTCCTCAATTTTAGCAGAACCAACACCCGTTGATACAAAGCCAACCGGAACACCAGTCTTCTGTGTCAGGGCGTCTCCCATGGAAGGCCATGCGGAGCCACCGCCATTACCGGTATTAAATCCACTTTCACTCGGCTGACTGTCCTCACAATGCTGCCACGTGTTAGTATTCGGATTATATGCTGATACTAAATCTGATTGAGCAGTTGTTTTTTCGCCTCCAAAGTTACAGGAATTTGACTGTCCACCGGTAATAAAAACTTCACCGACTCCAACTTTTTCTACTGTTTTACTCTCACTTCCCGCATTTACAATCAATGTATACCAGCCACCTCCGGGTACATTTGCAATACTTCCTTCATATGTATTACCTTCCCCTTTGGTTAAAACCGCCGTTTTTCCTAATTCTTTATCTCCGTCATAAAGTTTTGCCGACACCTCCCCGGTTCCACTGTACTCAATAGAAACCTTTACGTTGGCATAATTGTTATTGTCCCTTTGATAAATTGCGCGCTCGGTAGGAATTTTAACCTCCAATTTTTCCGCCGCTTTTCCCGACTGCGGCGCAAAACAAACCCCCGCCATCATTGCCATCGTAATCACCGACCATTTCATGATTTTTTTTAATTTCATTAATACTCTCGCTTTCCTTTGATAACGAAAGAGACCTGCAAAAAGAGCAGGTCTCTTTCATCGCAAATACTATTTTACAAATGTTATCTTAGTAATCGTCACAGAGCCTGCGTACCCTGCCTTTCCGGCATTGATTACAACAAACGGTTCTGTACCCTCTTCTTTTTTCACATTGGAAAGATTTACCTCAAAATATCCTTCTGATGTAACACCATACTTAGGATCTGTTACATCTTTACCATTCACTTTATGACCAACAATTCCGTGGAATTCGAAAGTCGGATCGGATGCTGTAAATTCAATCTGGCATTTTGAATATTGCTTAAAATCAATATCACTCGGAAGCATAACTTTTGCTGTTGGAGCCCACTGTGCCAGTCCGCTTTCCACATAACTTACAGCCTTTGGAAGTTCCGACACAAGACTATCTTCTCCTGCTGTTACCGACAGATACGTAAATGTTCCTTTAAATCCGGCAGTTCCTGTGCCTACATGAACATAAACCTTATCATCCGCACCGATTTTCTTCATGTCATCAGCAGTCAATGTTAGATTTACCTCGCCGCCTGTCTTGCCATAGTAATCTTTAATTGCCGGGGAATTCCATTTGTCACCGGTCTTTAATCCAATGTTAAATCTCTGTGTATCTTTTACGTCAGTATCTCCTTCCATCGCTGTGTACTTTATCGAAATAGTTGTTCCTTCTTTACTCAATTTTGACTTATCAATCTCAAAAATTCCCATAGAAGCATACAGAGCAAATCCATTAGGTACATACGTATAAGATGCACCTGCTCCTAAATCATCACCTTCTAAAACAAGGTCAGAAGCGACTACCGTAACATCATATTTGTCATATGTAACAATGCCGGTATCGGTTGTAATTGTTGCTTTAATCGTTGCCGTTCCTTCTCCAACCGCCGTTACTGTTGCCGATGCGCCACTTGCACTAACCGTTGCTACCTCTTCATTGGAGCTTGTCCAAACAATATCACCGGTTACCGCACATCCAGTAGTGCTTACACTGGCATTTAAATCAAGAGTATCTCCCTCTTCCAAATCAAGTCCTGCCGCACTTCCTGTCGCTGTTACCACAACCGCAGCACTTCCGCTTGCCACACCAGGTGTTGGTGTCGGTTCTTCTGTTGGTGTTGCTGTTGGCTCTGGCACATCATCTTTTCCCATAAGAATAATGGAATAAATATTAAAATTGCAATTTGGTAAATCGTCACCATCCGTATGATATGCATTGTATTTCAAGCGAATACCGTAAGCAAGTGTTCCCTCTGCCAAATCAGCTGCCAAATCATCACTAATCTGGAATTCAAACACTTGTGCTTTACCAGCTTCTGTAATAGCATTGTACTCACTGTAGCCATCAAATACGTCGATTCCACCACCCCATACATTTGCCGGATTGCTCTTCAGCAATTCACAAACAACAGGTGTATTTGCTGTATCTGATGACGCTACAATACGAATGGATTTGTATTTGGATAAATCAATTCCGGACTTGTCTGCATTGGTCCAGTATGCTACACCACCACCGCTAAATTCTCCGGTCGATGTATAGCTTACACCATTTCCTTCATAATAAGTAATGGTATCTTCCAATACTGAATTCTGCCCGTATTCGTTTTCTTTTGTCAGGTCAACTTTAACGTCGTTTTTACCAAGATCCGGAAGCGGCATTGGTGTTGGTGTCGCTGTTGGCTCTGCCGATGGTTCTTCTGTCGGCGTTGCTGTTGGCGTTACCGACGGTTCTGTTGTTGATGTTGCAGTCGGTGTCGCTGTTGGCTCTTTTACCGGTTCTTTTGTTGGACCATTCGTTGGACCGTTTGTCGGTTTGTTTGTAGTCTTAGCCGGTTCTGCGGTAACAACAACTTTTTTTGCACTGCTTACTTTCACCGTAAGCGTCTTTTTCACTTTTTTTCTTTCCATTCTTCATTTGAACGGAAATTTTTGCAGTTCCTTTTTTTAAGCCTTTAATTGTTGCTCCCTTTTTGGATTTCTTTGTGAGTTTAACAATTTTGGCTGCTTTTTTTGTTACTTTCCAAGTAACTTTTTTTGCATTTTTTACTGTCACCTTTTTTGTTTTCCCCACTGTAACGGAAACCTTTGTTCTACTCAATTTTGGTTTTTTTGCTTTTGCATCAGCAGATACGCCCGACATCTGCGGCACAAGCAGGGCAGCTGTTAATAACAGTGCAAGCCCCTTTGCACGAAATACATTTTTTCTCATGCTCTGATTCCTCCTTTTTGACTTTTCCATCAAAACCCCAAAAAAGCAAAATACTGCCACTGTTTTCACAATGACAGTATTTTTAGTTATAAGAGTTTGTTTTGAGGGAAAGTAAATATTGATTTACTTGAGTATTAGTATAACTCACTTCCTGCAGCAAATCCATGATATATCTTGAACGAAAATTGATTTATCATGCACACTTTACGGCCGAACCAAATGTTCTTTACGATAATGGCTTGGAGAACATCCTTCATGCTTTTTAAATTGGCGGCAAAAATGCTCTACATTGCGATATCCACACTGCATACTAATTTCACCAACATCAAAGGCACTTCGAAGTAAAAGCATCTTTGCCCGAATCATCCGACTCTCAATCACTTCTGAAATACATGAAACATTTGCAAAATTTTTATACACTTTCTGAAGCGAGCGTGGACTTAGATTTATCCGCTCTGCCATCATTTCCAACGTCCAGTCATATTCCGGATGTGCATAAATATCCCCGCGCAGTTTTTCTAAGAGCGGCTGATACCTGGAGCCTTGCTTAGGAAATGCATAATCATGAAACCAGTGGAAAATAATATGCATCAAATTCGAAATAATATATTCTTCGCTTTTACTATGCCAATAATTCTCACAGGCAACCATATGCCAATAAACAAGAAAATAGTCATAATTTGAACAGAAAATAGGAACCCCAAATGGCACATAGCCTTCCGCAAACAATGGTTCATCACAATCAAATCGTATCCATGTGTATGTTAATCTTCCCTCTTTCGCATGATAATGAACTCTCTGTCCGGGCTTATAAATAATCCCGGTATGTGCCGGGTATGGACGCATTTCGCCATCCACTTCAATCATCGTATCGTTTTCAAACAACATCATCTCATACTCACCTTCAGCAAATACAAGATTATCCTCAAACCCCTCCGGCTTACATTCACGTTCGACTGCATATATAATTCGAAACATGTATTAAACACCTCCTCAACTATTAGTGCTATTATAACATGTCATTTTGAATTATAGCAACACAAAAAAGAACAACACACCACAATCTTCTATGGTATGCTGTCCTTTTATACATCTACAAAACAATACTATTACTTTTTAAAGCTCCAAGAATCCATACGAACATCCAGTGTATCAAACTCAAAATAAATGGTATGCTTTCCTGTCAGCTTTTTACCGAGTTTCTTTGTAACCGTCTGGTAAGAATCCGATGTGGAATCACCAAGTTTCATGGTAATTTCAGATGCTCCATCCGTTCCAAAATCAACATCCGCTACACCAATATAAGCACCAATCTTTCCATTGTATACGGAATAATTTACGGCCCAGTCTTCATTGGACGCTTTTTCATTATTAATAACAGTTCCTACCGTATCTGCCATCGCAAATGTTTCTGCCTCAACCGTCTCATAAGGATTGATTGTACCAATCGATGATACACCGGTCTTTGTCATCTTTGTATCGGCAATTGTTCCATCCGCATTTGTAAAATCTCCATTGTCACCAAGATTTAACTCATTTACATAAGTCGTACGGTAATCCTGTTTCGTACCGACTGCTATTGTGTCTTTCTTCGTATGATAAAATGCATACAGTTTACCATTAAACTGTGTAAAACAGTGATGGTTATTACCGGTTACTCCAAAATATGTACCCGGATTTTTCAAAACACAGCCAACATATTTAAAGTCACCCATTGGGCTGTCACTTACCATTACCGCAATGTTTGCCGTCGGGCAGTCTGCACGGTCAATGGTAACACCGTCAATGCTTCCGGTCCAGTTTGTGCAGTAACTGTAATAATACTTATCTCCGATTTTGTTAATACCGGAATCTTCAAACATGAATGGTGCATCAATCGTTTTTGCATCCCCATCTACACTAGTCATATCGTCACTAAGTTTTACAACTCGTGCACATTTAGGATTGCGGATAAAGTCTTCTTTCTTTCCATCGGTATTACCAATACCACCAAAATAAAGGTAGCCGGTTCCATCATCGTCAACCAAAACTGCCGGGTCAAAGAGCCATCCAATTTCAGATTCTGCACAGCCGGTAATAGAGCGGTCAATAATTGGTTTTCCAATCGGATCCGTCCAAGGACCGGTTGGGCTGTCTGCCGTCAATACACCAATACTGCTTGCGTTGTTCGCAAAATACAGGAAGAATTTCTCTTTGCCGTTAATCTTCTTATGACATACTGCAGGTGCCCATGAATTTGCCGACCATTTCGCAGCTCCTTTACTTCCGGATACTGCAATCGTTCCATGATCTGTCCAGTTCACCATATCGGCAGAAGAATAGCAGTTCAATGATTTAATTTTGCTGTAGTTATTATCTGCATTAGCTGCTGCCTCGTACTGCTGAGAATCATTTGTTCCATAAACATACACTCTTCCGTTGTATTCCATAGCCCACGGATCCGCTGTCAAACGGGAGGTCATAATCGGATTACCGATTTTCCCTTTAACAAGTCCTGTACTAAGATCCGGAACGCCTGCATCTTTATCCGCTGTTTTTGCAACTCCTGTCATGGTTACCTCATCCAGGTAAAAGTCCATATCATTATTGGATTGGTACACAGACTGCCAGTAAATCAAGATCGTTCCCGTGTGCTCCGGCACCTTCATAGTTGCCTCACATTTTGTCCATGTAGAATCCGAAAGTTCAACGGACGTAATTGAATCGTAATGAGTGGACTCATCATCCCCAACATACTGCATGGAAAGATCCAGTTTCTGATCCTCTCCTGTTTCCTGCTTTGCATAAAAAGAAATCGCATATTCATTGTCTGTTTCAACCAAAGAAGAAACATCAATTGAAGCACCATGCCAGTCTGCTGTACGTCCTGTTACTTTAGCACTTTTCTTTGTGTTATTTGCTCCATCATCAACGACTGAAATAGAAGCTGAACCACGAGAAGCGATTGGCTCATATTCGCCCTTTTCCATGTCCGCATTAACAAGCACTGCCGGTGTTGGTTCCGGTGTAGCATCTGCTGATTTTGTCGGTTCCGGTGTCGGCATATGTCCAAATCCGTCTGCCTCTGCAACCAAATTAGAATCCTTAATTTCGTCCGTATACACTTTTACCGATGTGCCTTTTACAACAGGTGTCGGTGTTGCTTTTGCCGGATTTGGCTTTTCTGTTGCTTTCGCTGTAGCCTTTGCCGTAGGTTTTGTCGTATTTACTACGTTTTTATCCGGTCCTTTTTTCCTCGTCACTGTTACCTTAACAGTTCCAAGTTTTCTGGATTTTCCGTTCTTTTTAACTTCTTTTACCGTAATCTTGGCTGTCCCCTTCTTCTGACCGGTCACAACACCCTTTTTCGATACTTTGGCAACCTTTTTCTTGTTACTCTTAAATGTGTACTTGCAGGATTTTTTCTTGTTTGCAATTTTAATTGTTTTCTTCTTTCCTACCGTAACACTAATCTTTTTTGTCTTTAATTTTGCTTTTTTCGCTTTTGCCCCTGCATCCGGCGCTGTCATCCCGCCAAGTGTCATTGACAAAGCTAAAATCCCCGATAAAACAACTCCACTAACTCGTTTCCATTGTTTCATGGCAGTTCCTCCTTTACATTATATAGTTTTTATATTTTGTTTATAATAACACAAAAAGAAGTTCCCTGCCATGATGATAAACGTATTGTTTTTGATATATTCGGCACACTTATTTAAGCAGCAACATCGGATTTACCGTGGTTTTATTCTCCTTCACTTGAAAATAAAGGTTTGTTCCTTCTTCTTTATAATACTTTGTCGGCTCTGCAATTTTCCCGAGGACCTGTCCTTCCGAAACCATATCACCTTTACTTACAGAAACATCTTTTAACTGTCCATAAACAACTGTAAAACCATCACCAATTGATATCGAAACCGTACGACCGGTTTCTTCAGAAGTTTCCACCGATTCCACGATACCATCCGCACTCGCTTTTACATCCATTCCTTCTTTGGCTTCTATAAGAAGTGCCGGATTTGTGCGGTACTGTGCCAGTGTCTTAAAATATACCACTTTGTCTGCGCTGTACTCCATCAGCACATCGCCTTTTATTGGCCAGGAAAGGCCCTCTTCCTGATTAAACGATAATTGCTTTTTCGCAGGTTTTGCATTGGTCTGTACAGATTTTTTCTTACGTTTTTTTGTTTTCTTTTCTTTTACCTCGGAATTTGCATGATTGCTGGACGCTTCTTTCGTCTCCGGTGTTGCCGCCGCGGTCGCCTGCGGGGGATTACTCGCCGAAGCCACCGGCTCCTTTTGTTCACTGCGGTTCATATTGATGCATAACGCCGCAAAGGCGCCAATTGCAGCAATGCCACAGGCTAATGATATATAGAATCCTTTTTGTTTAAAAAACATACTATCACCTCACAAAAATTGTTTGATGATAGTATGTTCGATTTTAAAATAATTTATTCAATTTTATTACAAAGTAACTTTCTCCAAATGCCAAATCTCTTTCGCATATTCTTCGATGGTGCGGTCGGAAGAGAATTTACCGCATTTAGCAGTCTGGAGCATTGCCATCTTCGCCCATCGCTCCTCATCGCGGTATGCTTCTTCTACTTTCTTTTGTGCCGCCTCATAAGAACGGAAGTCTTTCAAAATAAAGTACTGGTCCGCACGCTCATAGCCGTTTGTCTCAAGCAGAGAATTGTAAATCTCACGGAACAAATCAAGATTTTCAGGGGAATATGTTCCATCAATCAACTGGGTAAGCACGGCACGGATATCCGAATCCATGTTGTAAATTTCTTTCGGATCATACTGGTTATTATGCTCGAAATCAATTACTTCCTGTGAGGAAAGGCCGAAGATGAAAGCATTTTCCTCGCCTACTTCTTCTACGATTTCAACATTGGCACCATCCATTGTTCCGAGGGTAGGTGCACCATTTAGCATAAATTTCATATTACCGGTACCGGATGCCTCTTTACTTGCAGTTGAAATCTGCTCTGATACATCAGCAGCAGCAAAAATGATTTCTGCATTGGACACACGGTAGTTTTCAATAAATACAACTTTGATTTTTCCTTCAATTGAAGCGTCATTGTTTACTACGTCAGCAACACTGTTAATCAGTTTGATAATTGCCTTTGCACGGCGGTATCCGGCAGAAGCTTTCGCACCAAAAATGAAAGTACGAGGATACATATCCATACCCGGATTTTTCTTCAACTGATTATACAAATACATAACATGCAAAATGTTAAGCAGCTGGCGTTTGTACTCATGCAGACGTTTTACCTGTACATCGAAAATCGAATGAGGGTCTACTTCAACACCATTGTGCTCCTTAATATACTTCGCAAGACGAACTTTATTCTGGAACTTGATATTCATAAATTCCTGCTGCGCTTTTTTATCATCCACAAAAACAGAAAGTTTATCAATTTTAGACAAGTCTGTAATCCACTCATCACCGATTTTGTCTGTTACCCATGCAGCAAGTTTCGGATTTCCATGAAGCAGGAAACGACGCTGTGTAATACCATTTGTCTTGTTATTAAATTTCTCCGGCATCATTTCATAGAAATCTTTTAATTCCTGATGTTTCAAAATTTCCGTATGAAGCCTTGCCACACCATTTACCGAAAATCCGGCAGCGATAGCAAGATGTGCCATCTTGACCTGACCATCATAAATAATTGCCATACTTTTTACTTTATCCTGATTATCCGGATACTTTGCCTGAATCTCATTCTGGAAACGACGGTTAATTTCCTCGGTAATCTGATAAATTCTAGGAAGCAGACGGGAGAATAACTCAAGCGGCCATTTCTCCAATGCTTCCGCCATAATTGTATGGTTTGTATAAGCACAGGTACGGGTTGTGATATCCCACGCATCATCCCACTCAAGACCATATTCATCTAACAAAATACGCATCAATTCAGGTACTGTTACCGTTGGATGGGTATCATTTAACTGGAAACATACTTTTTCCGGAAGACCATGAATATCATTGTGGTTTTCCATATACTTCATAATCGCACGCTGCACGCTTGCCGATACAAAGAAATACTGCTGTTTCAAGCGAAGCTCTTTTCCTGCCATATGGTTGTCATTTGGATACAGCACTTCACAAATAGTACGGGCAAGGTTCTGCTGCTCAACTGCCTTCTGATAATCACCTTTATCAAAAGAATCCAGATTGAACGTATCAATTGCCTCAGCATCCCAGATACGAAGTGTGTTTACAATGTGGTTTCCGTAACCGACAACCGGCAAATCATAAGGCACTGCCATTACGGACTGATAATTTTCCTGTACAAAACGATCCCTTCCGGTCTTTTCGTCTTTTCTTACCGCTACATAACCGCCAAAACGTACTTCAACGGCATATTCCGGACGCTTCATCTCAAATGGATTACCATCTTTTAACCAGTCATCCGGTGCTTCAATCTGGAAACCATTTTCGATTTTCTGCTTGAACATACCATATTTGTAGCGGATACCACAGCCATAAGCCGGATACCCAAGTGTAGATAAGGAATCCAAAAAGCAGGCTGCCAAACGTCCAAGACCACCATTACCAAGAGCTGCATCCGGCTCTTCATCCTCAAGCAAGTCTAAGTTTACACCCATCTCGTCAAGTACCTCGCGTACAACTTTGTCCTCTTTGAGGTTGATAATCATGTTACCAAGTGCACGACCCATCAAAAACTCCATGGACAAATAGTAAACTGTCTTCACATCCTTTTTCTCATAGGCTTTGTGCGTTGCCATCCAGTCATCAACTACGATATCTTTGACTGCATAAGAAACTGCCTGAAACAACTGCTGTGGAGTTGCCTCTTCAACCGAACGGCGGAACAACAATTTCATGTAGTTCGAAATGTTATTCTTCAATTCCTTTTTCTTTTCCTTTTCCGTTACAAATGCCATAAATTACCTCTCTTTCTGTAACAAACTCTTCGTTACGCTTCCACTTTTGTAACACCCAGTGTAACAGCCTCACCGTTAATTTTCCAATCTGCGGTGTAACCTTCTACTTTATCCAAAATAACCTCATCTGCCAAAACATCGGCTTTAATCTGAGATTCATTTGCTTTGATGATTTCTTTAATCTTATCATTTCCCTGCTCGTAAACACGGATATGGTCAACCACTTCAAAACCTGCATCTTTACGCATGGTCTGAATTTTACTGATAACCTCACGCACAAATCCTTCCTCGATTAACTCCGGTGTCAGGTTTGTATCCAATACAACGGTAATACCGTGATCTTCCTCGCTCACATAGCCATCCATCTGTGCCGTTTCTACCAGCAAATCCTCTGTTGCCAGCACTTCATCTACGCCGCCAACCGTAACAGTCACTTCACCGGAAGCATTCAACGCATCCATCGTAGCATTGCCATCTAATCCGGCAAGCACTTCTTTCAATTCGTTCAAACGGCTTCCGAAACGGCGTCCGAGAGTACGAAGCTGCGGCTTAAACTGATATGTCGTAAATTCTTTTGTATCATTGGTAAATACAACTTCTTTTACATTCAGCTCATCTGCAATGATTTCTTTATAGAAATCGGACAATTCGCCTTCTGCCTTTACATACATTTTTCCAATTGGCTGACGGTTTTTGATATTTGCTGTATTACGGCATGCACGGCCAAGAACAACAATGTCCAAAAGCTGTTTCATCTGTGTCTCAAGTTCTTTGTCAATCCATTCTTCCTTAACTTTCGGAAAATCACACAAATGAATACTTTCCGGTGCTTTTGAATCCAGATTGCACACAAGATTCTGATAAATGCTCTCGGTCATAAATGGAATCATCGGAGCTGCTGCCTTACTGATTGTTACAAGTGCCGTATACAAAGTCATGTAGGCATTCATTTTATCCTGCTCCATGCCTTTTGCCCAGAAACGATCACGACAGCGGCGCACATACCAGTTACTCATATCTTCCACAAAACTCTGCAATGCTTTTGCGGTCTCCGGAATTTTGTAGTTGTCAAGGTCCTCATCAACTTCTTTAACCGTCGAATACAGACGGGACAAAAGCCAGCGGTCCATAATCGAAAGTTTCTCATATTCTAATGTATGCTCGGTTGGATTAAACTGGTCAATCTCCGCATACAACACATAAAAGGCATATGTGTTCCACAGTGTACCCATGAATTTACGCTGTCCCTCGGTAACCGCTTTTCCATGGAAACGGTTCGGCAGCCATGGTGCACTGTTTACATAGAAATACCAGCGGATTGCGTCTGCTCCATAATTTTCCAGAGCATCAAACGGATCTACGGCATTTCCCTTACTCTTACTCATCTTCTGTCCATTTTCATCCTGCACATGTCCAAGAACGATTACATTTTCATATGGTGCTTTGTTGAAAAGTAAAGTAGATTCTGCCATCAGCGAATGGAACCATCCACGTGTCTGGTCAACCGCCTCGGAGATAAACTGGGCCGGAAACTGTTTCTCAAACACGTCTTTATTTTCAAATGGATAGTGATACTGTGCAAATGGCATCGCACCGGAGTCAAACCAACAGTCGATTACTTCCGGTACACGGTGCATAACTTTTCCACAATCCGGACAGGTAAAGGTTACTTCATCAATGTATGGACGGTGGAGTTCTACCTCAGCGGCTTTTGGATCTCCGGCACGCTCTGCCAGTTCTTTTCTTCCGCCGATACATTCCTGATGTCCACATCCTTCACACTCCCAGATGTTTAATGGAGTTCCCCAATAACGGTTACGGGAAATTGCCCAGTCCTGAATATTCTCTAACCAGTTTCCAAAACGTCCTTTTCCAATTGACTCCGGAATCCAGTTTACAGTGTTATTATTTTTAATCAAATCGTCTTTTACTGCTGTTTCACGGATATACCAGGATTCTCTTGCATAGTAAATCAACGGTGTATCACAGCGCCAGCAGTGTGGATATTCATGCTCAAACTTCGGTGCATCAAACAACTGTCCTCTGGCATCTAAGTCTTTTAATACCTCAGGGTCCGCTTTCTTTACGAAAATACCTGCAAATGGAGTCTCTTCTGTCAACTCGCCTTTTTCATTTACAAACTGCACAAAAGGAAGGTCATAGTTTCTTCCCACATTGGCATCATCTTCACCAAATGCAGGTGCGATATGAACGATACCGGTACCATCGGTCATCGTAACGTAAGTATCACAGGTTACGAAAAATCCTTTTTTGTTCTGCTTATCAGCACACTCTTTCGCGCAGGCAAACAATGGCTCATATTCTTTATGCTCTAATGCGGTTCCCGGGAAACTCTCTAACACTTCATAAGCCGGCTCATCATCTTTTGCCAGTTTACCAAGTACCGTATCCAAAAGATCCTGCGCCATATAATAAGTATAGCCATCTGCTGCTTTTACTTTACAGTAAGTATCATTCGGGTTTACACAAAGAGCCACGTTACTTGGCAGGGTCCAAGGTGTTGTCGTCCATGCAAGGAAATAGGCATCCTCACCTGTCACCTTAAAGCGGACAATAGCAGAACGCTCTTTTACGGTTTTGTATCCCTGCGCAACCTCCTGTGCGGACAACGGTGTACCACAGCGAGGGCAGTAAGGCACGATTTTAAATCCTTTATACAAAAGGTCTTTATTCCAGATTTCCTTCAATGCCCACCACTCAGACTCAATATAATTGTCATCATATGTGACATATGGGTCATCCATGTCAGCCCAGAAACCTACGGTATCGGAAAAGTCTTCCCACATACCTTTGTATTTCCAGACAGATTCTTTACACTGATTAATAAATGGTTCCATACCATATTCTTCAATCTGCTCTTTTCCATCCAGACCTAACAGTTTTTCTACTTCCAGCTCAACCGGCAGACCATGCGTGTCCCATCCGGCTTTACGCGGCACACGATAGCCTTTCATTGTACGGTAACGCGGAATCATATCTTTAATAACACGGGTCAATACATGACCAATATGCGGTTTTCCATTCGCCGTTGGCGGTCCATCGTAAAACATATACGTTGGTGCCCCCTCACGCAGTTTAATACTTTTGCGAAAAATATCTTTGTCTTTCCAAAATTTTTCTACTTCTTTTTCTCTCTCGACAAAATTCATGCCTGTTGATACTTTGTTATACATAGTTACCTCCATTAAAAAAAATAAAAAAGCTCCCATCCAACTAGGATGAGAGCCTAAACTTTCATTATACCACCTGTCTTCTACGTCAGGACTGTGAGTGTTTCACAAACCGAACATATATCTCTATAACGGGAGATACCGGCGTAGTCTACTGGATAAATACCGTTCGACTTTGCAGCTAAGGAGTGATATTCGCCTATGCTTACTGGTGCCGGATTCTCACTATCGCCGGCTCACTGAAACACTTCCACACAGGGTACTGTCTCCGTCAACGCTTTTCTCTATGAGCATTTTCATGATAGTACGATTATTTGCAATTGTCAAGAGTTTGTTATTTCTTGCCATCCAAATCAAATTCACTGACAATCTGATTTAAATTGTTAGCACTTTCTTCGCTATCCTGCATAAATGTTCCGGTTGCCTCAATCTTCCGAACCATCTCAGAAGTTTTCTCTGCAATGTCTGAAACACCGGTTGCCGACTCATTTACCGTCAGATTAATCTCTTCGATTGAATGAGAAATATCAGTAATCGCATCAACCAACGTAACAATTGAATGATTAATTTTAGTCATGCCATCTTCAAAAGCAGCAGCATCTTCGGAATACTTCTCGCCGACTTCCATAAATCCTTTGTAATCGCCAAGAACCGTATTTTCCAAAAAGTCCATCGCATTCTGTAAACAATCTACCATACCGCTTACTGCGTTATGTACCTCGCCAATAATGCTGTCGATATCACCAACTGCATTCTGGGTCTGTGTAGCCAAAGCACCGATTTCGGTTGCTACAACGGCAAATCCTTTACCGGCCTCTCCTGCTCTTGCTGCTTCAATGGAAGCATTTAAGGCAAGGAGATTTGTCTGAGAAGAAATTTCCATAATATCATGCGTAAGTTCATTAATCTTCTCTACCGCTTCTGCCTGTTTCATCGCAACTTCCGTACGCTGTTTCACTTCTGCATACATTTCATCTGTACGTTTTCCGGCATTCTGCTCACCTTTGACGCCATGCCCTCCTTGGCCATTTCATAGAGGGACTTCCCAAATATATCCATATCCCATATCTTACCGGGGTCCTTCTCAAAGGTGCTGGTCAGGTAATCCGCAAACTCCTCGCTCTGTTCCTCTGTGCCCACCAGCGGCGATACCTCTGACTCTATATTTACCTTTATGAGGTGCAGCCCA
>OKSA01002361.1_pt1 | contig 15536 bp, 7 predicted proteins | sample 1601181 | NCBI WGS metagenome assembly OKSA01 (sample SAMEA3541538, study PRJEB24748) | human gut metagenome | biome: human gut; feature: human-associated habitat; material: faeces | place: China | collected 2012
GCCGTGGCCGATGGCGGTGGTGTGGAACGGTCCGAGATTACGGAACAACGTCATGTCTTCTCCTTCGAAAGTGGTGTCTTCCGGCAGGCGCGAGCCGGTTGGAGCCGGGTCGGAACCAAGTCGGACGGCATCTCGTTCAGGTTCTGCCAATGGAAAAGCCTACCAATCGCCATGGGCGAAAGGTAGGCTTTTCAAGCCGGACCGGGCGTGGGCAAACACAATGCCGACAATCGCAATGTCATAGGGCGTCACGTTGTCCGACGGCGGGCGGCATGTCGTGGATCAGCGGCCACCGCCGCCTCCACCGCCGCCGCCTCCGCCACCGCCGCCGAAGCCGCCGCCGGAGAAGGAACCGCCAGATCCACCGGATGACGATGGAGCCGCAGCGGAAATCGTGGAACTGACCGAATCGAAACCGGAACTCAGCTGCGAACCGATATCGCCAATGCCGCCCATGAACTGCGATCCGCCAAACGCACCGGTCGACATGCCTCCCATAGTGGACATACCATTCCACGCGTGGGAGCGATACGTCCAATAGCCGAGGGAATCGTACCCATACGCGTCAAGCCATTGCGGATCGTTGACTTCGGGGTACGCCTTGGCGAATTCCCTTGCCACCTTGTCGGAAATGCCGAAGGCGGCCGCATAGACCATATACCAGTTCCACATCACCAAATCGAGCGCACCACGGTCGGAGAAATTGGAGAAATCCTCCATATACCGTTTGAGTCCCAAGCATTCTCCGGCATAGGTCTGTCCGGATTCGGTGAGGCCTTCCTTGCGTCCGGTAGCTAAACAGAACGTGCCGACGCATGCGAACGCGCCGCCGAAGCACAACGCCACCGCGATATTGCTTCCAATATTGACCAGCATTCCAATCACGCCAAAGACCATGGCGAAGATGGTGGGCGCTATCCAACGTCCGCTGACATCCCTGACCGCGTTCAATTGCAGGAATTCAATATCGCAGGCATTGGTGAAATGGTTCATCTCCTGATAGCCGTTCTCCCAGCTGGAGCAAGCCTCCTTCATCTGGTTAAAGTCGAATACCGGCGAACCCACGCGTGCGGAAATACGAATCAGCAGTTGCAGGCAGGCTTCCTCGGAGCGACTCAGACCAAGGGTTTCCCGATGGGATAGCGCCTGAGGCAGAATCACCAACGTACTAGTACTTGACGCGGCAGAGGCACGGGATGGATCGGAGGAAATCATGCGCGCCATATCGGCCGCGTTCGCCCTGCTCAGGTCGATGCCACGATACATGTCGGCAGGTCCCGGATATACGGCGAGCGCTTTCTTGACCACCAATGCCAGCACCGTCGCCGTCATGGCACGCGAGGACTGTTCACCCTTGGAATCGTCCACCACATCGATCAGATGCGCGGCGCTGGCTGGGCTGACTTGCGGCGACTCACGCCAGTATTCGATGCCGCCGTGGTAGGTGGCTTCACGGTTCGAAGAGACCACGCCACGAATCGCCAGTACGCAGCACAGTCCGCCCAAAATCAGACATACCAGCCAACCTGCGACCGTAAGCTGGGCTTTGTGCCGCTGGCCGTCACGCCATTGCTGCTCCTTGTTTGCTTCCGTGGATTTCAATTCGTCCAGATAGTCGCCGGAACGCACACGTTCGACGCCACTTGCCCCGGCATTGTCGAATGCGGCGACGAGGTCGACGTACTGGTTCGTGCGCAGGTCACTGACGGTGAAATGCAACGTGCCGTCCGTGTCGCGAGACGTTTGAGATGTGGCCTCAGTGTGCAGCCATGCCCACGAATCGTCGGAACCTATGCCTTTGGGGAAGCGCACGGTGCCGGTGACTTTGCCAGCCGGCACCTGGTTGTCTTCGGGGAACATCTCCCACATGAGATTCGTCACGTCACTATGCTGCGTGCCCATGTTATGAAACGTCATGGTCACGTCGAATTTGAGACTGCTCTGTTTGACGGTGGCGGGAATGTTCCAGCCGATTTCGATTTGTTTGTCATTGTCCGAACCGTTGGGGTCAAGCCCGCCGGTGGCAGAGTCGAATGGTTCCGGATAGTTGGAGCCGATTGTGGTGTCGGCGATGTACCAATGTCCGGCATATTCCGATTCCCATTCACTGTCGGATACATCGCTCGGCAACTGCGGCGCAATCTGCGTGTATTGCTCGCCGGTGGACGCGTTCGTCACGGAGATGTCGGTGATGTTCGTCAGATCCTGGTTGCGCAGTTTGAACGTCAGATACAGTTGCTTCCACGGTTTCGTGTCGCCGTCATCATTCTCGCGCTCCTTCAACTGGTAATCCAGATGTTCCGTGAAACGGATGTCGCCGTTGCTTTGCAGCTGCGCGTCAAAATCGACGGAACGGTAGCTTAGATCGGCTTCGTCGCCGGAGACGAAGAACAGCAGGAGCGCTACAACGAGCACCGCAACAAATGCGGCACCCGCCGCGAGCAGTCCTCCACGGACACGTTTCGCATCCATATACCATCACCCTTTCTTCCTGCGTATACCGTGTGCCACTCGTATATGCGTATCGCACATGTCAGCGTCCTCCGAACGAACCGCCGCCGGAACCACCGCCACCGCCGTCGAAACCGCCACCGGAGAAGGAACCGCCGGAACCACCGCCACCGAAACCCGAGCCACCGGAGGACGGTGCCGCCATGGAAATCGTGTTGCGCACGTCGGCGAAACTGGAGCTGAGCTGCGCGCCGAAATCGCCATAATTCGCACTGAACACCGACGCGGCGGCAACACTTGCACCCACCGCAGCGCCAGTGGACGCGCCCATAACGCTGCTGGAATGCAACGGCATGTACATGTACGACGAAGCGGCATGCTCATCCAGCCACTGAGGATCGGCCACTTCCGGATATGCTTTGGTCAGCTGCGCCATCACCTTGTCGGAAATGCCGAATGCGGTGGCATACACCATATATCGGCCCCACAATGTCATATCAAGCACGCCACGGTCACTGAAATCACTGAAATCAAGCAGATAGCGCTTCAGCCCAGCCACTTGGCCACCATATTTCTGACCATTGTCGGTCAATGCATGATATTTGCCATACACCAACGCGAATGCGCAGGCCAGCACGACAGGCACACAGATGCTCATCGTCACTGCGATCTCACCTCTCTCCGCGTACTGCACGCCCTTATAGAACGCGAAAACAAGACCAAGAATGCCGACCAGATTATTCAGGAATCCCCTCGATGAATCAACGGCGCGCAGATTGTCGAATTCCGTGGAGCAGGCGGTATCGAAATCCTGTAGCAACTTGTAGCCCTTTTTGTAGTGTTTGAACGCCTTGTTCATCTGTTTGAGATCGAATACCTGCGTATCCCTCAACCGTGAAGACGCTTTGAGCAGGATGTCAAGCGCCGCATGTTCGGATGAGCTCAGCAGCAGCGAACCGATGTCATTGCGCGCCACCGGCATGATGACGATGGTGCTGGTCTTCTTCATCTTGCGTGCGGTTGCGGCGTCGGAGCCGAGCCTGCCCGCCACTGATGCCGCGTTGGTCGTGGTCAGGTCGATGCCGTCATACAGTTTCGCCGGTCCGGGATAGATGGCGATTGCCCCTTTTGACGCGAGCGACATCACAGTGGAGGACATTTGCCGATTGACTAGTTTGTCGCCTTTTTTTATTTTGCCTGAACCGAGAATCGAAGATGACGCGCTCATGACATCATTCATCCGTGCCGCGGCGGCCGGACTCATGTAGGGCAAATCGCGGTAATATTCGACATCGCCTTTGTATTGCGACTTACGGAAGCTGGTGATACCGAGGTACAGCGATCCCATAATGAACGCCAGGCCGATCAGGGCCGAGACAGCCCAACCGGTCACTCGCTTGACCGCTCGATCATGCTGTTTATCGCGCCATTCCTCCTCTTTCTGAGTTTCGCTATCGATGAGCTCTTGCTTGTGGTTGCCGCTTATCTTGCGTTCCACACCTTGCGATTTCGAGACATCGAACATGGCCACGACGTCCAGATAGTCGCCTGCACGCACGTCATCGACCGAGAAGAGCAGCGACCCGTTCTTGCCGCGTTTCGCGGTGGACGTGTTCTTGGTATGCAACCATGCCCAAGAATTCTTCTTGGTGACGCCGTCTGGGAACGTGACCTTGCCGGTCACCTTGCCAATCGGAATCTGGTTTGTCGTGCCGAATGGCTCCCATTGGAAAGAGACGACGTCGTCATAGGCGGTGCTTACGCCATGCATGGTCATGGACACATCGAATTTGAGGCTGTCAGCGGACGCAGTTTCCGGAATGTTCCAGCCGATTTCCAAAGTCTTATCGGATGAGGAGTCAGCTTTCAAACCATCTGTTTCAGGATTGAACGGTTGGGGATCTCTGAGTACGCTGACATCCGCGATATACCACTGACCTGCGTGTTCAGCGTTCCAATCGGTGACATCATTGGGATTCACAAATCTACCTTGGATGTACGTTTCGTTGTTGGTGACATCCTTCACGCTGATATCACTGATATTCGTCAGATTATTGGCTTTTAGCGTGTACTGCTGGTACATCTGTTTCCAATCAAAGCCACGGTCATTCAGCTTCATATCAATATGCTGCGTGACTTTGAGGTCGCCATTCTTAAGCACCATAACATCGTAATCGAGCGTACGATAGCTCAAATCTGGTTCGACGTCGGACGTCAAATTCACATCCAGAAAAGTGACGCCCAACAGCAGCGCGGCCGCGACCACCGCAGACAGCATACCGATCAGCGCACGTCTGATATTCATAAGTTCTCTCTTGACCCTCTATGCAGGCAGTCCGCGAGAAGCCGACATACCGTATAGACAAAAAGGGAGTACCGGCGAAGTATCCACCCCGTCAGCGCTCCCCTTCTTTTGTATGGAAATGCTGTGTATGGAAACGCTCAGAACTTGACCTGCGGAGCCTGACGGTCCGCTTCGTCGACCTGGAAGTACGCCGCCTGCTCGAAGTGGAACAGTCCGGCGATGATGTTGGTCGGCACGACCTCGATCTTGGTGTTGTATTTCTGCACCACATCGTTATAGAACTGGCGGGCGTAGGCGATTTTCTCCTCGAGCGCCTTGAGCTGGGCCTGCAGGTCCAAGAAGTTCTGGTTGGCCTGCAGCTGCGGATACGCTTCGGCCACGGCCTGGAGGTTCATGATCGCGCGGCTCAGCTGGTTTTCGGCTTGGATGCGCTGTGCCACATCACCGGACTGCGCCGCCTGGAGTGCGCTGGCGCGGGCCTGGGTCACCTGTGTGAACACCTGCGATTCATGGGCAGCGTACCCCTTGACGGTCTCCACGAGATTCGGGATGAGGTCGGCGCGCTGCTTGAGCTGCACGTCGATCTGCGCCCAGCCGTTTTTGACGCGATTGCGCAATGTGACCAGACCGTTGTAGGCGGACACTCCCCACAGCACTATCAGGACGATGACAATGAGTGCAATAATGCCGAATATCATGTGAAAATCCTTGCTTCTTTGCTTGTTTATTTGTCTAATTTTCGCATGAGGGCTACACATTTCGTTGTATTGTCGGTTTTTCCATGCACCCGTAAATCGATTGATGCCAATATTCGCACAGCATGTCGAACGTACGAAAAACCCACCCCTTACGGAGTGGGTTTTTCGTTAGATTACCTATCGGCTTCGCTGCGAAGGATCCGTGAGAAGACGTCAGTCTTCGAATGCTGAGCCGTCAAGCGAGAAGCCCAGTGGGCTTCTCGTAGGTGAAGTGAGCAGCTTCGCTGCGAAGGATCCGTGAGAAGACGTCAGTCTTCGAACGGATCAAAGTCGCGGCGCACGCGGCGACGCGGACGCTCGGAGCGCTCTTCGCGATCGGCACGGTACTCGTCGTAGTTCTCGTCGGCGGCGTAACGCGGGTTGCGGTCATCACGACGGCTACCACGGCGACGGTCGGAACGGCGGTCATCGCGATCGCAGTCGCGGTCATCGCGATCGGAACGACGGCGACGCGGACGATCATCATAATCACGATCATCGCGATCGGAACGGGACGAACGGCGGTCGTCACGATCGTAGTCGCGATCGTCACGGTCGGAACGACGGCGACGCGGACGATCATCATAATCACGATCGTCATCGCGGTCGGAACGACGGCGACGCGGACGATCATCATAATCACGATCATCGCGATCATCGGAACGACGGCGGTCGTCACGACGGCCACGGCCGCCACGGCGGTCATCGCGATCGCCACGGTCACGACGCGGAGCGGAGGATTCCTGATCCTCGAAGCCCGGGATGGCAAGGGAGATCTTGCCGCGATCGTCAACACCCTGCACGACCACCTCAACGGTGTCGCCTTCCTTGAGCACGTCTTCGACGGCGTCGATGCGCTCGCCGTTGGCGAGGTTGCGGATCTGGGAGATGTGCAGCAGACCGTCGGTGCCCGGGGTCAGGTTCACGAAGGCGCCGAAGGAGGTGGTCTTCACGACCTTGCCGTTGTAGGTCTCGCCGGCTTCCGGCACGTGCGGGTTGGCGATCTGGTCGATGATCTCCTTGGCCTTCTCGGCGGCCTCGCCGCCTTCGGAGGAGATGTACACGGTGCCGTCATCCTCGATGGCGATTTCGGCGCCGGTGTCTTCCTGGATCTGGTTGATCATCTTGCCCTTCGGTCCGATGACCTCGCCGATCTTGTCCACCGGAACGGTGGTGGTGATGATGCGCGGCGCGTACGGGCTCATCTCGGCCGGGCCGTCGATGCACTCGTTGATGACTTCGAGGATGGTGGTGCGGGCTTCCTTGGCCTGCTGCAGGGCGGACGCCAGGATGTCGGCCGGAATGCCGTCGAGCTTGGTGTCGAGCTGCAGGGCGGTGATGAATTCGGAGGTGCCGGCCACCTTGAAGTCCATGTCGCCGAAGGCGTCTTCGGCGCCGAGGATGTCGGTGAGCGTCTTGTAGATGTGCTGGCCGTCGACGTCGCCGGACACGAGGCCCATGGCGATGCCTGCGACCGGAGCCTTCAGCGGAACGCCAGCGGCGAGCAGGGACAGCGTGGAGGCGCAGACGGAACCCATGGAGGTGGAACCGTTGGAGCCGATTGCCTCGGAGACCTGACGGATGGCGTACGGGAACTCCTCACGGCTCGGCAGCACCGGCACGAGGGCCTTCTCGGCGAGGGCGCCATGGCCGATCTCGCGGCGCTTCGGGGAGCCGACGCGGCCGGTCTCACCGGTGGAGTACGGCGGCATTTCGTAGTTGTGCATGTAGCGCTTGGACTGCGGGCCGGACAGCGCGTCGATTTGCTGCTCCATCTTGAGCATGTTCAGGGTGGTGACGCCCAGAATCTGGGTTTCGCCACGCTGGAACAGTGCGGAGCCGTGCACGCGCGGCACGATGTCCACTTCGGCGGACAGGGTGCGGATGTCACGCAGGCCACGGCCGTCGATGCGGTAGTCCTGGGTCAGGATGCGGCGACGCACGATCTGGCGCTGCAGCTCCTTGAACGCGTTGCCGATTTCCTTGTCCTTCTCGGCGTCTTCCATGTCGGTGAACTCGCCGGCGAGGGTGGCCTTGACGCCTTCCTTGATCTCGTGGATGCGGTCCTGGCGCGGCAGCTTTTCGGCGATGGACAGGGCTTCGTCGAGGTCGGCGTGGGCGATCTCGTCGATGCGGTTGTACAGATCCTCGGTGTACTCCGGGAAGAGCTGGAATTCCTTGGTTTCCTTCGCGGCGATCTTCTTGAGCTCGGCCTGGGCCTCGCAGATCACCTTGATGAACGGCTTGGCGGCTTCAAGACCGCCGGCGACGACTTCCTCGTCCGGCTTGGTCTGGCCTTCGTCGTAGATGAGGTGCCATGCGTTCTTGCCGGCACCGGCTTCGATCATGGCGATGGCGACGTCGCCGTTCTCGACAACACGGCCGGCGACCACGATTTCGAACACGGCGCGTTCGCGCTCGCTCCAGCGCGGGAAGGCGACCCACTGGCCGTCGATCAGGGCCAGACGCACGCCGGAGACCGGGCCTTCGAACGGCAGGCCGGAGATCATGGTGGAGGCGGAGGCGGCGTTCAGTGCGACAACGTCGTATGCGTCATCCGGGTTGACGGCGAGCACGGTTTCGACGACCTGCACTTCGTTGCGCAGGGTGTGCGGGAACAGCGGACGCAGCGGACGGTCGATGATGCGGCAGGCCAGGATGGCTTCGGAGCTCGGACGGCCTTCGCGGCGGAAGAACGAGCCCGGGATCTTGCCGGCTGCGTACATCTTCTCTTCCACGTCCACTGTCAGCGGGAAGAAGTCGTAGTTCTCCTTCGGGCTGGAACCGGCGGTGGTCGTGGACAGAATCATCGAATCATCGTCAAGATAGGCGGCGACGGCACCATCCGCCTGCTGGGCGAGACGACCGGTCTCGAAGCGCAGCGTGCGCTTGCCGAATGAACCATTATCGATTACGGCTTCAACAGCCTTGATTTCGGGACCCTCCATAGGGTTCCTCCTTTGTTTTCTTTTCTTGTGTACCTACTATCGGCAGTCCTCTTCAGCGGACTCCAACCGATTCCTACATGCGTGACGCGGCGTTACCTCCGCCGCTTCCTCATCTCTAGATTCTAGACCTCGTGCGCCCCAAACCTCGGGCCTTCAAACTGTCTGTTCCTTGAACTCGGCTGTCATGCAAAAAACGCCCGGGCGCCATGTGACGCTCGGGCGGAAGAATGTTATCGGCGCAGACCCAGACGCTCGATCAGGGAGCGGTAACGGTTGATGTCAACGCGCTTGAGGTAATCAAGCATACGACGACGGTCGCCGACCATCAGCAGCAGACCACGACGGGAGTGGTGATCGTGCTTGTGCTCCTTGAGGTGCTCGGTCAGATCAGCGATGCGCTTGGTGAGCAGAGCAACCTGGACCTCCGGGGAGCCGGTGTCACCCTCGTGGGTTGCGTAGGTCTTGATGATTTCCTGCTTTTCCTCAGCCGTAAGTGCCACGGCATCCTCCTTATTTTGCTGCGCGGTGCTGCCGGCCCAATACCGGCGCGCTCTCTATCCGCGGGCGAAACACGCCAAGGAAACATCTTACACGACGTCCGGACCAAAATCGCCGGCCGATATTTCCACCCCCGCCGACGGCCGTTCTTCACGTCACGCCATGGACGTGAGCAGACCGCCGAACAACACCACGGCAAGCGCGACGAGTTCGATTGCGAAGAACAATAGGAACGAGGCCCAGCTGCGTGTGAGGACGTTGAGCTTCGATTCCTTCTTGATGCACACCAGCAGGCCCACCCAGAGCACCGCGTAGACCGCGACACCGAAACCGGCGGCGATGATGCCGAGATTCGCGGCGTTCGCCAGTCCGGCCGCCTCACCGTACATCACGTAGGTGGCGTTCCAGAAGTTGAAGCTCAGCAGGCACATGCCGGCGACGAATTGCTCCGCGGCAAGGCCGATCACGAAAATGGCCCCCCACAGCCATTTCTTCGCGTCCGCGACCATCAGTCCGAGTCCGGTGAGCGCCACGATGGTCACCGTCCATGAAATCAGCGCCACGCCTTTGGGATCGAGGAAATTCAGGTTCGCCACCATCCATGAGGCGTCCCGCACCGCGATGTCGCGCCCCCACCAGTACGGCGCGATCATGGCCAGCAGCACCAATGCCATGAACAGAATCCAGCGGACCGGATGCGATTTGCGGCGTTCGATGTCGGCCAAGGACAGGTCCGACGGTTCGATGGACGCCGTCGGGTGTTTGGAGACGTCGACGGTCTCGACCACGCCATCCACGACTTCCGTTGCCTTGTTGCGTTCCTTCTGACCCATGTTCCGCTCCGTATATATTGCGATATCTTGCGATTGCGCCGCCGCACGCCGCGGCCCGTTCCAGCATACCCGGGCAATCGTATGCCCGGGCATACGGATATACGAAAGGCGTGCCTTGAGGCACGCCTTCTTCTTCTCTGATGTTGTTGTGGAGCGGATGACGGGAATCGAACCCGCGTAATCAGTTTGGAAGACTGAGGCTCTACCATTGAGCTACATCCGCGTGTTGCCGCTACGTCCGAAGCCGACACGAAACGACTCGAGCTATTATACACATCCCACCAACTTTTGCAAGCGGGAATGGCATTTCAGATTTCGAGCATGACCACGGCGGAGGCGATCGGCCCGTCATGGCTTATGGAGATGGAGATATCGTACGACTGGCGCACCGGATCCAACGGCAGGCCCAACGACTGCCGCACCTTGCGTTGCACTTCGGAGGACAGTATGACGCGCGGCACGCCGTGGGAATCGTCGAGAATTTCGATGCGCACCCATGGGAAGTTGTCGAGCGTGTACGGATATGCGACTTCGGCGCCGTCTTTCGCATGCCGCGAAATGGCCGCGCACCACGCTTTCAGGAACGCCTCCTTGCCTGCCCAGCGGGCGGCGAGGTGCACCGCCTCGTCATCATGCTTGAGTTGCGACCGTTGCGCCGTCTGCCATATCTCGCGCATGGAGAACAGATTGCGCATACGCGTCCCCGGCTCATTCAGCTGCTTGGTGAACGCAGGCACGTCAACGACGTCATGCCCTAGACCCAGCATTCCTCCGCCTTCCTAGGAATTATTAATCGGGGTTACCCCGGGAATGCCCCGACCATGTCATATGGAAAAGGGCGATACATCTGTGCAGAAGTATCGCCCTTTTCTTATCAGGCCGTCATCATTTGCCCATATTTAGGACAGATTTCGACGTAGCCGTCTCACGCTTCGAAATAGCCGGTGGACGCGAGGCGCGCGTTCGGATCGAGCAGCATGGCCTTCTCCACTTCGTGCGCGTCGTAGCCGCGGCCGTCCTCGTGGAAGCGGCGGTTGTCGATCGGCTCGTAGAGCGCGGCGCGCCCCATCATGCCCTCTTCAAGGCGACGCTGGCCGGCGGCGAGACGTGCGTTGGCACGGTCGCGCCATTCGTTCAGCGCGTCCTCGCCGACGGTGTTCGCCACGGAAGCCTCGAAGGCGCCCGGGTTGACGATCGCGGCGAAGCCGGAGACGTGGCCGAAGCCGAGCGACGTGGCCAGGCCGGCCTTGACGGAACCGACCTTCAGCGGCTCGCGCAGCCAGACCATGTGGTCGTCGCGCTTGAGCTTCGGGTCGACGCAGTCGAGGGCCGCGTTCGCCGGAACGACGCCGGACTTGAACAGCTGGGTCAGGCCGTTGACCTGGAAGATGCAGGCACCGCCCTTGGCATGGCCGGTGAGCGACTTCTGGGAGATCACGAACAGCGGGTTGCCGTCGGTGCGGCCGATGGCGTGGGCCAGCGTGTTGTGCAGTTCGGACTCGTTCGGGTCGTTGGCGTTGGTGGACGTGTCGTGCTTGGAGACCACGGCGATGTCGTCCGGCGTGACGCCGAGCTTGGCGAGGTCGTGCACGAGCTTGGAGTCCTTGCCGCCCATGCCAGCTGCGAGCGCGCCCAGTCCCGGAGCCGGGATGGAGGTGTGCGCGCCGTCGGCGTAGGAGTGGACGAATCCGACCACGCCGGCGACCGGCAGGCCGAGCTTCAGCGCGATGTCACCGCGCGTCAGCAGGATGGTGCCGCCGCCCTGCGATTCGACGAAGCCGCCGCGACGACGGTCGTTGGCACGGGAGAAGAAGCGCGCGTCGATGCCCTTGGCGTACATCTCCTCGGAGTTGGCGGTGGCGTTCATGTTGCCGAAGCCGATCACGGATTCCACGCCGATGTCGTCGATCGCGCCGGTGACCACGAAGTCGGCCTTGCCGAGGGCGATCTTGTCGGCGCCTTCCTCAAGGGAGACGGCGGCGGTGGCGCAGGCGGAGACCGGCTGGATCATGTTGCCGTAGCCGCCGATGTAGGACTGCATCACGTGGGCCGCGACGACGTTCGGCAGGGCTTCCTGCAGGATGTCGGTCGGAATCTCGTGGTTGAGGAACCGGTCGAGGTACAGCTTCCTCATGGAGGCCATGCCGCCGAAGCCGGTGCCCTGCGTGGAGGCCACCATGGACGGGTGCACGGCTTCGAGGATCTCGGCCGGGGTGAAGCCCGCGGACAGGTAGGCGTCGACCGTGGTGACGATGTTCCACAGGGCGATCTTGTCCACGTCGCCGACCATGGAGGCCGGAATGCCCCACTTGACCGGGTCGAAGCCCTTCGGGAACTGGCCGCCGACGGTGCGGGTCATGGCCGCGCGGCGAGGCACGCGGATCATGGAGCCGGCGTGGCGGGTGACGTTCCACTCGCCGGATTCGGCGTCGGCCGCGTAGCTGGTGTGGGCTTCGTCGAGCTTGACGTATTCCTCGGCGATCTCACGGGTCGGAACGGAGAAGGTCACATCGTGGTCGAGGAACACCTCGGCCTCCTCCTCGTCGGCACCGTCCTTGTAATCGTTGCCCATGCCCTCTTCGAACGGACGCACGCCGGAGCGGGCCACGACCTCGTCGTGGTAGCGTTCGGCGATGTCCTCTTCGGGCACCAGGTTGCCGTCGGTGTCGTACCAGCCCGGCTTCGGACTGTCGTTCCAGGTCAGCAGGCCCATGTTCCAAGCCAGTTCGAGCACCGCGCCGGCGGACAGGTCGACCTTGCCGTCGGAGTGGATGCCGAGTTCGGCTTCGAAACGGGTGCGGCCGGAGCCCCACGGACCCAGCTCGCCGATGGAGACGATGACGATCTCGTCTTCCGGACGGGCGGTGACGTGCTGCCAATCCTTCAGATCGACCTTCGCCTGACGCGGGGCGCGCGGGCTCGGCAGCGCCTTGATCAGCGTTGCCGCAGCGGCACAATCGCCCTGCTTGTCCTCATCGCCGGCTTCGGCGGCAGCGGCCTTGGCCGCGTCCTCCATGGCTTCGGCGCGCAGTGCCTTGATGTCGATCGGCTCGCTGCCGAGGCCGCCGGTCAGGTCCACGTCGAGCGGGGCCTTGACGGCCTGCTCGCGGGATTCCTTGGTGGACAGCTCGAGCAGCTTGACCGCGATTTCGGCGGTGGAGTAGGTCTTCAGGCCGTGACGTTCCACGACTTCGACCAGCGGATCGTTGCCGCCCATCAGGCCGGTGCCACGCACCCAGCCGATCTTCGGGTGGGCGAAGGTGACGCGGCTGGACCACACCTTTTCGGCGCGGGCGCGGTTGACGATCGCGTCGAAGGCGCTCTTGACCTCGCCGTACGCGCCGTCGCCGCCGAAGACGCCACGGTTCGGGGAGCCCGGCAGGATCACATGCAGCTTGTGCTGCACGTCGGTGTCGGCGCCGATCTTCGCGAAGCCGGTGATCGCGCGTTCCACACCCCACAGCATGAGGCGCGCCTGCGATTCGAACAGCTCGCCGGAATCGGCCAACGTGCCGTGCACCGGCGGAGCGGCGAACGGGAAGAACAGGCTCGGCTCGTAGGCGGGCTTCAAAATCGTGGTGGTCGCGCCGGAGGTCTTCTTCTGCACGTTGCCGACCCACTTCACAAGCGCGTCCACGTCACGGTAGCTGGACAGGTTCGCCGGAACGAGCCACAGCTTGGCGTCGCCTGCCGCATGCTCGCGGTAGGTCTGCTTGGCCCAGGCCTTCACGCTCTGCCTGAAGCTGTGCGAAGTGGCCACGACGGTTGCGCCTCCGGCGAGCAGGCCGTTGACGACCTGTGCGGCGATGGAGTTCGGGGCAACGCCGGTCACGACGGCGATATCGCCTGCGAAGCGGCTTGCTTCGGCGGAATCGTTCGTCTGCTCGAGCGCCTCGTCGGCCACGCGCTTGAACGCGGCGGCAAGCTCGGTGTCAGCGGTCTTGCCCGCATACCATGCGGCTTCATCGGCGACGGCCTTGCCCAGGCCGATGAAGCTGCCGTCCAGTGCGGAGGCGTCGTTGTCGTAGTAGGCGCGGGACAGGTCCTCACGTGCGGATGCCCAACGGTCGTCGAACAGGATGGCCTTGCGCTCGTCGAAGCGCGGCTCGACCTGCTTCGGCCAGTCGGAGCCGAGCTCGGCTTCGACGGCGGCCACCACGGCGGCGTTCTCGTCGGCGGAATCGTCGGCGACCGAAGCGGTGACGCCCAGCTGGTTCAGCACGAACTTGGCGGTGGAGGCGAGCACGCCGTCGGCACCGGTCACCTTGGCCGCGAACGCGTCCAGGGCTGCGGAATCGACCACGGCGCCACCGGCTGCGCCACCTGCGCTCGGCATAGCGACGGCCACGCCCTTGTCGGAAGCGACCTTCTGCACGGCCGCGTCGATCAGCGCGTTGGCGGCGGCCGCGTTGGAAGCGGCTTCGGTGCTCAGCGAGGCGAGGTCGCCACCGCGGGAGCTGGCGCCTTCGCGGGTTTCCAGCACAAGGGCTGCGACCACGTGGGAGACCCAGCCTTCGCCGAGCTGCCAGGTGTCGGTCACGCGCTTGGTGATCTGGCCGAGCTTCACGCCGGCGGCGCCGAACAGGCCGCGCACACGGTCGCGGACGATGTCGGACAGCACCGGACCGAACGCCTTGTAGTTCGGGGCCACCTTGTCGACCAGCGCGCTCAGCGCCTTGACGGTCGCTTCGGCGGCGCCGTCCACGGAAGCCACGCCCAGCTCGGAGCTGATGTCCATAAGCAGCTGGTTACGGCGAGAGGAGACGCCGTTGGTCAGGGTGTCGGTGGTGTCGGATTCGCCGATCTGGTCCGGACGCACCTTCGCCGAATATGCCAGCAGCATGGCGATCGCGTCGGAAGCGTTGAACGGAATATCCGCGACTGCGGCGCCGGACGGAGCGCCGGCAGGTGCAGCCGGTGCGGCGGCAGCCGGGGCTGCGGCGACGGGTGCTGCGGCGACCGCGGCAGGCGCTGCGGCGGCAGCGGCCGGAGCCGAAGCTGCTGCCGGTGCTGCGACGGAATCGTCAGCATCGTCGTCGGCAACGAGGGAATCGGAATCGGTCATGTAGACGCGGCCTTCGTCACGGCCGACGTTGTAGACGGTCACGTCACGGCCGGCGAACTGCGGCAGGCGCAGCGTCTTGGCGCCGAGGTTGGCGAGCGTCGGAGCGTTGCCGAGACCCACCTCGACGTACTCCTCCACGCCAAGGCCACCCTGTTCGGCGGAACCGAACAGCAGCGCCTGGGTTTCGATCCAACGCACCGGGGAGGCGAACTGCCAGCTCAGCAGTTCGGTGAGCAGCAGACGGCCGAGCTTCTGGTCGTCCTCGGCGTAGGAATCCCACACCTTCGGATCGTCCAACGCGGCCTTGATGCGCTCGGACGGCACGACCTCGAGGATCTTCGCGGCGAATTCCTTGGTCATCTCGAACGGCACGGCCACCAGATTCGGAATGTAACGGCCAACCAGACGGCCACGGTAGTCGATGTGCTTCGGCAGCAGCGCGTCAAGCTTGTCGCGGAACTCCGGCACACCCTTGCGCAGCAGCGTGGAATGGAACGGCACGTCGATGCCCGGCACCAGCATGAACGCCGGCTTGCCGCCGTATTCGGCGACGCGACGGGCGGAATCGGCCTTCAGCGCCTTCAGACCGGCGATGGTGCCGGCCACGGCGTACTGCTGTCCGGCAAGGTTGTAGTTGACGATCTCCAGGAACTCGCCGGAAGCCTTCGAAACGGATTCGACGTATTCGCGCACGCCGTC
>OKSA01002372.1_pt1 | contig 15489 bp, 17 predicted proteins | sample 1601181 | NCBI WGS metagenome assembly OKSA01 (sample SAMEA3541538, study PRJEB24748) | human gut metagenome | biome: human gut; feature: human-associated habitat; material: faeces | place: China | collected 2012
GGTGTGTCGGACATGCACCCGTCGGATTGTCCAAACGTGGAAGAGACACGGAATCTGATGCAAACATTCAGCTGGAAGAAATGCTGACATTTTTCTCCAACAAATTTCCATCTGCATTTCCATCTGAAATCTCACGAAGTGATCTTCTGATAATATTACTTATCAACGCAAAGCACAATATGCTTATTGCGGCGGGTTCTTTCTATGCAGGAACCGTTATTTGTGCGAAGATGCCTCGCGGATCAGTCCCATGATCGTCTCGATGGAGTTTGTGACCTTGCTGTGCTCCATGGCATCGATATAAGCGTCCTTTTTGTGGAAGACATGGTCGATGGCTTCCAGCAGGGTGGTGTTGGTCAGCTCCTCCTCCTCAAGAACATAACTGAATCCCTGGGAACGGAAAGAGTTGGCGTTTAAGATCTGATCGCCGCGGCTGGCTGCTGCCGGGAGCGGAATCAGGATATTCGGTTTGCGCAGTGCGAGAAGCTCGCAGATCGCGTTGGCTCCGGCGCGGGAGATGACAAGAGAGGAGAGTGCGAACAGGTCGGCAAGTTCCTCGTTGGCATACTCAAACTGGGCATAACCGGCGATGGCGTTCAGGGAAGTGTCCACATTTCCCTTGCCGCACAGGTGAATGACATTGTAATTTTTAATCAGTTCCGGAAGCAGATCCCGGATGGCGGTATTGATGGCACGGGAGCCGCTGCTTCCGCCGACGACCAGAAGTGTTGGCTTTGCGGAATCTGTAAAATTACAGAGTGCAAAAGCACGGTCGGCATCTCCGGACAGTAATTCCGCGCGGATGGGCGTGCCGGTAAGCACGGCTTTGTCCTCGGGAACATGTGCCATCGTCTCCGGGAAATTGCAGCATACTTTTGTGGCCTTTGGAATCGCAATGCGGTTGGCAAGTCCCGGCGTGAGATCCGATTCATGGATGATCGCAGGAATATGGCAGCGGCTTGCTGCAAGCACAACCGGCACGGAGACAAAGCCTCCCTTTGAGAAAACGACATCCGGCTTTAACTTTTTCAAAAGACGGACGGACTGATGATAGCCTTTTAAAACTTTGAACGGATCCGAAAAATTTTTCGGATCAAAATAACGCCTGAGCTTTCCGGACGAGATACCGTAATACGGCACACCCTGCTCCTCGATCAGCCGTTTTTCGATTCCCTCATAGGAACCGATGTAGGATATTTCATAACCTTCCTTCTGCAGAGCTGGAAATAAAGCAATGTTCGGCGTTACATGCCCTGCAGTTCCCCCTCCGGTCATAACAATTTTCTTCATAGTAAGAATCCCTTTCCTAATGGTCTGCTTCCCTTATTTATAATACCCTTATGCATAAAAGTCAAGAAAAGACTTGGAGATCGGGCTTTGCGGCGGCAATGGAAAAAGGGTGCGGATGATGCCGGCATGGGATGTAAAAAGATTGTCGCAAATTGCGGCGAGATCACGGGGAAAGCCTCTTTTCAAATCCGTGCAGATTCCTTATAATATAGAAGAAATCGGACAGGAAAAAGTCTGATCGGAAAGAGAGGTAATGGACATGCTCTGGCTGGAACATATTTCCCCGGAACAGTTGCAGATGGGAGTTGCAGTGTGCAGTCTGCTCACCGTGATGCTTCTGATTGTCACATTACATAAGATAAACAGAATCCTGAGATATATACAGAAGAAACAGCCCGGCACCGACAGAATGGAGAGCGCAGAGTTCGGGAGCGCTTTTCCGGCGGAAGGTGTTTCGCAGTGTGAGGCGGCAGCCGAAGGAGCGAAAAAATACCCGGCGGACATGCTGATTGATGAGGTTATTGAAGAGGTATTTTCTTAAGAAAATCTTCATAAAAACCAAAAACTGGCAAAATGCACAAAAAACAGCCGGAAGTCTTGTAAAACGGGGCTTCCGGCTGCCTCTTTCTATAGAAAAACAGCGGCATGAAGACGCGGAAAGCCCCGAAAACTTGACAAAAAACAGTACCTTTGTTATAATTCCTGCTGTAACAAATCCGTAACAATTGTAACAAAATATGAATAAAACAGCACAAAGGTGTAATACTATTTCAATAAACATGTGATTACACCGATGGAGGGTTCTATGAGTTTGAAGAAAAGAGCGATTGAGGGAATCGTGGTTGCCGGATCTCTGGTGATGATGAGCACAATCGCACAGGCTGCTGATCTTGACGGAGTACAGGTAAGGAATGCAGCGGTACAGGCAGAGACGGACTTCGCTACAGGGGGAACAGCAGGAGTTGTTGCCCGGTTAGATCAGTTAGAAGCAGAGGCATTTGGTGATATCGAAGCGGCGACAGCCGGTGTGAACCAGACAGGAAGACTTCTGGTCGCTACAGCGGAGGAAGCGGTTTCGGATACAGAAGCTGCAGAGACATTAGATGCACAGCTGCAGCAGGCCGAAGCAACAGAGGCACAGCAGGCAGATGCTGAGCAGAGCGAGACAGAGGCAGCGCAGAGCCAGGCAGATGGTGAGCAGACAGCGGATGCAGAGCGGACAGACGTCGGCGAGCAGCCGGAGGATGCACAGAGCACGGACGCAGATCAGATGTCTGCGGAAGAGCAGGAGTGGCAGAACCGCCTGATGGCAGATGTCGACGATTTCCTGTATATCAGGGAATCCGGAGACGAAAATGCAGCGATTGTCGGCAAATTATACAAGGGAGATGTGGCAGAGATCACCGAGGCTGGTGATACCTGGACACATGTGGAATCCGGAAACGTAGACGGATATGTGAAAAATTCCTACTGCGTGACGGGATCGGAAGCATATACCTATGCGAACGATACATTTGATACAGAGGTAGAGATCCAGACGAACGGACTCCGCATCAGAAGCAGCGCAGACCCGGATGCGTCCGTGCTGGCAGCGGTATCGACGGGAATGACTTTTCCGCTGGATGCAGATGCAGAGACCGTAGACGGATGGGTTGCGATCGATTACAAGGGAACCACCGGTTATGTGAGCGCAGAGTATGTGACGACGGAGCTTGCACTCGGTGAGGCTGTCACGATCGAGGAGGAGCAGGCAGCAGCTGCGAAGGCTGCGGCAGAAGCGGCAAAGTCCGCACAGGTGTCCAGCGCGGGTACCGTTCAGAATTCTGCAGTGGCCGCTTCGGTGGATGACGTGACACTGCTTGCCGCACTGATTCAGTGCGAGGCAGGAAACGAGTGCTACGAAGGACAGCTTGCAGTCGGTGCGGTTGTCATGAACCGTGTGAGATCTGGCAGATATGCGGGCAGCATTTACGGTGTAATATATCAGGCAGGACAGTTCCCGCCGGCAGGAAGAGGATCCGTTGCAAGTATTGCGGCAAACGGTCCGAAGTCCAGTTGTATTCAGGCGGCACAGGAAGCAATCAACGGCGCTGACAATACGGGCGGTGCTACCTGCTTTAGCAGAGCTTCCCGAGGACACGCGGGTGTGGTAATCGGAAACCATGTATTTTATTAAACAGGTATCATGGCAGAGCTGTGGGAAATGACAAGACATTTCCTACGGCTTTTCTTGTATTTTCAAATCAAATATAGTAATATGATATTTAACGGGGAAAATAGTGTTAGAGATCCGGACAGAAAATAATTGGAGGTTAGATAATGGGAGGATTATTAGTAGCTTTTTTGATTTTGATTATTCTGGTATTGGCAGTTGTGGTGTCCTGTATCAAGATCGTACCGCAGGCGCATGCGTACATTGTGGAGCGTCTGGGCGGATATCTTGCGACATGGCCGGTAGGTCTTCATCTGCTGATACCGTTTATTGACCGCGTGGCGAAGAAGGTTACCTTAAAAGAGCAGGTAGTTGATTTCCCGCCGCAGCCGGTAATCACAAAAGATAATGTTACGATGCAGATTGATACGGTCGTTTATTTCCAGATCACAGATCCGAAGCTGTATGCATATGGTGTGGAGAACCCGCTGATGGCGATCGAGAACCTGACCGCAACGACACTGCGTAACATCATCGGTGATCTCGAGCTGGATGAGACACTGACATCCAGAGAGACGATCAACACGCAGATGAGAGCAACACTTGATGTGGCAACCGATCCTTGGGGCATCAAGGTAAACCGTGTAGAGCTTAAGAACATCATTCCGCCTGCAGCGATCCAGGATGCAATGGAGAAGCAGATGAAGGCAGAGCGTGAGCGAAGAGAAGCGATCCTTCGTGCAGAAGGTGAGAAGAAGTCTACCGTCCTCGTGGCAGAAGGTAAGAAAGAATCCGCAATTCTCGATGCAGAGGCAGAGAAGCAGGCGGCAATTCTTCGTGCAGAGGCGAAGAAGGAGGCAACCATCCGCGAGGCAGAAGGTCAGGCTGAGGCAATTCTTAAGATTCAGCAGGCAAACGCAGACGGTCTCCGCATGATCAAGGATGCGGCTCCGGATCAGGGCGTCATCCAGTTAAAGAGCCTTGAGGCATTTGCAAAGGCGGCAGACGGCAAGGCGACGAAGATCATCATTCCGTCTGAGATTCAGGGAATCGCCGGGCTGGCAAAATCTGTGACAGAAATAGCTCTGGAGAACAAATAGAACATCAGATAGATCAGATTGAAATAGGGGCTGTCACGAGAGTGGCAGCCTGTTTATTCTGCAACAGGAAGCACTAAGCGACAAGGAGGAACGCAATCATGAACTTAAAAGGACGCAATTTCTTAAAACTGATGGATTACACACCGGAAGAGATTCTCTACCTGATTGATCTGGCAGCGGATCTTAAGAGCAAGAAGAAGCAGGGAATTCTGCATGACAGTCTGATCGGAAAAAATATCGCGCTGATTTTCGAGAAGACAAGCACCCGCACACGGTGTTCTTTTGAGGTGGCAGCACATGATCTCGGAATGCATGTGACTTACCTTGATCCATCCGGTTCGCAGATCGGCAAAAAAGAGAGCATTCCGGATACCGCGCGCGTGCTGGGACGCATGTTTGACGGTATCGAGTACCGCGGATACGGACAGGACATTGTGGAGGAGCTGGCAAAATATGCAGGGGTTCCAGTGTGGAACGGTCTGACGAATGAGTTCCATCCGACGCAGATGCTTGCAGATATGCTGACAATCCGGGAACACCTGGGACATTTTAAGGGTGTGAAGTTTGTATACATGGGGGATGCCCGCTACAATATGGGCAATTCCCTGATGGTGACCTGTGCAAAGCTCGGTATGGACTTTGTCGCATGTACTTCCAGAAAATATTTCCCGAACGAGGAGCTGGTTGATTACTGCAGAAAAGTGGCAGCCGAGACCGGAGCGTCGATCACGCTGACCGAGGATGTGGCAGAAGGCACGAAGGACGCGGACGTCATTTACACGGATGTCTGGGTATCGATGGGTGAGCCGGACGAAGTCTGGGCAGAGCGCCTGCGGGATCTGATGCCGTATCAGGTCAACAAGGCAGCCATGGCAAATGCCAAGCCGACGGCGATCTTCATGCACTGCCTGCCGGCATTCCATGACTTAAAGACCAAGATCGGCAAGGAAGTCTATGAGAAATTCGGTTACAGCGAGCTTGAGGTGACCGACGAAGTATTTGAGAGTGAGCAGTCGGTTGTATTTGATGAGGCAGAGAACCGTATGCACACGATTAAGGCAGTCATGCTTGCTACACTGGGAGAATAAGAGGGAACATCATGAAAGCAGAACTACTTTCCGTTTTAAGAGATGCCGACGATTACGTGTCCGGGCAGGATCTGTGTGAAAAGTTCGGCGTATCCCGGACGGCGGTCTGGAAGGGCATCAATCAGCTCAAGGAAGCCGGGTATGAGATAGAGGCGGTGCCGAACAAGGGATATAAGCTGTTGTCGGTGCCGGACACACTGAGTGAGGAAGAATTAAAAAGTATCCGCAAGACCGCGTGGGTTGGACAGGAGATTTTTTACTATCCGGTCATCGACTCCACCAATACCAGGGCGAAGCAGCTGGCGGAGGAAGATTACCCTACCGGAACGCTCGTGGTCGCCGGACAGCAGGATGCAGGCAGAGGCAGAAGAGGAAGAAGCTTTGAGTCCCCGCAGGGAGCCGGCATTTTTATGACGCTGATGTTAAAGCCGGAGTTGTCGCCCGTGAATGCGCCGATGTTGACGCTGGTGGCGGCGCTTGCGGTGTCTGCGGCGATCGTGAAAACGACAGGCAGACCGGCGGGCATCAAATGGCCGAACGACATTGTCATGAACGGGAAAAAAGTCTGCGGCATTCTGACGGAGATGAGCGCGCAGATGGATTATGTCAATCACATTGTGATCGGTATTGGCATCAACGTTCACAACGAATCGTTCCCGGAGGAGATTGCCCCAGTGGCAACTTCTCTCTACATGGAGACTGGAGAACATTTTAACCGCGCGGCTTTGATTGAGGAAGTATGGGAACAGTTTGAGCATTATTATGCGATTTTCATGGAGACCGAGGATCTGAGCGGTCTTGTGAAGGAGTACGATGCGCATCTGGTCAACCGGAACCAGATCGTGAAGGTACTTGATCCGAAGGAGCCGTTTGAGGGAAAAGCGATGGGCATCACGCCGCGGGGTGAGCTGATCGTGGATACCTGGGAGAGCAGAAGACTCGTATCGGCGGGAGAAGTCTCCGTGCGCGGTGTCTACGGATATGTATAAGGGATGCTGTGCAAACAGTGTCTGTGGAAGCGGTTTGGAAAGGAATGTCTGAAATGGAAGAAGTGGTACTGTGCGGTGCGAGTGCATACAATAAAAAATTTTACCTGAACGAAGATTTTAAGGGTCTGCCGGAGCAGATCAAGAACGAGTTAAAGATCATGTGCGTGCTTTTTACGGAGGATGTGGGCGGTATTTTCCAGCTGGTGTTCAGCGAAACGGGCGAACTGGAATTCCGCACCTCCTGCGATGAAAATGATCTGCTGTACGACGAGATCGGCTGCGGACTTAAGATCCGTCAGTTACAGCAGACAAAACAGGAACTGCTGGAAGCGCTGCAGATGTATTATAAGGTTTTATATGTGGGAATATAGGGGGTACGGACGATGATAATGACGATTGATGTGGGAAACACAAATATTACCGTGGGAGTATTCCGGGGAGACGAGGTGGTATCGAATTTTCGTATCACGACGAAAATGCCCCGTACATCCGATGAATACGGGATGCTGTTGAGCAACCTGCTGGAGCAGAATTCGATTTCACATGACGATATTGAGGATGCGATTATCGCATCGGTTGTTCCGAATGTGATGCATTCTCTCGAGGGGGCGATTATCAAGTATTTTAGCATCCGACCGATTATTGTGGAGCCGGGAACCAAGACCGGTATCCGTGTCGTGACTGAGAACCCGCGCCAGATCGGTGCGGACCGTATTGTGGATGCGGCGGCAGCGTATGAGCTGTATGGCGGACCGGTGCTTGTCCTTGATTTTGGCACAGCTACCACGTATGATCTGGTGGACAAGGACGGCGCGTTTGTATCCGGCGTCACAGCTCCAGGAATCCGCATTTCCGCAAAAGCATTGTGGGAAGATGCGGCGAAGCTTCCGGAGATTGAGATCCGCAAGCCGGCGAGCATCCTCGCGAAGGAGACGATCTCCTCCATGCAGGCAGGGCTTGTCTACGGGCAGATCGGACAGACGGAATACATCATCCGTCATATGATCGATGAGGCGAACATGGGCGAGGTCAAGGTCGTGGCAACCGGCGGACTGGGCAGAATTATTGCAAATGAGACCACAATGATCGACGTGTATGACCCGAATCTGACATTGAAGGGCATGAATCTGATCTATAAAAAGCAGAACCGTAAATCCGGGAAGATTAAATAAGTAGAAAATGAGGGTGGCAGCGTGGCAATAATCCGAACACTGCAGATAGGAAATGTAACCTTAGAAAATAATTTGATACTGGCACCAATGGCAGGCGTAAGCGACCTGCCATTTCGCTTGCTTTGCAGGGAACAGGGCGCGGGGCTGGTGTGCATGGAAATGGTGAGCGCCAAGGCGATTCTGTATAAGAACCGCAACACGGAGGAACTTCTTGCCATCGATCCCGGGGAGCACCCGGTATCGCTGCAGCTTTTCGGCTCCGATCCGGATATTATCAGTGAGATTGCGAAGCAGATTGAGGAGCGGCCGTTTGACATTCTGGATCTGAATATGGGCTGTCCGGTTCCGAAGGTCGTCAACAACGGGGACGGCTCTGCGCTCATGAAAAATCCGCGGCTTGCCGGAGAGATCATTGAGAAGACGGCGCGGGCGATCAAAAAACCGCTGACGGTGAAGATCCGTAAGGGATTCGATGATGCGCACATCAATGCGGTCGAGTTGGCGCACATTGCGCAGGAGAGCGGTGCGGCGGCGGTCGCGGTGCACGGGCGCACCAGAGAGCAGTATTATGCCGGACATGCGGACTGGGACATTATCCGCCAGGTGAAGGAGGCGGTATCGATTCCCGTCATTGGAAACGGGGATATCCGGACGCCGGAGGATGTGGCGGCGATGGCAGAGCAGACCGGCTGCGACGGCTACATGATCGCGCGCGGAGCGGAGGGAAATCCCTGGATTTTCCGTCAGATCCTGCATTATTTTGAGACGGGCGAGCACCTTGCCCGGCCGGATTTCTCAGAGGTGACAGAGATGCTGCTGCGCCATGCAAAGATGCAGATCGACTGCAAGGGAGACTACACGGGCATCCGTGAGATCCGCAAGCATGCGGCGTGGTACACCGCAGGATACCGGAATTCGTCCAAGCTTCGCGGAAGGATTAACGAGGTGGAGAATTACGGGCAGCTCGAGGCATTATTCCGGGAAGTGGAGTCATATAATGAGAAAAACGGATACGAGGCATAGGAATGTCCTATTCCAATGAGTTTTTAAGAAATTTCCGACCGGTATTTCTGGCGATCTTAAAGGCGCAAAGCCTTCGCCCGGAGCGCGTGGAGCTTGTGGTGATCGACGAGGAGCAGAACCATGTCTTTGAACCGGCGGATGTGCGCGATGTGCTTGAACAGATCGGAGACGATCTGAATTACCTTACGGTGTACACCGGGCGCCCCGCATATTTTTCCGCGTTTGCAGAGAGAATGTATGAGGAGAACGGGCTGGTGGTGATGGTTTTTCCAAAAACCAGACTGTCTGCGTGGGAAGGACAGGCGGGGGTGAGAGAAACGTTTCTGACCCGGAAGGTGATCCTGGATTTTGAGTGGGAGGGAGCATACCGGACAGAGATGATCTGTGCCGCGGCGACCTATATCCCGATCCACAAAAAGCCCTGGAAACAGGGCGAAAATCTTGACATCATGGTGCCTATCGGTTATAATACTGTGATTGTTAAGAGCATGCATCACCAGAGAGAAAAGCTTGGACGTGACCGATTTGAAGAAGCTTTTTATGAAAATTGAACTGATAAAAATCACAAAGAAGGGTAGAGAGTAATGGACAAGAAAAACATTCTGACGTATGAAGGACTCAAAAAACTGGAGGACGAATTAGAGGATTTAAAGGTTGTCAAGAGAAAGGAAGTCTCCCAGAAGATCAGGGAAGCAAGAGAGCAGGGCGATCTGTCCGAGAATGCAGAGTATGATGCAGCGAAGGACGAGCAGAGAGATATTGAGGCACGTATTGAAGAGCTTGAGAAGATCCTCAAGAATGCTGAGGTATTTGTTGAGGAAGAGGCTGACTTAGATAAGGTAAGCATCGGATGTCAGGTAAAGATCTTAGACTGTGAATTCGACGAGGAGCTGACCTACAAGATCGTGGGTTCCACAGAGGCAAACAGCTTAAAGGGCAAGATTTCCAATGAGTCGCCGGTTGGTAAGGCGCTTCTTGGAAAGAAAGTCGGCGATACCGTAACGGTAACGACACCGGCAGGAGAGTTTGAGTACAAGATACTTTCCATTCACAGATCATCAAACGAGTAGAACATGAACGTCTGCGGACTCCGCTTCACGCGGACAGGCGGCGCAGGATAAATGGAGGAAAAGCATGGCAGAGCAGAATAATAACCAGCAGCAGGACGTCAACCAGCTGCTCAAGGTTCGTTATGATAAGTTACACGAACTGCAGGAGAACGGAAAGGACCCGTTCGTCATCACTAAGTATGATGTGACGAACCACAGCACGGATGTCAAGGAGCATTTTGAGGCGATGGAAGGCAAGGAGGTATCTCTTGCCGGACGTATGATGTTCAAACGTGTCATGGGTAAGGCATCTTTCTGTAATATTCAGGACTTAAAGGGGCGTATCCAGATCTATGTAGCGCGCGACAGCATCGGCGAGGAGTCCTACGCGGATTTCAAAAAGTACGATGTCGGCGATATTTTAGGCGTGAAGGGTACCGTTTTTAAGACGAAAACAGGCGAGATTTCCATTCATGCAGCAGAGGTAACACTGCTTTCCAAGAGCTTACAGATTCTGCCGGAGAAGTTCCACGGACTGACGGATACCGATACCAGATATCGTCAGAGATATGTCGATCTCATCATGAATGAGGATGTCAAGGACACATTTGTGAAACGTTCCAAGGTCATCAGCACGATCCGCCGCTATCTGGACGGACAGGGCTTCATGGAGGTTGAGACCCCGATGCTCGTGTCGAATGCGGGCGGTGCGGCTGCAAGACCGTTCGAGACACATTTCAATGCGTTAGATGAGGATTTAAAGCTTCGTATTTCTCTGGAGCTTTACTTAAAGAGACTGATCGTCGGCGGCATGGAGCGTGTCTATGAGATTGGCCGTGTATTCCGTAATGAGGGTCTGGACACCAGACACAATCCGGAGTTCACACTCATGGAGCTGTATCAGGCATACACCGATTACCACGGCATGATGGATCTGACCGAGAACCTTTACCGCTATGTGGCAAAGGAAGTGACCGGTTCTGAGATGCTGACTTACGGGGAGCATACCATGGATCTCTCCAAGCCGTTTGAGCGCATTACCATGGTGGATGCGGTGAAGAAGTATGCAGGCGTCGATTTTAATGAGGTGAAGGATACCGCCGAGGCGAAGAAGCTTGCAGACGAGCATCACATCGAGTATGAGGAGCGCCATGAAAAGGGTGATATCTTAAATCTTTTCTTCGAGGAGTATGTCGAGGAGCACCTGATCCAGCCGACGTTTGTGATGGATCATCCGATCGAGATCTCTCCGCTCACGAAGAAGAAGCCGGAGAATCCGGACTATGTAGAGCGTTTTGAGTTCTTCATGAACGGCTGGGAGATGGCAAATGCTTACTCTGAGCTGAATGATCCGATTGACCAGCGCGCGCGTTTTGCTGCCCAGGAGGAGGCTTTTGCAGCCGGAGATGAGGAAGCGAACCACACCGATGAGGATTTCTTAAATGCACTTTCCATCGGTATGCCGCCGACCGGAGGTATCGGATTCGGAATCGACCGTATGGTCATGATGATGACCAACAGCCCGGCGATCCGCGATGTACTGCTGTTCCCGACAATGAAGTCACTGGATAAAAAAGACCAGTAAAATCAAGAGTTTGCGGACTTCCGACTTGTATGGTACGACAGGAGTACGACAAAATAACCTATCTTAAAGGGTTAAAACAAACGATTTTAAATTAAAATCGAGTCAGTTCAAGTTCATATTTTGTACTATAAGGACATTTTTCTAAAAGAAATTTTAGAGGAATGTCCTTTTTTGTTATGGTCAACGGAACAAAATAAGAAAATGGAGGAAGTCAGTATGAACAGTACAGCGTTAGGAGCAAAAAAAGAAAATATTAACTTTATCAGTGAAGCACATGAGAAATTTTACTATGAAAAAATTCAGAAAGTTAGAGAAGCAGATGTATATCACAAGGCACTTTGCTATTGCCTTGGAATGAACGAGGATACACGAAGAAATGTGGATAAAATTTATAACTTTAAGACTGGCTGTGTAAAACCGGAGTGTTTGTATGAAGGATGGCAGACCAGCGGAAGCGCAAAGGTTGTTAGAATGGCTTTCAATTTGTATTGCAACGGAACACCGAGCGTAGATGATGAGCAGGACACAGAGGAGCAGGTGGATGAGTGCCGGAGATATTCAGTAGAGGATTTGTTCTGCTGTTGCTATGCACCGTATTTTTGGCAGGCAATACAGATTCGCTATCCGGAGTATGCCACATACAATAAAAATTTGTATGCAATGTTTGGAGGAAATGATTGATGTTAAAGATTCGATTGATGGGAACAAAAAATGATATTACATGGTTCAAAAAAATCATGCAGAGACACCCAAAGGTAGAGGTTCTGGAAATGTCAGACCTCTACCCTAACAAGGGAACAGATAAATATTATAGATCGTATGTAGAAGTAAAAAAGAGCAATGTAAAAGAATAATAGTAGAATTTGGAGGAATTTCATCATGTGTAAAGTTATAGCAGTAGGAAACCAGAAAGGTGGAGTCGGAAAGACCACCACAACGAGTAATTTAGGTATTGGACTTGCAAAAAAAGGGAAAAAGGTGCTTCTGATTGATGCAGATGCACAGGGAAGCCTGACAGCAAGTTTAGGCTTTCAGGAGCCGGATAAATTGGATGCATCTCTTGCAACCGTTATGGCGAATATCATCAATGAAGAAGATATGGAGCCGGATTATGGCATATTGAAGCATGACGAGGGTGTAGACCTTATGCCGGGCAATATAGAACTTTCCGGACTGGAGGTATCACTGGTAAATGTAATGAGCAGAGAGCTTGTGCTTCGTACCTACATAGAACAGCAGAAAGAAAGATATGATTACATTCTGATTGATTGTATGCCTTCGCTTGGCATGATTACCATAAATGCCTTTGCAAGTGCTGACAGTATCCTTATTCCTGTGCAGGCTGCATATCTTCCGGTAAAAGGTCTGGAACAGCTTATTAAGACCATAGGAAAAGTAAAAAGACAGATCAATCCCAAACTGGAGATTGAAGGTATCCTGCTTACGATGGTAGATAACAGAACCAACTATGCAAAAGACATCAGTGCATTGGTTGTGGAGAATTATGGTAGCAAGGTTAGAATATTTGAAAACAGTATTCCGATGTCCGTAAGAGCTGCGGAGATTTCTGCGGAGGGTGTCAGTATTTATGAGCATGATCCAAATGGAAAAGTAGCAAGTGCCTATCAGTCTTTGACAGAGGAGGTGCTTGCAGATGAATAAGGTGGGAAGTGCAGCTAAAGTAAAGCTGAATAGTTTTGATGATTTGTTTGGAACTGAACAGCCACAAGCAGGAATAGAGCAGGTACAGGAAATTGCATTATCAGAACTGCATGAGTTCAAAGGTCACCCATTTAAGGTACTGGACGATGAAAAGATGCAGGAGACGGTGGAGAGTGTCAGAGAGCATGGCGTGCTGATGCCGGGTATTGCAAGACCAAGAGCTGAGGGCGGCTATGAAATTATTGCAGGACATCGCAGGAGACATGCGTGTGAACTGGTAGGACTTGAAACAATGCCGATGTTTATCCGTAATTATACGGATGATGAAGCCACGATTATTATGGTGGACAGCAATATCCAAAGAGAAGATATTCTTCCAAGCGAAAAAGCAAAGGCATACCGCATGAAATATGATGCTATGAAGCATCAGGGAAGCAGAACAGGCGGACTTACTTTGGAAGAACTTGGAGAAGCCGCAGGAGAAAGTGCAAAAACAGTTCAAAGATATATATGGATTTCACGCTTATCGGAACCATTGCTTGATATGGTTGATGCAGGGAAAATAGGCATTATGCAGGCTGTTGACCTTTCATTTTTATCCGAGGATGCACAGCAATGGGTATTGGTTGCCATACAGGACACCAATGCTGTCATAAGCAAACAGCAGAGTGCCATGCTAAAGGAGAGTGACAAAAAGGGAGAACTGACTTTTCCAATGGTGCGTATGCTTCTGGAGAAAGAAAAGCCAGTAGAGCGTAAGGTTGTTATAAAAACGGAACGCATTAACAGTTATTTTCCGGATACATACAGCACAGATGATATAGAAAAAATAATATTTCAGCTATTAGATAACTGGAAGAATACACAGTAGGAAGGAGGAGACGAGAATGGGAGAAATTTTGCAGCTAGATTATTATTACGGAATAGAAGCGGAACAGTTCTCATTCTATCGTGTTCCACGCCTGCTGATAAAGGACGAGAGATTTAAGAAGCTGTCCAGTGATGCTAAATTGTTGTATGGACTTATGCTTGATCGTATGTCGCTGTCTATGAAAAATGAATGGTTTGACGATGAAAATCGTGCATATATCATTTACACCATAGACAGCATAATGGAGGATTTGGGATGCGCTAAAGAAAAAGCCGTTAAGGTATTGGCAGAGCTTGATTCTGTAAAGGGGATTGGGTTGGTGGAGAAGGTGCGCAGAGGACTTGGAAAACCAGATATTATCTATGTAAAGAATTTTGCTTCTATTACTGAGCAGACGGACGAAAAAGAGCCTGCAAATGCTGATAAAATCACAGAAGTCGGAAAATCGAACTTCAAGAAGTCAGAAAATCGAACTTCTGGAAGTCAGAGAATCGAACTTCAAGAAGTCAGAAAATCGAACTTCCGGAAGTCAGAAAATCAAACCTCTGGAAGTTCGGAAATCGAACCTCAAGAAGTCAGAGAATCGAACCCTAATTATACTAACTATAATCAGACTTATATGAATTATACTGATGAGAGTTATAACAATCCTATCAATCAATCTGTGGCAGAAAAATCACAAGATAATGTGATGGATGCGATGGATGATGCACAGGCATACATAGAACTGATTAAAGAAAATATCAATTATGATCATCACATGAAGTATGATGGTTATGGAGAAAAAGAGCTTTATGACGAATTATTTGGGATAATCTGTGAAGTAGTATGTGTGAAAAGAAAATCAATCCGAGTTGCAGGTGAGGATTATCCGTATGAACTTGTAAAATCCAGATTCTTGAAACTGGACAGCAGTCATCTGGAGTATGTGATTGGTTGCATGAAAGAGACAACTACGAAGATTACAAATATAAAAGCGTATATGATTACGGCACTGTATAATGCACCAACAACGATAAATCATTTTTATCAGCAGGAAGTGCAGCATGATATGTATGGAGGTGGATGGCATGAAAAGGGTATTATTTAAGGTGATTTTGCCACTGGCATTTATTGCAGTATGGTTGGATATGTGTTTCTGGATATGTCTGGGAGATAACAGTATGAACTGGTTTCAGTTCTGGATTATGAGTGGATTTCCATTCGGCATACAAAAGATGCTGGTATTGTTGATACCTCGCAATTTTGGAATTGCAGGGAGCATAGGAATATTGGCACTGGATGCAATCATAGGCGGCATGATCGGAGTGATTGTTCTTGCAATAAAAATCGTTGCAATCATACGGGAAGGAATCAATATCATAATGGAACTTGCAGGAAAGAGAATTTCCTGCTGAACAAAGAGCAGGTATGAAATGAAAGTTTTTATACCTGCTTATTTTGTAACTTCTGGTCACAGCGTCCAGAAGTGGAAAGGAATGATATGGAATCAATGAGAGATACCAAGC